>ERZ1106919.1523-NODE-1523-length-14706-cov-3.221214_pt1 | contig 14706 bp, 7 predicted proteins | sample MGYA00403654_ERZ1106919 | MGnify/ENA primary metagenome ERZ1106919 (study PRJEB35170, sample SAMEA104062450) | human gut metagenome | biome: human gut; feature: human-associated habitat; material: faeces | place: Denmark | collected 2012-10-08 ... | reverse complement strand
AGACCGCAACGGCGAGCCTCCTCAGCTGCCCGGACATAAGGCTCGATCGCCCGTTCGCGCCCGGCGGCGAAATCCCGGGCATAGGCCTCGGTGTACAGCTCCACCCGGTCGGCTCCGCACTCCTTCGCCCCCGCAACCATCTCGGCGACGGGATCGACGAAAATCGAAACCCGGATTCCCCTGGCCTGAAATTCAGCGGTCACCTCCCGCAGAAAATCGCGGTACTTCACCGTATTCCATCCGGCATTGGAGGTGATGGCGTTCTCGGCATCGGGCACGAGCGTCACTTGCGCCGGACGCACTTCGAGTACCAGTTCGCGGAACGAAGGGATCGGATTACCCTCGATATTGAACTCGGTCGTCAGCACTTTCTTCAGGTCGCGCACGTCCGAATAACGGATATGGCGGGCGTCGGGACGGGGATGCACCGTAATCCCCTGCGCTGCGAAGCGCTCGCAGTCCAGTGCCGCACGTACCACGTCGGGAAGATTGCCGCCGCGCGAATTGCGCACCACGGCGATCTTATTGATGTTCACACTCAGTTTTGTCATAAAAAACTCTATTTACCCAAAAACGACAGGCAATCCGTCAAACTTTACCCGCAAATCCGCACGGTTGCCCGCTCCTTTCGCTATCTTCGCACGCAGTGGATGCACCGTGATAATCTTCGGGTACAAATTCTCACAATTGCCCGGCTTTCACTATCTTTGTAGAAAACAGGATGCGCCTCGGAAAACTGGGAACAAGTTCCCGTTTTCTCCCGGCTTTCACTATCTTTGTCGTCATGCAAAACCACCTGACACTCTCCCAGCTCCAAAAGCTCGTCAAAGCGACGCTCGACGAAGCGTTCGCCCTGCCCGTATGGGTCAGTGCCGAAATCGCGGAGATCAAGATCAACTATTCGGGGCATTGCTACCTCGAACTGGTCGAAAAGGGTGGCGACAACGGCGTGCCGCTCTCGCAGGCCCGGGCGGTCATCTGGCGCACGGCTTACGCCCGCATCGCCGGCTATTTCGAGGCCGAAACGGGTCAGCGACTGGCCGCAGGCATCCGCATCCTGGCCCGGGTGATGATCTCCTACCACGAACTGTACGGTTTCTCGCTCAACATCCTGGACATCGACCCGACCTTCACGCTGGGCGACATGGAGCGACAGCGGCAGATCACCATCGAGCGGCTCCAGCGCGAAGGAGTCTGGGACATCAACCGCGAAAATCCTCTGCCGCAGGTAGTACAGCGTATCGCCATCGTTTCGAGCCGCCAGGCAGCGGGCTATCAGGATTTCTGCAAGGAGTTGGGCAAAAGTCCCTATGCTTTCTCCCTGACGCTTTTCGACGCTTTCATGCAGGGCGCCGGTGCCGAGGATTCGATCGTGGCGGCACTCGACGCCGTGGCCGACCGCATGGACGATTTCGATGCGGTCGTACTGATCCGGGGCGGCGGGTCGGCCAGCGACCTGAACTGTTTCAATGCCTACCGCCTCTGCGCCCACATCGCCCAGTTTCCCCTGCCGATCCTCACGGGCATCGGCCACGACAAGGATACGAGCGTCGCGGACATGGTGGCCCACACGGCACTTAAAACCCCGACGGCCGTCGCCGGATGGCTCGTCGAACGGATGACGGGCGTCGAGGGATGGCTCGACACCGCCGCCCTGCAACTGCGCGACGCCTCGGCGGGCATCTTCCGCCGCCATGAACTGCGGCTCGCGGAGCTCGGCAGCGAAATCGCGCATCAAAGCGCCCTCCTGCTCCTGCGTCGCAACGAACAGCTTACACGCTGGAGCGATGAGCTTTCGGCCGCTGTCGGCGAGCTCCTGCGGCGGCAACACACACGGCTCACGACCGCCGAAGAGCTGATCGCAAGCCGTTCGCCCGAACATATTCTCTCGCTGGGGTTCGCCATCATACACCGGGGCGATGAAACCGTCACCTCGGCCAAAGGGCTTTCCTCCGGCGACACTCTGCGGGTGGAACTGTCCGACGGCACATTCGATGCAACCGTAAAATAAGCAACCTGACAATATGGCAAAGAAAGAGATTACCTATACCGAAGCGATGAACGAAATCGAGCAGATCCTCGACCGCTTCCGCCGCGAAGAGATGACCGTCGATTCGCTGACCAAGGAGGTCAAGCGGGCTACCGAACTGATCGCCCTCTGCAAGGAGCGGCTGCACCGGACGGAAGAGGAGCTGAAAAAAATCTCCGAATAAGATGAAAAGGCTGATTCGCTGGGCACTCAACCACCTGCCCCGCACGTTTCTGCAACGCATCGCCGGAATATCGGTTCCGGTGCTAGGATGGTTTTATATCGGCCGGGGCGTCGAATGTCCCGTCTGCGGCACCCGGCGGCGCAAGTTCCTGCCCTACGGCTACGTCCACTCCCGTCCGAACGCCCTCTGCCCCCGCTGCCTCTCGCTCGAACGGCACCGCCTGCTATGGCTCTACCTGCAACGCGAAACCGACCTGCCGACCGCGTACCCCCGCATCCTGCACATCGCTCCCGAAGTCTGCCTGATGCGCAAACTGCGCAAACATTACGACGGGCACCCGGGCCTGTACCTCACCGCCGACCTCGAAAGTCCGCTGGCCGATATGCATTTCGACGTGCAGCACATTCCCCTCGAGGACGATTTTACGGACGTGGTGATCTGCAATCACATCCTGGAACATGTCGAAGACGACCGGCAGGCGCTGCGCGAACTCCACCGCATCCTGAAACCCGGCGGCTGGGGCGTCGTCCTGTCGCCGATGGATTTTTCGCGCGAAGAAACCTTCGAAGACGACACGATCACCGATCCGGCTGAGCGAACCCGCATTTTCGGCCAGTACGACCACCGGCGCATCTACGGCCGCGACTACGCCGACCGGCTGCGCAGTGCCGGATTCGAAGTCGCCGACATCGACTTCGCCGCCTCGCTCACCGAAGCCGAACGCCGTCTGTACGCCCTGCCCGACGACCATATTTACGTCGTTTACAAAGTCCGGGAATAAAACCTCACTCCTATCACAAAGCGAGCGGACGATAACCACAGTACAGCAAGCAACCGAACTTGTTTTCCGAAATAAAAAATCCCCGGCCTCGCGGTCGGGGATTTTTTCATCTATGCGATCAAGGATTACTTCTCCTCCTTGGCAGCCGCTTCCATCGCGTCCTTGAGTTCGGCCAGACCGGCGATGTCGCCCAGCGTGGTCTTCTCGACCGAAGCGTTGATCTTCTTCACCGAAGACTTGGTAGCCTCGGCAGAAGCCTTTCTTTCGGCAGCCTGCTCGGCGCGCTCGGCACGTTTAGCCTCTTCGAAAAGACGAGTGTGCGAAAGCGTGATGCGCTTGGTAGCCTTCGAGAATTCGATCACCTTGAACGGCAGTTTCTCGCCGACCGTCGCCGTCGTGCCGTCCTCTTTCACCAGCTGACGCATCGGAGCGAAGCCCTCGACGTTCTCGCCCAGCGATACGATGGCACCCTTGTCGGTCATCTCGGTAATCGTACCTTCGTGTACGCTATCGACAGAGAACTGACCCTCGAACTCGTTCCAGGGATTCTCCTCGAGCTGTTTGTGGCCCAGCGACAGACGGCGGTTCTCCTTATCGACCTCCAGCACTACGACCTCGATCTCGGCGCCTACCGACGTAAATTCGCCCGGATGCTTGATCTTCTTGGTCCAGCTCAGGTCGGAAATATGGATCAGGCCGTCGATACCCTCCTCGATCTCGACGAACACGCCGAAATTGGTGAAGTTGCGAACCTTAGCCTTGCATTTCGTTCCTACGGGATAGCGGGTCTCGATATCGGCCCAGGGATCGGGAGTAAGCTGCTTGATGCCCAGCGACATCTTGCGCTCGTTACGGTCGAGGGTCAGGATGACTGCCTCTACCTCGTCGCCCACCTTCATGAAATCCTGTGCCGAACGCAGGTGCTGGCTCCAGGACATCTCCGATACGTGGATCAGACCCTCGACACCCGGTGCGATCTCGACGAACGCGCCGTAGTCGGCCATCACGACAACCTTGCCCTTCACGTGGTCGCCCACCTTCAGGTTGGGATCCAGCGCCTCCCAGGGGTGCGGAGCGAGCTGCTTCAGACCCAATGCGATACGCTTCTTGGCATCGTCGAAGTCGAGGATAACCACGCGGATCTTCTCGTCGAGCGAAACGATCTCTTCGGGGTGGTTGACGCGGCCCCAAGACAGGTCTGTGATGTGGATCAAACCGTCTACGCCACCCAAGTCGATGAACACACCGTAAGAGGTGATATTCTTAACAGTTCCTTCAAGAACCTGTCCTTTTTCGAGCTTGCCGATAATTTCTTTCTTCTGTTGTTCCAGTTCAGCTTCGATAAGAGCTTTGTGAGATACAACAACGTTTTTGAATTCCTGGTTGATCTTAACCACTTTGAATTCCATTGTTTTGCCAACGAATACATCATAGTCACGGATCGGTTTAACGTCGATCTGAGAACCCGGCAAGAATGCTTCGATTCCGAATACGTCTACGATCATACCACCCTTAGTGCGGCACTTGATGTAACCCTTGATAATTTCTTCATTTTCCAGAGCAGCGTTAACGCGATCCCAAGAACGAGTAGCGCGGGCTTTTCTGTGTGACAGAACGAGCTGTCCTTTTTTGTCTTCCTGATTTTCGATGTATACTTCTACTGTATCACCGATCTTCAGATCCGGATTGTAACGGAACTCATTCAATGGGATGATACCGTCTGATTTGTAACCGATGTTCACAACTACTTCACGCTTGTTCATTGCGATTACGGTTCCGTCAACAACCTCACGGTCGTTCACTTTGTTAAGCGTACCGTCGTAAGCTTTTTCCAGTTCATCGTGGCTAACGTTGGTTACTGTTTCGCCATTTTCATAAGCATCCCAGTTGAAATCTTCAATAGGAGCTACGTTCTTTAAGTTTTCCATTAATAAATAAATTGTTTAATACTTTAATTAAATAAGACATTATATTATCTATAAATCGGGCGCAAAGGTAGAAATATTTTCTTGACCGACAAAAGAATAGCAAAAGAAAAGAGGAACATATTCGTATTTTTTGTAATATTGCAAATCTAACATTATATTACTACGGACATGAACGGAACATTGGACAAAATCAAGGTGCAGTTTGATTATCTGCCACTTATAAACTTCGCGATGCAGCAAAATAAAGTATCGGTCATCCACCGGCTTTCGATTGAAAACATGACGTCCGAGCCATTCAGAGACATTCAGGTGCTAATAACTGCCGAACCCGACTTCGGCAATATCACCCCTGTGGCTGTAGAAGCAATTCCTGCCAATGATTCCGTGTGCCTGCAGTCATTCAGCCTTGTCCTGTCCGCCAATTATTTCGCCCAACTGACCGAGCGTATGTCCGGAAGCCTGAAAATAGAAATCCGCTCCGAAGCGGAACTGATCTTTACCCAGACATATCCTATCGACATACTGGCATACGACCAATGGGGCGGAATCAATATATTCCCCGAAATGCTGGCTGCATTCATCACGCCCAATCATGCCGTGCTTGCTCCTGTTATCAAAAGGGCCGCCGCCATTCTGGAACAATGGACCGGAACACCGTCGCTGGACGAATATCAAAGCCGTAACCCGGACCGTGTGAGAAAGCAAATGGCAGCTATCTACACCGCCCTCACCGAACAGCAGATTATCTACAGTACTGTTCCTGCCAGTTTCGAAGAACACGGGCAGCGTGTCCGCCTGACAGATTCCATACTGGCACAAAAGCTCGGAACCTGTCTCGACATGGCATTGCTATACGCTTCCTGTCTCGAATCCATAGGACTGAATGCTCTCATCGTCATCACCAAAGGACATGCTTTTGCTGGTGGCTGGCTGGTGCCGGAAACCTTTCCGGACGCTACCATCGATGATGTATCTTTACTGACTAAACGGACAGCCGAAGGAATCTATGACATCACTCTGGTAGAAACCACCTGCATGAGTATGGGGTACAATACCGGTTTCGACAATGCTGTGAAAAGTGCCGACGGCAAACTAAGCGATTCGGGAAATTTCATCCTTGCAATCGATGTCAGAAGAGCCAGACATTCGGGAATCCGCCCTATCCCCCAGCGGGTGTTAAACGGACAAATCTGGGAAATAAAAGAAGAAAAGGAAGAGGATATTTATAGGAATACAACGCATGCTACCCCGCAAAGCGTGAATCCGTATGACTTGTCGGGCAGCGAAACCCAACCGGTTCTCACCAAGCAACTGCTTTGGGAAAGAAGTCTACTGGATCTAAGTTTGCGCAACAACTTGCTGAATATCCGGATTACCAAAAACACGCTTCAGCTGATTCCGGCAAACCTTGCCTGTCTGGAAGATGCGTTAGCGGAAGGGGATGAATTTCGTATCCTCCACCGTCCAGCCGAATGGGAAAATCCGGTAATGGAATTTGGCATCTACTCATCCATACCGGCATCTGATCCGATTACCGATTTTGTAAATTCGGAGCTTTCACAGAAAAGGTTACGTTTTTATTTACCGGAGAATGATTTAGGTAAGGCACTGACCCACCTGTACCGTTCGTCCCGTACCTCTATCGAAGAGAACGGGGCCAACACGCTTTACCTGGCTCTCGGTCTTCTGAAATGGTACGAAACTCCCTCCAGCGAACGTCCCCGCTATGCACCGATATTGCTGCTGCCGGTTGAAATCATTCGCAAGTCAGCCGCCAAAGGGTATGTGATTCGTTCGCGGGAAGAGGAAACGATGATGAACATTACCTTATTGGAAATGCTTCGCCAAAACTTCGGTATCTCCGTGCCGGGACTCGATCCGCTTCCGGCTGACGAAAGCGGAGTCAACGTCAAGCTGATTTACTCCATCATCCGGCATTGCATCAAGAATCAGCGTAAATGGGATGTGGAAGAACAGGCTATTCTGGGTATCTTCTCGTTCAACAAGTTCATCATGTGGAACGACATCCACAACAATGCTCCCAAACTGGTCCAAAACAAAATCGTCTCCAGCCTCATCAACGGAAAGATCGAATGGGATGCAGTCACGGAGGAGATGGATGCCACCTACTTGGACCGACAGTTATCTCCGGCAGATATCGTACTGCCCATCATTGCCGATTCGTCTCAGCTGGAAGCAATCTACGAGGCTGTACACGACAAGACTTTTATCCTGCACGGACCTCCGGGAACCGGAAAATCCCAGACAATCACGAACATTATCGCCAATGCACTTTATAAAGGGAAGCGCGTATTGTTTGTTGCCGAAAAGATGGCAGCCCTCTCCGTCGTCCAAAACAGGCTGGCAGCCATAGGACTTGCCCCGTTCTGTCTGGAAATTCACTCCAACAAGACGAAGAAGTCCACCGTTATCTCGCAACTCAAAGCAACAAGTGAAATCATCCGGCAAACCGCTCCCGAAGAGTTCCGGAAAGAGGCCGAACGTCTGCTTCTGTTACGGACAGAACTCAATAAGTATATCGAAGCCTTACACAAGGAATATCCTTTCGGACTTTCGCTGTATGATGCTATCATCCATTACCAGTCCATAGATACCGAGCCTTACTTCCATATTCCATTATCTTATCTGAATACATTGGATAAAGATAAATTCTCACATTGGGAAGATGCCGTCGAGTCTTTGGTAAGAACTGCCAATGCCTGCGGACACCCGTATCTTCATCCGCTGACAGGAATCACTATTCACGAATATTCGTCTGCCCTCAAAGAAGAAGCGGCACAAACGCTCACGACTTTCATCGGCTTGCTGACTGCCATACAATTGAAACTATCCGTCTTTTCCGTTTTACTGAAAGACACGGATATTCATCCTACCCGCAAGGATTTCGAAATAATCGCCGCCATTATCCGAAAGATACTCGATATTCCGGAACTCACGCCCGAACTGCTGACCACTCCTTTATTGAATGAAACACTGGAAGAGTACCGGAAAGTCGCGGAACACGGCAAGAAACGCGACGAAGTCAAAGCAGCAATAGAAAACGGATTCACCAAAGATATCCTAAAAATAAATGCCGGTCCTATGTTGGCCGAATGGAATCGTGTATCCGCCCAATGGTTCCTCCCTAGATATTTCGGACAAAGGAAGATTATCAAGGAGCTTCGTGCGTATGCTCTGAGACCGGTAAAGCGGGAAGCCGTCAACCCTCTGCTCCATCAGGTCATCCGTTATCGGGAAGAACTGGAATTTACAGACAAATACGTCGCCAAGCTACCTTCTCTGTTCGGAAGATTCGGGAGAGACGAAGAATGGGAAACGATCAATCAGATTATCTGTGAAATGTCTTCCCTCCATTCCCTGTTGCTAAGTTATTCGAAAGATGTGGCAAAAACATCCCGGATCAAACAGAACTTAGCGTTGCAACTGACGGAAGGTATCCGGACATTCAAAGATATTCATTCCCACTCCCTCAATGAATTGTATCAGCTGTCCGAAGCGCTTACAGCCACCGAGCAACAGCTCTCCGGCACTTTGGGTATAGCCGCAGAGTCACTTTACGCAAACTCTGCCGACTGGACAAACATCGCTTTGCAGAAAGCCGGAACATGGAAAGAGAATCTGGATAAACTCAAAGACTGGTATCAATGGCAGCAAGCTTCAGGCAAACTGAACGAACTGGGCCTCGGATTCATCGCAGAAAAGTATAAGGAAAAGAATATCCCTACAAACCTGCTCCTGAGTGGCTTCCGCAAAAGTTTCTACCAAACCGCCGCTCGCTATATCATTGGCAAAGAACCGACACTGGAATTATTCAACGGCAAGATATTCAACGATATTATAGCCAAATACAAACAAGTATCCGCCAACTTTGAGAACATTACCAAGAAGGAGTTGTTTGCCAAACTGGCGTCCAACATTCCATCCTTTACCCACGAAGCTATCCAGAGCTCAGAGGTCGGAATATTGCAAAAGAACATACGCAACAATGCGCGCGGTATATCCATCCGGAAACTATTCGACCAGATTCCGACCTTATTGCCACGTATGTGTCCCTGCATGTTGATGAGTCCCATATCTGTTGCCCAATATATTGACACCGATGCAGAGAAGTTCGATCTGATCGTCTTCGACGAAGCTTCACAGATGCCGACTTACGAAGCAGTAGGCGCCATCGCCCGAGGAAAGAATGTGGTCATCGTAGGCGACCCCAAGCAGATGCCGCCCACCAGCTTCTTCTCCGTCAATACCGTCGACGAAGACAATATCGAGATGGAAGATCTGGAAAGTATTCTTGACGACTGCCTCGCCCTGTCAATCCCTTCCAAATACCTGCTGTGGCATTATCGGAGCAAACACGAAAGCCTGATTGCTTTCAGTAACTCCGAATACTACGACAATAAACTTATGACTTTCCCGTCTCCGGACAATATCGAGTCGAAAGTAAGAAGGATTGCTGTCGACGGTTATTATGACAAAGGAAAATCACGCCAGAACCAAGCGGAAGCACAAGCCGTAGTAGACGAAATAGCAAGGAGGCTAAGAAGCGAAGAGTTAAGAAAGAAGAGTATAGGCGTAGTCACTTTCAGCGTAGTCCAGCAGGCATTGATTGAAGATTTATTATCCGATCTCTTCATCTTCCACCCCGAACTGGAAACCTTTGCACTGGAATGTGAAGAGCCTCTGTTTATCAAAAACCTCGAAAATGTGCAGGGAGACGAACGGGATGTAATACTGTTCTCTGTCGGTTATGGCCCGGATGCCGAAGGGCGCGTCAGCATGAACTTCGGTCCGTTGAACCGGGCGGGAGGTGAAAGACGACTGAACGTAGCCGTCTCCCGTGCCCGATATGAAATGATCATCTTCTCCACACTGAGATCGGATATGATTGATTTAAACCGGACCTCCTCCATCGGAGTAGCCGGACTAAAACGTTTTCTTGAATATGCGGAGAAAGGGATGAAACACCCGCTGAATACCTCCAGCAATATCTATCTCCCGGATGAAGAGACTTCCATCGAGAAGATTATTGCCGACAAGCTGCGTTCTTTAGGATATACCGTGCATACGGATATAGGTTGCTCCGGATATAAGATCGATATAGGTATTGTCGATCCTCAAAATCCGTCCAGTTACCGGTTAGGTATCATTTGTGACGGAAAGAACTACAAACGTACCAAAACAGCGCGCGACCGGGAAATTGTTCAAAACAATGTACTGAAAGCGCTTGGATGGGACATCTGCCGTATATGGACGATGGACTGGTGGGAAAAACCAGATGAAGTAATTGCAACCCTACGAAGAAGAATCTCACAGCATGCGGACAGCAATCAGGAGAACGAAGAAGAAACTGTCCGGACGGAAGAACAAAAAGACACGGCGAAACCGGAGATTCTCAAAGCGGCATATCCTGCCATCTCCAAAAAACAACTCGCATTCAGTCTTGCCGCCGCCATCAAAGAAGACAGATACAAAAAACGAAAAGTTGTGTATCAGGAAACTGCATTAACCGCAGGGCAATACCAGGCAACAGATTTCTTTTTTGAAAGAAGTATCCCTATACTCCTCTCTCAAATCAAAAGAATCATGGAAAACGAAGCCCCGATCAGCCAATCCCTGATCTGCCAAAAGATAAACGCTGCATGGGGAATATCACGCATGTCCCAAACCGGTTCTCACCTGGATGCCCTTATACGCAGGCTGAACTTTTACCGTAGCAGACATAACGGGATCGACTTCCTGTGGCTGGACGAAGCACAATACCGAACTTATTCACAGTTTCGTACCGATTCCAATCGTGCAGCTACAGACCTGCCCCCGGAAGAAATCGCAAATGCAGTGAAATACGTACTGACCGACTCCGTCAGCCTGCCCCTTCCGGACCTGGCCAAAGCCTGTGCCAAACTATTCGGATTCCCCCGTATGGGATCAAACATCGAAGCATCCATGCAAAGAGGCATTCAGGAGGCAGTGAAAAGAAAGTACGCTAAAGTGGAAAGCGGACGGATAACAATCACCGGTTAAGGCAGCACAGCATGTGAAACACAACCGATCGTCACCATCTGTCAATCCCCCTTTTGCAAGCGTTTCAAAGCAGCAATAGAATCGGATACATAAGTATTGTCCGGTTCTATGGAACGCCAATAGCAAAGCGTTCCTATCAACCGCTTCAGATAGGCAGGATCATGAAAGCCGATTCTTCGCTGATGTTCTGCCAGCCCTTTTGTCAGAATGAAATAGACATTCTTGCGAATCTCCCGTTTTCTGGCTTTAGGGATGGTCAGCTTCACACCCGAACTGACAGAGATACCTGTGATAATCTTCCTGTCATACTCATTCAGGAAACGGGTTTTCTCGTGATTCGGCTCAAACTTCTCTTCCCTGATGATTTCTTTGACCCGGACAAGCACCTGTTCTTTCGGAAAAACATCGCCCGAAAAGGTAAGGTCGTCGGCATAGCGAGTATAAGTCAGCCCGAATTCTTCTGCCATCGCCGCCAGTTTCCGATCCATCTCATAAGCAATGATATTACTCAATGCCGGACTGGTGGACGCTCCTTGCGGCAGATGCCGGCGCCTGCAACACAACTCACCCAACACCTTCGATATATTCTTAGGATAACCTATATTTTCGAAGGTTTGCTTCACCCTCGGACTGCGTATAGAAAGAAAGAAATCGTGAATATCCGTCTTCAGGACACATCGTTTCCCCAGATGGGGGCGGACATTATCGACAATGGAATGCTGACGCCGGAATCCGGTAGCGACGGGATGCACATTGACGGGCAGCAATATACGATGATAAATAGTATCCTGAATAGATTTCAGTTCTTTGTCCGGAGCAGAGATCATACGGTATCCCCCTTTCCGCTTTCTTATCCAGAATTCCCGATAATGGGAAGAGACATCTTGCAGTATTTCCTTCAATCTCACCGCCTCTACTCCCAGCAAACCGGCACACCACACCACCGCCTCTTCATCAAATACAGGATACGTTCTCGCTTTAGGAGTGGTTACTCCCAAAGCATGCCTGAGCCATGCACCATGTTTCCATTTGTTTCCGGCAGTTTCTTCGTTTGCAGTATCACCGCTGCCTGTTGCTTTCCATCTCTTGTATCCTTCCTGTTTCCGGCTCGAAGAAATCATTTTATAAACCAGAAAACCGATCACAATCAGTATCGTAATTAGAAGTCCGTCCATCTTGTTGCTGCATATATAAAAAGGAGAGGAAGAGGATGAGATTTTACTAAAATAAATAGAGGTATTTATACCAGAGATTTATTTTCCAGGAAAATACCTGTGCCTGCGAGGCGACTACACCTCTTTTCTGCTAAATTTTTCCTCATCCTCTTCCTTACAAAGATATGTATTTTCTGCACACTATGCAATAGTTGAGAGGAAAAACTATCGGTTGAACAACTCGAAAGTAAATTTACATCCTATCCCGCTGAATTTCCAGTTTTCACTGCTGACGAAAACTCCCACATCAAAGATATGCGTACCGATACCATACCCCACTTCCAGATAGGGCTGGAGATGCGGCATAGACAGTGCACTGATATAAAGACGTTCGTTCTGCACATAGCGGGTATATTTCATCAGATGGCGGAGCAGGAGGAAAGGCGCTTCATAGGTAAGGTGTCCGCGGATATATTTACGGGAAGAGTTATACCAGCGGCCGTCCAGCAACTGGAACACCCCGCCAATATCATCACTCCAACCCATAGGAAGATTGGAACGCCGCAAATTGGCAAAGTCCACAAAGTACAGTTCCTTCTGATTGGTAAACTCTCCCCAACCAAAACGCCAATAAATATCACGCATCAAGCCCAAAGAAACCTGATGCTGCAAATCAATCTCTACACGCTCGTACGAACCACTGCTCTGCAACACTCCACTGAGTCCCCGCTCCCAATCTACTGAGATGGAAGGATACTTGGAATGAAGATTTACTTTACGGTCGCCATTCATATAATAGTATTGTCCCGGAGTCCAGGTGAGGCGGACGCGGGGAGCAAAACTATTATAGGTATGGCGGAACTTGTTCAGGATATTCGGGTCAAAATTCGGAAAGAAGGATGAACCTCCGGAACCGGCACGGGTGGCCGACTTGGTAGGCGGCATGCTCGGGTAGTTCAGTTCAAACCGGGAGCGGTTCACTTCCGTACGTCTGTGCATGGATACACCCACTTCCAGCGACAGACCGTTTACTATTTCCCAGCTATGACGCAGATTCAGATACAAATCCTTGAAATAATCCAAGTGTATCTGGTTGAAGTCAAAAATACTGTCGGGGATGGCTTTCAGGTCGTCCAGCACATCACTGCTGTAAATCCGGTTACCGTTACCAAACTCCAGATGCAATGCTGCACGCTTACGGGGCCAATAATCAAAATCGGACCTCACCCTCCAGTAAAACTCTTTTTCCTTAAAATTATAACCTATCCGGGGAACGATGCGCAGCAGGCGATCACCGGTAAAAATACGGTTTTACTTGAACTCCTGCCGATACGAAATTCCATGCTTGCCGCTATAGCTCAAAAGAAAAGGATTGATTAGTGGTGAACAGCGCACACTCCCCAATTTATCAAGGTCTACCGTATAGCGACTGATCAATGCATCTCCAATCTGCCCCCAAAACTCCAAGTTCTTATTCACCGGTTTCTTTTTCCGGGCGAGCGTATCCCGACGCAAGAAGAAATCCTGATACAGTGTCTCCTCATGCGGAGTCAAAGGAATGGGACGCAAAGTTTTAAAGTAAGCAGTATCACGTAGATAAGCATTCGTATCAGTACGCAACGTGTATGAATCGGACAAGTCATATTTACTTTTCTTCACCGACCTCCGTATATCACTGCCAGAAGTTTTCTGAATGATGTTCTTATAATCGAGTACAGCTTCATAAGTGCCATCTACCACATTTCCCAAAAAACGAAACGTTGCATCCACATCATACTGCAACGGAAGAAATTCGTCCGAATCGCCCACATTACCCATCTTCACCAGATTATTGAACCGCACCATCTCATTACGTCCGGAAAAACGCATCTCGCGTACACTCCACACGTTATCACTCACAATCAGATAACCGCCCACCAGCTGAAAGCTTTTGCTTTTTGGCATAAAACGGATTTTATACTGAAGGGCATGCCGTTCCCCCATCACCGTATCAATCCGATAGGTATAATATTTTTTGGCATTGGGTGCTAAAGGAGAGAGTAGTTTGTCATATAATAAGGTAGAAGAATAGATGTTGATGTGAAAATATTCCGGCAGCCGTCCGTCCATTTCCCAAAACTCGGAAGCAGTACCGACACTTGCCTTTACCTTCTGGTCATAGATGTCGGGAGCAGTAAAATGCAAATCGCTATAAGTTTCCATCATATATTCCCGCACCCCTTTCTTGGGCCGGAACATGGAAGGGATGTAGCGGAGAATATGACTCTTCTTACGGATATTCACCCAGCCCTTTATGTAAAGCTCAGCCTTGTAACTTTCAATAATACGTTCATAAAGGGGGGCAAAGAAGATGACTTTCTCCATGATGGAGTCTGCCGAACTCACATGTTTGTCAACCGGATAAGATACACGCTCCGCCCCTGCCTTCTGTACAAAAGAAAACAAGAAGCAAATCCAAATCCATATAAACAACAAACGTTTCAACCGCAATTTCTCCTTATAGAATCGGGACAAATATACGGAAGAATTTGTGTAATGCAAAAACATGTTCCATAAAGAAGCGGGAATGACACTTGTGACACCCTTTA
>ERZ1106919.1516-NODE-1516-length-14730-cov-2.723612_pt1 | contig 14730 bp, 14 predicted proteins | sample MGYA00403654_ERZ1106919 | MGnify/ENA primary metagenome ERZ1106919 (study PRJEB35170, sample SAMEA104062450) | human gut metagenome | biome: human gut; feature: human-associated habitat; material: faeces | place: Denmark | collected 2012-10-08 ... | reverse complement strand
ACAGGCAGTCTTTGTTTAAAAGCAATGGCATTAAATGTTCTAAAAGTCGATCTCGCAGTTTCCGATAAATCTATCACTCTGAATAGATTAAAATGATGCCGACGGAAGCCTAAGTTGTAGAGAGCTGGGCAGCGCCGTTGCTTAACGAAGTTAGGTCATCGTCTTAGCGACGGTGACCTTTCTTTTTAGGCTTCGAGACCCGTCTTTGATTTTCCCGTAGTTAAACCAGGGGTTTTACGACGGTTATGATAAGTCCCACCCACGATATACTTGATGAAGTCTGAAGCTCCCTGAAAGGTGATCACAATGGCCCATATAGCGAAATATCAATCTGGCGCGATCGGTCACATGTGCGCCCTTTACGAGAATGAGGCGATGCAAGCCAACGGTTATAACCTTGGTCCCAAAAGGCTCATTTCCCAAGTGCAGTTCATTAGCGAGCGAATTTCCGCCCTCGCGCTGAAACGCCATGTGCGCAAGGATGCGGTGAGTCTGTGCGATTGCATCGTCACACTCCCCCGCTCTTTCGATGATAATCGCGAACGCGAGTTCTTCAAGACGGCATATACATTTCTATCTCAGCGTTATGGTGTCGATAACGTCGTATCAGCCTACATACACAGGAACAGCTCCCGTCCGCACATGCACTTTGCCTGGATACCAGTTACCGAGGACGGTCGCCTTTCGGCGAAGAGTGTCGTGACACGTCTTGAGCTTAAGACGCTGCATCCCGACATGCAGCGGTTCATGGAATCGTCCCTTGGATGTAAAGTCGAGATTCTTCTCGATTCCGAAAAAGCCGGCGAAAGAATCCTGAGCGGGTTGGGGTTGAAGGACTACATAGATGCAAAAGCCGAGCTGGAACGACTTGACAGTGAAATTGCTGTGAAAAAAGCTCAGCTGAATGAAATCTTGCGTCAGGAACATGAGGCGCGTGAGCGTCTTGCGGAGCTTATTCGCTCCGCCGAGCAAGAAGACGCTAAGGGAGATTGAGAACGCGAGAAGGAGAGGTTGCTGATGGAGTACAGGCTTGCAAACGGATCCGCAATCACGGACGAAGATATTGAGCGCGAGTGCGCGGAATACGAATCCGGCTCCTGGGAGGGGAACCTGGTGAATCTCCGCGCCGACCGCTCCAAGCTTTCCGAGGGGGGGCCCAACACCAACCTGTACTTCAAGTTCCCGAGGACGGACGCCGATCTCATCGAGGAGGCGGCCGACATAAAGGCATACAACGAGGCGCTAATGGAAGACGATGCCACCCGCTATTCGATGGATGACGTCATGCATATGGCAATGGAGGCCGAGTGAGATCGAGGTCGTAAGGGTGGGCCACCGCCAGAGTGTCTGCAAGACCACGCAGGTCAGCGCCGAAAAAATCGACCTCACCAGATACGTTCTATGACCCGAAAAAGAAGTGGTGCGAGTATCTGTGCCGCCCTTGATCTAATCGGCCCGTAAAACGAATTCTGTTAAGTCGTCTACCTGAGGCTTTGTGAAATCTGCTACTGCCGTGTCGTGACCATAGAAAACGGGGCCAGGAAGACACTTGGACCCCGCTGAATGCTCGACATTATTTCGACAACAGACTTTTCGATGCTACATAAGTATCGGCCGTGTTATTCGGAATGTCTTGCGGCGCGTATCCCTTGCCAGTCGAAATGCTATACCACTTGCCGTCTGCCCCACTGATATATTTTGAAGAAGGAGCCGGCAGATAGGAATTTGTTTCCTCACCATCGTCATAGATGACCCATTTCCAATTAGAACCGAGAGTGACTTTGGATAGCGATTGGCAATAACCGAACATTTTGTTGGCACTAAGGACTGAAGTGGAATCGAAGCCGGAAAGGTCGAGAGATTGCAGAGACGTGCAGTCGAAGAACATTCCGAACATTCCACAGTCGGATGCGTGAACGGACCAGCCTTTCATATTGATGTTCTCAAGCGAATGGCATGCTTGGAACATGCAGCTGAAGTTCCAAGTTTTTGAAACATCCCATGAGGAAAGGTCGAGTGACTTTAATTTGCTCGCCCTGAAGAAAGCGTCGAACATCTGACGACACTCAGACGTGTCAATCTTTGCCACATCGACGGTTTTGAGATTGGTCATGTTTGCAAACCATACGCTGACACTTTCGGGAGCGATGCCAGTGTCCACGACGGTGACCGTCTCGATCTGCGACTGATGAGCGGCCCAAGGAGCGTTTGATGAGCCATAGCGGTCGGTGGGCGTCTCGACGAGCGTATACGTCTCCGTTTCAAACCCCGTGTACACCTCGGTCACGGTCTTGAACTCGAACTTATCGCCGACTTCAGGCACTTCGGTGCGTTTGTAGAAATCAAGACTGTGATCGTCGGCGCTATACACGGCAAAGACAATTTCAGGTTGATTCGAAGAGCCATCGCCGAAAACATCCTCGCTGCTGCGGAACCATCCGCCAATCGTGTTGCCGGTCTTATCGATTTGTTGGGCGATCCTGGTGCCGAACCCGAGTAGTCCCGCACCGATCACCACGGCGACAATCAGGACGATGACGTATTCGACGGTCCCGGCACCGGCTTCCAAATGCGAGCCACATGACCGTTTTTTACTGGGGGGGGGTAACTCTAGGCAATGACAACACGGGCAATCTCCATTCGATTACGATAAGATTTCTACTCATATCAAGCACTATGGATAATGATACTCCAAGGCGCCCGACAGTGATGATCTGCCATTCTTTGAGTTACAGGTGAATGACCTCGGGAGATAAGAGAAGCCGAACGTAATCGGCCTCTCTTATCGTTAGTGCCCTGCGTTGCCCGCGTTCCCAAAGTTTGACCGTCCAAGGACGAGCTTCGCTGGTACTTCTTGTATTCTACCACGCGTCGACTAGCTATTGCGGTGTGACATTCACTCAGCTGTTAGAATTCCTATGTCCGTTAATTCGCAATAGCAGAGCCCTGGTACGTTGCAATTCAATCAACTGTTATAATGTGAGTTCCCTACCATGGGCATGCAAGATGGCCCTAGTGCGTTGCAATTCAATCAGCTGTTATAATACCCACCCACGAAAAAGCCCCTTAAGCAGGGGCTTTACTATTATAGAATTCTGAAAAACGCGGAAATCCGGTCATTTTCGGCTCGATTCACCTGTTTTTTGAAAAAAGGAGATCACCTGCGACACAACCTATAGATGTGCCGCAGGATATACTCCACGAGTGACTTGCGATTTCGCAAGTCCTCTTACCCAAGTGTCACTCGTTGCAATTCAATCAGCTGTTACGAATAGGAACAAGAAGAACTTGGTATAAGTAATAATACCAGGAAAACAATCGATTTGAGCAATAATCCCGACCGCCATAAATACTTCAGCGAAAATGGAGCCGAGATGTTACAAACCGTTGCAATCAGAACCCCAAAGCATCTTTGCATCAAAGATAATTCCCTCATTATCCGGGAAAAGGGATCGTCGGTAGTTCTCGGTAAAATTGCGTTGTCGGATATATGGGTCATTATTATCGATAACCCCCAAGTAACGATAACGAGCGCCCTGATATCGGGCATCAACGAGGCCGGTATCGGAGTCCTATACTGCGGCTCAGACCATATGCCAAACGGACTCGCACTCCCCTTGGGGGCACATTCGAGACATGCCGAGATTGTCGAGCACCAGCTCGCCATCTCAAAGCCATTGCGAAACCAAATTTGGAAACGGATTGTCACGAAGAAAATCGAGAACCAGGCTAAAGCACTCGCACTGTGCTTCGGTGACTCGGCTGAAGTTAAAAAAATCCGCGGCTATGCCCAGGAGGTCCAGAGCAACGACAAGACAAATCGTGAAAGCATCGCCGCAAGTGAATACTTCAAGGCACTTCTCCCGTACGGAACACGTTGGAATGGCCCTATGGCCGCTCCGCTTAACTACGGTTATGCGATCTTGCGGTCAGGCATCGCCCAGTGCGCCGTATCACACGGCTGGCTCGTTTCAAGGGGCATACATCATCACAGCGCTGAGAATGCGTTTAACCTCGTCGATGACCTTATCGAACCGTTCCGTCCAATTGTCGATCTCAAGATCGTCAGTGACAATATTCTCGAACCCTTGTCCACGCTGAATAAAAAGGCCCTAACGGAGGTAACTTACGTTCTGGTATCAATCGATGGACGCAGGCATTCCGTCCAGACTGCAATAGATATCTACTGCGAATCTTTGAGACGGGCCGTCGAGTTAAAAGATGCTGATCAGCTGCTATTGCCGGATATCATCGGCCTCGAATGTGAAACAGACGAAGAGAAACGGGCGAAAGGAAAGGTATGAGAATCATGCGGCTGCTCGTGATGTTCGATCTTCCAACGAAGACGAAAGCCGATAAGGACAACTACATCAAATTCAAACGGTTTCTGGATGATGATGGCTACCAGAGGGAACAGAACAGCGTCTATTCCCGCAATCTTCTAAGCAGGGCCTCATCTGAAGCTCATGCGGAACAGCTGCGCAAACATCTCCCGCCGGCGGGGCATGTCGTCGCAATGGAGCTTACGGAAAAGCAATATGTCGACCGGAAAGTTCTCGTCAATACGAATCCGTCTAATGATCGCAATGATCAGAGCCCGGGGACGCAGCTTTTCTTGGAGTTCTAAAATGAAATGGGACGGGTGGAATCCCGTCCCATTTCAGCCACCCGTTAAACCGAGAAATTTTCAAATTGGCTGACACGATCCGACAGGAACCTCAACCAGCACAGACCGAGACAATCCTCCTGCATGAGGGTCAGTGATGAATCCCATTTCGACTGCTTCGGAAACGACTCTTCCGATAGGGGACCTGTCTTTTGGAGCTGTACACTCTCTTTACCAATCTTTGAATATGATATAACCGTGCCCGTTGCCACGTTGTACTTGTAGTAACGCATCGCGTAGCCATCTTGCAACAGCACGTCCCCCTGCTTCAGGAAAATGCGGGGCTCGTCGCCTTTAAGCCGTACTTGCGGCCAGTAATCGATTGAAAGAGCCTTTGAGAAATCCCTGATGAAATCCTGCCTGATATTCGGAACGTCGATGTAATAGACGGGATCGAACCTCCATCTGCCGGTCTTCTTCATATTCTCGTCGAATACCGCCATCAGGCCGTAAACCCCATCGTACAGCTTGCATCCCCCGCTGCCATCTTTCCATAGCGTGGATGCAGGCTCGATTTTCCCATTACGCCGATAAAGATCCTTTCCACGGTCGTCAACACCGACATAGGGATATACCGTGTCCTTAAGCAAGCTGCCGGTCGCGGTGCGGGAAACCGTCCGGGTCGGTACGATGCAGGGAATCCAAGCCTCGATCTGGGCCTTGAACTCGGGATACGGCATGGACTCGTAACGAAGCCTCTCCCGCTCCTTTATGTTCGACCGGCCGCTATTGACCCGTGCGATGCCCTTCACGATCTCAGGGCTGCAGCACGCGATTACCGCGGCATCGACCGCATGATGGCGATCGTCGCTTCGATCCTTCTTCCCTTTCTCGTCAACAATCCCGATGCCCCAGATTCGACGCATGAGCGACGTCGCGGCGCCTGCAACGCAGAAAACATGCTGCCTCCTATCATCGGGGAATGGCAGGCATTCGCGCACCCACATCGCGAGCTGTCGCGACATGTACCGCGTGTCGTTCAGGTTGCGATCGATGAATTTCTGTTCCTCTTTCCCGAACGTGCTGTTTTTCAGTTTGGAAAGCTTTGATTTCGTATAATGCGCAGACTTACCCTTTCCAGCCCACGCGTCCATACGTCTGCAAAAATCCCCGAAATCAGGCGCCGAAGGCTCGCCGGAAGTCATCCATTCATACGGCGTGCGGTTCGCCTTATCGCGGTTGCTTTTCGTAAGGCACAGGACCTTATTGGATTTCGAGTCATCGCAGGAACGCGAGAATGGGAGGATGTGGTCGATCTCGACATAATCGCGCTCGTTCAGCATACGCTCCAGATTGATACCCTTGCCCGTATAAGGGTCCTGGCCGAATTGCTCACGGTAGAGCCACATCTTCTCAAAATCGGCGCTGCTCACGTGGGCGTCATTCGGAAGACCGTAGAACGCAACGAGGTCTTTTTTCGCCTGCTCGTTACTGTCCTTATTGGCCTTATTCGTCGCCGCGATAATCGCCTTCTCATGCTTCGAGCGCTTGAGATCCTTGGCGACCTCGACTCGAATGATGTCGGGCAATCCATAATGCCTGATAATCGAATTGATCATGCGGCGCACCTGCGCGGTCGCGCGAAGCACCACCGGGTTCGTGCATGTCGGATCGAATTCGAGGTAGGGACATAACAGTCCGTCTTTACTTTCGTTCCTTTCCGCTGCCAATGCCTGCCTGGCCTCATATAGACCGGTCGCCATCTCCGCATCGTACAGTTTCTCAATCTGCGGATCCTTAAATGCATCACGGAGCATCTGCAGGGCACGAACTCCCGTGCTGCAATATCCCGAAAAGAGCTTCGAGGCGTAGGGAAGATCGAGCAGAGAATCGATATCCTGCTCCGACAGATCGAGACTGAGATTCTCAAGGGCATTTCGAAGCGATTCACCTGAAGAGGCGTATGTCAGTGCGGAGCAGACGGCATCGGCTATGTCGGTATCATCATGAAGTCGATCGAGCAGAGCCCTGTTCGACGTGAAAAGACCCGTGCAGAGGGCATTCCAAGCCGGGATCTTGATACAGTCGCCCTTCTCATCGGCCGGCAGGCGGCTGTCAAAGCTGTCGGATGACTGCATGCCGAGCTTTTCACGAAGTTGCGACCATTTGAGCGGTTTGGGATTCTTCGAGACGGCAAACAGGGACTCAACGATCTCATTCCGCTTCTCCGAGGAGATGTATGTCGCTTCCCGACCCTGATGCTCAATCTTTATATTCGATAGCTTCTCATACGCGCGCACCATCTCAAAGGAAATCAACGAACTCGCGGCACGTTTCTCCGGGGCTCCGAGATAGGTGCAGTAACCGACCCTGCTATAGATTTTTTCATCGCGAGCGCTCGTATCGGTAAGCCAGCGAAGAGCGGAAAGGTACTCCCCTTCCAGCTCCTCGGTAGCGATATCGCTTCCAAGATCGCGTTGGTGCCGGAAGATGGTATGGACCTCGTCCGTCACCATCTCGATGTCGACCATATAGCGATAGTCACCTTCCCTGTTACGGGAAGTAGGCTGCTTCAAAAGATACTGGGCAATCGTCTCATAGCCGTTTTCATCCAGAATCTTACGGTTTACCGACAGGGCCTTTTTAACCTTACCGGAGTCGTCATCGGTAGCTCCCTTGCCGTGATCGATGTATCCACGCCTGTCGGCAAAAGCGTATAGAATCCGGGCAAGCTCGCGCCCATTCAGTTTATAGAGGAGCGCCTTCCCGCGAAGGTGAAGGACGTCCGGCTCGCCCTTCCGGATTGCAAACCACTGCCCGTCCGCATCGTCCGGAATCAAAATGTACTTCTTTTCGATATCGCGGACAGCCTTCTTTCGGTTCTTCCGGCGTTTTGTCGTGCGGCGAACCGAGCGATAGCCACGTCGTATGCTCGCGCCGCTCTGGCGAGCCGAAATATCCTTCTGCTTGCCCTCGACAGGCGCCTTGAAGATGTGGCTCGCCATAAGGACGATCTCGTGATTGCGTATATCGATCAGGCAGACCCCAACGCTTGCAATGCCCATATCGATACCGAGGATGAGCCTGCGCGTTTTGGAAGAAAACTGCTCGTAAGGCATCAACGCCGTCATGACCGTCTCCGGGCGGAATCCGAAATCACGTGGATCGCTGTATTCCATCATAGACCCTCACCTTCCTTTTCATTGATGATCAGATAGTCTAATAATACTACAAGCAGGTCCTTTTTAGTTTTCCCCACCGCGAGCAGACAGAATTCAATGCGGTAAAATCTAGACCGATCTAGCCACTTCTGCCATTGGAGACCAATCATGAAACGCCAAATATTTCCAACTGCGTCTAAATATCGCTGTCGAACCCGACGCGAATTTGGTGGCGAGACCGTCGAGTACATCATCGTGATATTGGCCGTCGTCGTCATCGGCGGTGGACTGATGGGTTTTGGCAACCAAGTCTCAGGGCAGATCGGAATAACCGGCAACAGTATCAGCTCATGGTTCGGGAAGGCGAACGGCGCCGGAGATAATGCTTCTGGCGGGAACGGCACCGGCGGAGGAAATAACGCCGGCGGTGAAAACAAAGGCGATGAGAATAGCGGCTCACAGCTCTAGGCCCCTACCGTGTCGGTAACGGGAATGGACGTCGTCGGTGAGAGGGTCACCGTTAAAGTGTCCAATTTACCAGAAGGCGCAAACCAAGTCAGCTACCAATGGCAGTACTCGCCTACAAAAACCGGAACTTTCAGTGATATCGAATACGGTGGAAATAAGAACTCCTACGAAATCTCGGAAGAAGACGAGGACTATTATCTGCGCTGCAAGGTGACGACATCCAGCAGCAAAGGAAAAGTCCCAGATGCCTACAGCGAGACAATCGGCAAAGTCTATGTTTTCGATTGGTCGAATTACCCTACCGGGAGCTATCGCCCGCGTTTTAATGGAAACTCGCTCGCATGCTGCGCTTCCCCCTATGACTCCTCGACTCAGATTCCAAGTCTGGGTGAAGGGGATTACGCCTCCATCGTCTTCGATAACGAGCTTTCCGATATCCCGCAGGGCAATATCACCTACAGATGGTTTAAATGCTTCGGTCTTGGAAACGGGGCCGCGGGTGTTGTCAAGGAACTCGGCTCCAGCCCATCTCTGTCTCTCTCAGGTTTACAGGGATCGTACATCAATTGCGAGGTGACCTTGACCGTCAACGGGAAAAGCAAGACATTTGTTCCTAAGGCAATTTGCAACGGCAAAGTAAGCGACGGTATCTACGTACGTCCTAGAATCGGTTAAAATCCCAGAGGATCCCCGAGGTATGGAGTTTGGAAAAACAGTTTGGGTAAAAGTCAATTCCTTGAAACGGCTCCTTGACGCCCATAAAAAGAAAACAGCGTGCACCCGCCCTCGCTTCGGGGGCGCTGCGCATCTTTTTGAATTGAATGAAGACAAGACACAGCCGATCGTCCTCACCAGGCTATGGGACAGAAAGACGGTTCATAAATGAGGGTTCCTTTCATCTGTCCCAATCCGAAACGCCGACGAAACCGCACGGGATTCTCGGAAGGATAAAAGGTCTCTTCGACAAATTTTGGAAGTGAAATTCGCAAACGTTTGCGAATTTGGAAAGTCCACACGAAAACGGTCTGTAAATTGCTATTATGATTAAGAGCACGAGTTTGATCCCCTTTCTCGTGCAGGGACATCTTCTTCCCACCGATGGATGTGCCCGCTCCCCAATCTCGGGCACATCCATCACCCATTTTGCAAATATACCAATATCCGCGTAGTCGTCATATACCATCGCTGGACTCGATCTCTTCTCATGGTCAAGGTCATTTTCTTCAATGCGAAGTGGTAGAATCTTACAAAAGGTATTCAAAGAAAGGACTTATGCAATGGTTCCGAAAGTAGACCCATCGAAATTTCCAGAAATGCTGAACGCTATTACGGAGAACGTCCGAGACAGCTATGCGGGCATGGTCTTTATCGACGATCCTGAAGATCTGGCCTCATGGGGGTTCACTAAAGAACAACTTGATGAACTGGACTCTTTTGCACAAAAATATGGATTGACTGACGTTCTCGAAATCAATGAATGGAATCCTAATTCCAAGCCGGATTATATCCTTTCGGCATTTTCCGGCCTCGTGGATAAGATCGATGATCTGCAGGGACGAATCCGACCAAAAGCCGATGATGTCTCGATTGAGAACTTTATCTACCTGAATCAGATCAAGGCCGATGTCCCCGAACCGAACCAGCTTGCCCATGCTGAAGAGAATGACCATATCTTCGGTTTGATCTCTAAATTTGCCGAGGGACAGGACACCGCATTCGTCGTGCAAAAGGTCAATTTCTCCGGAACGAAACAAATCGGTGAACCCGAATATGAGATTCTTCCTCTCGGACCCACTTCCGATGAGGACCTTGCCGATTTCACCGAATGGTTTATGGATGATTTCAAGAGCGGCGTCGACTTTGGTTGCGATGGGAATCGCGAGCACTTTGCCATGATCGCCCATACCGGACTCTATCGTGAAGGCGAGTATGTGGATCAGCTGCTCACCTTCCACCAACTTGATTTTTCCAATGCCCATGCCGTGACGGAAAAGTTTTCCTTTGAAGGCCGTCCAGAAAGCAACGAGTTCATAGGTGATCTCGACCAGCTGTTCCATGATCCAAATTCACTCGTCAGCTCGTCAGACATCATCGATATTATCGAAAACGGACCGGTCGAAGGTGTTTCCGACGGCGGAGCGCCCTACCATGAACACACGAGGCTTTCCGATAAAGCCGAAACCACCAAATCTGCCTGCAGCAAGATCGCCGAATCTGAACAACGTGAGCGGGGAATCGAGAAGCCGACCCAAATCGAGGCAAAATGATCAGCGAACGTGACCTCAGGTTTGCAAAGGCAATCGTCGACCCATATATCGGGCAGGACATTATCGCTACCGCCGTACTCGGGACGAAGCTCGGGAGTATGCTGAACGAGAACGCATACCGTGAAGTCGTCAACAATGCCCAAAGGCTTATCGATGGAACCGAGTGCATACCGCAGGGCAAGACGCTCGAGTTCATTTTGAGAAAGCGATATGTCGAGACGATCAAGACCAATCGGAAGAGCGATCTATCCCTTTCCAAGATGTGTGGGCTGTTGAAGGGCAATCGTGCCGTAGCGCGAGGCGATTGCGAGACGAATAACGAGAAGACTTACGAAGAGCGTTAAATGCGGCGCCTTCGGCACCTATGATCCGCTCGCAACGCTCGCTGATGGATTGTTTTCTACTCTACTAAGGAGGGAATATGTGGCAGGAAAAGCTTCAGGACACAGCAGCATCCCATCCATGGCTTGAGCCGCATGAAGCCATCAAACGGAAAACCCAAGCACCGGGAATGCAATTGGTAGATTGGTACGGCTTCACCGTGCCGAAAACAAAAAAGGAGATGTTTCTCAAGCAGTCCGCCCGTCGTGAAGATCTCCTTGTTGTCGGCGAGGTCGACAACATCCACTCTTTTTTCAGCGACTACGAGACGGAATGGAGATCGAATATCCTATTCGATGATCTCGACGAGGCGCTGCGCTACTGCGAGGACGTCCGTTCCGGTTTCATCTCCGATATTCAGCTGCATTCGAGTTTCATCATGTACAAAGAGCCGGGATTTAAAGCCATGCCGGGTGGCGGCTTCGCCGGCTGGAGCGATCTATTCAATGCGGCTCACGGCAACCTGGAATATGCCAACAAGCTCCTTTTCGATTGCCAGGCCGGTGACCGCGACGGCATGGACCCGCGCCGATGTGCAAGGGAAGACTTGATCAACGGAGTCATTGCCGAATTCGGCAGCGAGTACATCATAACCGGAGATGCCGGCCGGAAGAATCGTCCGAACAGCGCGGAAATCTTGCGCTTCGAACTCGATAGCGTCCCGACTGACGGGAATGGGCATATCACCGGGTATTTCCACGGTTTCCCTCTAGGTACGAGCCTGGAAGATATCAGTGCGGCGATCGACGACGTAGGCAAAGTCGAAAATGTCCATCTAAACAGGATCGATGCTCCCGAAGAAACAGAGCGTATCGAGGTCGAACAAAACGCAGGCGTTTCCAAGGAAAAGCCTTCCGTCTCCGAAATCGAAGATTCTTTCATTCGGGAGCCCAAAAACCATCCCACACAACCGAAGAAGCCGGTCTGGACGAACCTTGAAGTTGCTCCCGACAGTGTAAGTCTCCTTACAGGTGTCTCAAGGAAGACGGACAGGCCATGGTATCGTGCCGATTGCACTCTCGGAGAGGAATCTTCAATCAAGCCAGGTGGCAAATTTAAAATCCTGCTGAGTGAGAGGCAGTACGCACGCGCCGATGCTCAAAAAAAGGCCGGTAAACCGGTCAGTCTCGGCTTGAAAACCGCCAGGTATCCAGATGGAGTCGAAATCGACGGCGAGATGGTCGCACTTGAAGCCCTTGCCGCCGATATCAATGTCCGAAAAACCAACCCACTGCCCAAAAGTCCCGAGGAGTATCGCGGTGCTACGGAACAATCCTTTGACGGGAACGAATGGGTGAATTTTCGCTTCTTCCCGGACCTGGTCGAACTTTCAAAATCCATCGACCCAGACACGGCGAGAACGGATTATCGTGCCGATGTGACGTCCGAAGTCGCCGGGCGAAACTGCTCATTTACCCTGCATCTTGCAAAATGGCAGTACGATAAGGCCGTCAAGGACCAAAACCAGAACTCCCCTATCCATATCGGGATGAAGCTTAAATATATAAAGGGCGGCGTAATCCCAGTCCAGTTCGAAGGTGAACAGTCCACCCATAACTATTCTCCAAAGAAACTCGAAGAAAGCCTGCCGAAGGTGCAGAAAGCACGTTCCGTCAGCGGGTGTAGGCAGGGAAAAGGAAACCGGGTATCCTCCTATCAAGACCGATCCTATCGTTTCAAAACGAAGGAAGCATATGAACATGGACTTCCAGGAGCACACGAAAGCAGGAACTAAACATGAACGAAAACTCAACCATATCGAACGCTTATGATGGCAAGCATGATGAATACGGTCATGATCTACCCAGGTGGATGAATTTCGAGCATGTCATCGATATTGGTGAGGCGGACCCGACTCAAACGGCAACCGACTATTACGGCTTTGAACTTCCCAATGGCGTCGCAATGGTCATCCAGAGCCAACCAAGCCATAGGGATCATCCTTTCATCGTCTACAGTTACGGCGATGGAGCCTGTTTCCATGACGATGTCGAATTCGATTCGCTCCGCACAGCGATTAGCTATGCATCCCAGCTCCACAGCGGAGCAATCGATCCAGATTACCTGCGCGTCGAATATACGCATGATGAATATGAAACACTTTGCTGGCGCGATTTCTACCAGGCGGTACACGGTAATATCGAATACGCCTCACGTCTCGTCGACCAGTGCAACGGCGGATTTCGAGAAGGGTTCGGCCCGTATGCCTGCGCAGCCGAAGACCTCGCTGAAGGTGAAATCGTCAATTTCAACAACTGCTACGTCATCACGGATGCGAACGGACCGGATACAAAGGAAATCGCCGCAAAAAGGATTTGGGATGAACTCGGAGATGTCTGCATAGACGATAATGAATGTATCGATTCGGAATTCTACGGCTACCCTATCGGGACATTTCGGGAAGACATCTGGCATGACATCGAGGACCAGCTTGAAGTCCCGATCCATGAACTGATGTTTCCCGATGATGTAAACAAGGACATGACTAATGAAAGGAGTCTTACTATGTCCAACGAGAATAAGAACACCAATGTCAAGGAAGAGACGACCTGGACGAACTTCAAGTTCTTCAACAACCAGGTCAAACTCAAGGTCATCGAGAAGGACGACCGTCAGATGTATCTGGCAGATTGCCGCTTCATGCCGGGTTCTGTCGCAAACGGCATCGATCTCGGCGATCAGAACGGCATCTCCGGCCATATGACCGTGTTCCTCACCGAGAAGCAGTATTTCAAGGCTGCTGAGCAGAAAGCTAACGGTGAACAGATCAATGTCGGGCTTCCGAGCACTCAGCTCAAGGACGGCAAGATCGAGGTCAATTTCTACAACCACGAATCTAAGGAAGCACGCACCATTCCCGTAAATCCCTTCGCCGCGTCCAAGGCGAACAAGGCCGCCCGCGAGGCTTTCTTCGAGCGCAAGGATGCCGAACGCGAGCAGGGCAAGAGTCTCGGCGCAAAGGCCGCATCCGCCCGCGGCGCGTCCGAAAAGTTGGACGGTCAAAGCCAGGCTGCGCCCGCTAAGGACAATCTTGAGCATTAGGTTGTCATCGATTTAGTGCAATCAGACATGCGGTCTGTCGTTCCATTCGGATGGCAGACCGCTTTTTGTGCGGCGTGCAAGCACGCCTATGATCCACTCACTGATTTATAATGATTTACGCCATGGAAGAAAGGAAAGTGACCTATGAAACTTATAACCTATTATCAGACCGGCAAGATCGATGTATTCGACACCGCCACCTTCACGGCGACCGATCCCTTCAAGAGGGACGGCATGAACCTGATCACGGAATTCGCAATCCGCTTCGACCTGCTTGAAGACAAGAACTCGAATGAGGGCCTTGTCGTCGACGTCTATTGGTACGATGCGAAGATCCATGACAAGGACAATGCCGTGACATCGCTCGACGAGAAGAAGAACGCCACGCTCAACAACGCACTCCTCAAGGCGAGCACCCGCATCCGCCTGATTTCCAAGAGGGAACTCGAGGATGTTGCGAAAATCACCCTTGACGGCGAGCTTGTCGAATGGCGCCAGGGCGGCGAGCTCGTCAACGGCGTCAAGTTCTTCAGCCAAGAGCTGCTGTATTTCAGCAACGGACGCAGCGCGTCAATCACGGAGCGTGCCTGCAAGATCAGCCAATTCATCAAGAATGCCAATCCGGAGCTGCCCGATGAGATCATTGCCGGCTGGATGGGTCTGCCTCCGACCGTCCTTGAGACCATGAAACGCGACCAATTGCGCAACGATCAGGTCAGCGAGCAAGACGACTAGGCACACCTCTCCTGTAGAAGAGTGCTATAATTTATTCTACGTTCCTTCCCTATCCAGAACGTTTTGCAGC
>ERZ1106919.1496-NODE-1496-length-14841-cov-2.241918_pt1 | contig 14841 bp, 10 predicted proteins | sample MGYA00403654_ERZ1106919 | MGnify/ENA primary metagenome ERZ1106919 (study PRJEB35170, sample SAMEA104062450) | human gut metagenome | biome: human gut; feature: human-associated habitat; material: faeces | place: Denmark | collected 2012-10-08 ... | reverse complement strand
GGAATATGTGCTTAATGAGATGGAGCATATAGCGGATGTAAATCGTGCGCCACGAGTGATTCCAAATGCTAGGGTGGAGGAGGTGTTTGCATATCTCTGCCGGGTGTTTGAGTTTTTGCAGCACCGTTTAAAGCTGCATTTCAAATATAAATTGGCATGCGAAGTCATCTTTGCCTACTATCAGTTTAAAAGTCGGTTGCATACTCCTGGACGGGAATATTTAAGCTTTGCAACTATACTGACTTACTTTAAACGTGAAAGAGGAATGGCGTATGGGTGATTTCAAAAATATCGAAATATAGAGATAATAGTGTGAAAAACAAATGTTTTAGGAACAGAAATGACGAATTTGATATTTTTTCCTTATTTTTGTGTGTCCATTTTTGAATGATATGATACAGATAATACGATTAAAAGGAAAAGACAAACACTTATATCGGCTTTTAGCGCCGATGGTGATGGATCCCGAAGTGATACGCGCAAACAATAATTACCCTTTCAAGACGGGCGAAGAGTATGTGTGGTTCATTGCGATTGAAGATAAAGAAGTGGTGGGCTTCGTCCCCGTGGAACAGAAAAGCCGGAAGAAAGCTGTAATCAATAATTATTATGTGAAGGCAGAAGGCACCGTACGGGAGGAAATCCTGTCACATCTGTTGCCCGCTATCGTTGCGGAATTTAGGCCCGAGAGTTGGTTGCTCAATTCGGTCACACTGGTACAAGATAAAGGAACATTTGAAAAGTTTGAATTTGTATCGATGGACAAGAAATGGACACGGTATGTAAAAATGTATAGATAACTTATGACGAAAAAGAAAATAGCAGGCACAAAGAATGTATATGAATTAGCACAAGAACGACTGAAAGTTATATTTAATGAATTTGATAATATATATGTGTCATTCTCCGGAGGTAAAGACAGCGGGGTACTGCTGAATATGTGTATCGATTATATCCGGAAGAATAACCTGAAGGTACGTTTGGGAGTTTTTCACATGGATTATGAGATCCAGTATAAAATGACCATTGACTATGTAGACCGGATACTGGAGGCCAATAAGGATATTTTGGATGTATACCGGGTATGCATCCCTTTCCGTGTGGCTACCTGCACCTCGATGTATCAATCTTTTTGGCGTCCGTGGGAAGACAGCAAAAAGAATATATGGGTTCGTTCCATGCCGAAAAAGGCAATGACCAAAGAAGATTTTCCTTTTTATAATACAACCATGTGGGATTATGAATTTCAGATGCGTTTTGCGCAATGGATACATAATAAAAAAGATGCAGTGCGCACTTGTTGTCTGATTGGGATTCGTACACAGGAAAGTTTCAATCGGTGGAGATGTATCTATATGAGCCGTAAATTCCAGATGTATCATAAATATAAATGGACTTCAAAAGTAGGGAACGATATTTATAATGCCTACCCTATTTATGACTGGAAAACAACGGATGTATGGACTGCCAATGGAAAATTCCAGTGGGATTATAATGTTTTATACGATCTTTATTATCGTGCCGGAGTCAATCTGGAGCGTCAGCGTGTAGCAAGTCCCTTTATTAATGAGGCACAAGAGAGTTTGCAGCTTTACCGGGTGCTTGATCCTAATACCTGGGGTAAAATGGTGGGAAGGGTGAACGGTGTGAACTTTACCGGTATGTATGGTGGTACTCATGCAATGGGATGGCAATCGGTGAAACTTCCCGAAGGATATACATGGCGCGAGTTTATGTATTTTTTGTTGTCTACTCTGCCGGAGCGGGCGAGGAAGAATTATCTACGGAAACTTTCAGTGAGCGTGAATTTCTGGCGGACAAAAGGCGGATGCCTAAGTGATGCCACCATCCAAAAGCTGATTGATGCGAAAGTACCAATTATCGTTATGGACAACAGTAACTACAAAACGTTGAAAAAACCGGTACGTATGGAATATCAGGATGATATTGACATTCCGGAATTCAAAGAAATACCCACGTATAAGCGAATGTGCGTTTGTATTCTTAAGAATGACCATGCCTGCAAATATATGGGATTCTCACCTACAAAGGAGGAGATGAGTAAGAGAAGTCAAATTATGGAACAATATAGAATCATAGTATCATGAGTGTAGATAAAAGCCCTGTTTACGAGGTAAAAGCGGTACCCGTAGAAAAAGTATATGCGAACGATTATAATCCGAATGTCGTTGCACCGCCTGAAATGAAGTTGCTGGAACTTTCTATTTGGGAAGATGGCTTTACGATGCCATGTGTATGTTACTACAATAAAGATGAAGACCGTTATATCCTGGTGGATGGTTACCATCGCTATACGGTATTGAAAACTTCCCAACGAATCTATAAGCGTGAAAACGGTTTGTTGCCGATTGTGGTGATAGACAAAGACTTGTCTAACCGTATGAGTTCAACAATCCGGCACAACCGTGCGCGTGGAATGCATAACATTGAATTGATGTGCAACATTGTTGCGGAGCTTGATAAGGCAGGTATGTCCGATCAATGGATAATGAAAAATATTGGTATGGATCGTGATGAATTGTTGCGCCTGAAACAAATTTCAGGACTTGCTGATCTGTTTGCTAATCGCGAATTCAGTATTCCTGATGAGGTGGCACCTACGGAAACTGAGCGTAAAACCTTATAATCTGATAGTTATATATATACAGAAATTGAGTATTTTGTCATTTAGGCACAAATTATACAAGTTATTAGCTTATTTTGTTGTATAAAATAGTTAGTTCTTTTGTCTAATTTGTGCCTAAGTTGTGTCTAAATGACACGGAAAACTATAACTTCCCTCTATTGTCCAAGTTTTTATGAAAGAAACTTGGGAATTTTAAAATGTTCGCATATCGAAAGAAATGAGGATATTGAATATTTTTGTTGTGAATTTCGTAACCTTGTTGTTCGCTACCTACATAATTAGTCCCTTTATTCTAAGTTGATTCTCTGTAACAGAAATGAATACAATTTTGTATCTCCTTTAATATTCCGAAATTTGCAATATGAGATTTGGACAAAAAATATTGTCCTGAGAGAAAAGCAAAAAGAGAAGTAAGAGAGATATATGAGAAGTAGAAGAAAGTACATTAGAGAATTAATGAGAGAAATAACAAGACTTACAACCTGTTTTTTATATTTGATTTCTTTATTATCTGTGGTGGGGTGTGTGCAGGAGTTGAATGTGACCGGCACTCTCATCCAATTAACGCCAGAGGTGACAACTTGTGCGGATATATATGCCAAGTTGTTGATTAAGCCGTTGAGCAATCCTTGGCTTGGCTCTCTCTCTTATAGTGACACTCAAGAATCAATCTCCATGAATTATATTATGTATGAGTCCGGCTTCAGAACAACACCTGTCTGAACATTCAAGGGACTTACAAAAGTCAAGACTCTTATTACAAGATACCGATAGTCACTTCCGTTGGTCTAGTGATAACATAGGTAACCATAGGTAACAGTGGGGGACTCTGACTGGTTGATGTGGTATGAAGAAGGACAAAGAGAAACAGGTGACAGGATGATGTGTATCTAACATTAAAAACAGGAAATTTGGAAAAAGAAGTTCATATTAGACAAAGGAAAGCTGTTCCTGCTGCGGGAAGTACGCTTCAGCTCATGCCTACTGAAAATTCAAATTCGGAGGTGCATGAAATCAATTATTTCTGCCTTACGGGCGAAGTGGATGAAAGTGCTAAAAATTGGATCCGTCTGTATTCTTCCGTAATGCCGGAGGAACATACAGGAGAAGAACGCATTATCGTTGAAGACGGTAAGATATATATTAAGGTATTGCCCAATATAGAGGCGGATTCCAGAAACGGAATCGTACATCTCACAACAATGGCGTCTTCCGTTAAAACGGGCATCAGTAATGTGCAACGCATAAAAATAGATGTTACTCAATTGGGGCAATAAATAACAGTAAATGTGATATAAATGAAGAAAGTTGTTATACCCATATTATTCATGCTCGGATGTGCTATTTCCGAGGGTTATGCCCAGAAGGTTGCGTTGAAAAGCAATCTGCTGTATGACGCTACCACTACCATGAATTTGGGGTTGGAGATCGGACTGGCGCGTAAATGGACGCTGGACATTCCGGTCAATTATAATCCGTGGAAACTTTCCGACGGCAAACGCCTCCGTCATTGGGGGATACAACCCGAAGTTCGTTACTGGTTTTGTGAGAGTTTTCGCCGTATGTTTATCGGAATGCACGGACATTATGCCGATTTCAATGTAGGAGGGTGGCCCGACTGGTCTTTTATCAGTGACAATATGCAGCATACGCGTTATCAGGGATATCTTTATGGTGGTGGCTTTTCCGTAGGATATTCGTGGATTCTGAAAAAACGCTGGAGTATAGAAACATCTGTCGGAGTGGGATATGCGCACATTGTATATGACAAATATCCTTGCTCTACTTGTGGTACGAGATTAAAGGAAAGCAGCAAAAACTATTTCGGGCCTACTAAAGCAAGTGTGTCACTTATTTATGTAATTAAATAATAAGGAGTATGATAATAAGAAATATAGGTTTCCTTGTGTGTATGTTGGTGGTTTGCAGCCTGAATATAAACACAGCTATGGCTCAATCCCGCTCTTACGAAGGTGGCATTACTGTGAATCCGGTGCGGTTGGAACAGAAAGGTGATTTTATTCATGTCGATATAGATTTTGTTTTGAATAATGTGAAAGTGAAATCTGCCCGGGGAATGGATTTAATTCCGCGGCTGGTGACTTCCGGACGCACTCTGAATCTTCCGAAAGTTTCTATTAAAGGTCGTGACGAGTATCTGGCGTATGAGCGTGAGCTTGCGTTGATGAGTGCCAAAGAGAAGAGAAACTACGAGAAGCCATATATAGTGGAAAAAGCTGGAAAACTAAGAAATGATACGATTCGGTATCAATATCTGGTTCCGTTCGAATCATGGATGAAGGATGCGCGTCTGGACGTGCAGCGTGACGAATGTGGTTGCGGTGAAACGGCATTAATGAACATCGAGGAATTTGGCAAAGTGACGTTGGAACGTGTATGGACGCCTTACGTAGTGGCTCCTCAGTTTGCTTATCTGCAACCGAAAGCGGAAGAAATCAAACAACGGGATGTTCAAGCGGAATGTTTTCTGGATTTCGAGGTGAATAAAGTCAATATTCGTCCCGAATACATGAATAACCCTCAGGAACTGGCTAAAATCCGCAAGATGATCGATGAGCTGAAGTCCGATCCGAATGTGAAAGTGAACCGTCTGGATATTATCGGTTATGCGTCTCCGGAAGGAACATTGGCAGCGAACAAACGTCTGTCTGAAGGACGTGCCATGGCGCTCCGGGATTATCTGGCATGCAGATACGATTTTCCGAGAAACCAATACTACATTGTCTTTGGAGGTGAAAACTGGGACGGACTGGAGAAGGCGCTTGAAACAATCGAATTGGAATATAAAGACGAAGTGCTGGATATTATCAGGAACATACCTATTGAAAAAGGAAGAGAAACAAAACTGATGCAACTTCACGGAGGGACACCTTACCGATACTTGTTGAAGTATATTTTCCCAAGTTTGCGTGTGGCTATCTGCAAAGTGAATTACGAAGTGAGGGATTTTAGTGTGGAGGAAGCAAAAGAGATTATCAAGACGCGTCCGCAGAATTTGAGCTTGAATGAAATGTTTTTGGTAGCTAATACCTATCCGACAGGCTCGCAAGAATTTATTGATGTGTTCGAAACGGCTGTCCAGATGTATCCGCAGAGTGAGATTGCAAATATAAATGCTGCTACTGCCGCTTTATCACGTAATGAATTGGTTTCGGCTGAACGTTATCTGGACATGGTGAATTCGAATAAGAATTTGCCGGAATATAATAATGCTATGGGAATATTAATGTTAATGAAGGGAGATTATGAATCATCGAAGAAGTATTTGAAGTTTGCAGAGCAGTCAGGTCTGGATGCAGCTAGGGGCAATCTGGAAGAATTAGTCAGGAAGAAGGCTAATGCTGCTAAAATGAAAAAGAATGGTAAGTAAAACTTACTGATTAAGTGGGAAATTATATAAGTATTAATTCTAATATTTTTTTGTATTATGCTAAAGATTAAATCAATTTTAGTTTCGTTGCTGGCTGTTGCGGCACTGGCAAGTTGTTCAAATGAGAATCTGGAGGAAAATCCGGAGGTTGAAGGGGGAGCAGGTTATGATGTAGCTTACGTATCAATTAGTCTGACTAATCCCAAAGTGCCTGGTTCACGTGCTTCTGGTGAACAGACGGCTTTAGAGGAGGAAAGTGCGATTAATGAGCTCTATTTGATTACGTTCAATGCGAGTAAGGTGGTGACTAAGGATGAAAAGGCAACTAAGTATGCCACGGTATTGGGATCAAGTTCTTTCGGAACAAATAGTGGAGTTACGACTCCGAATACTCCGGTTAAAGTGGATCCGAATACTAAGTATTTGCTTGTTATTGCCAATCCAGGTTACCAATTAAAGGATCGCTTGGATAATCTTTCAGCGGGTGCAACCTATACTACCATCAATGGAATGATTACAGTTCCTGAAAACAATACTAAGCCCAACAATGCTTATCTGGTAGAGGAGGTTGTACATTCCAAAGGCTGTGCAATGATTAATGTTGGATTCTACGATGACTCCGATTCAGATCCATCCAATCATGCATGGGAGGATGAATGTCTGCTCGATGTATCGGATAAGATTGTTTTGGTCAGCGACTATAAATCGGAAGCGCAAGCTCAGAATGCAGCGAAAAGTAATCCGGCTACCCTTGAGATAGAACGCCTTGCTGCAAAGTTGGAGGTTATGATTGGCGGTTCATTAGAAGTAGGACCTTTTGAAGATGGAACAAATGCAAGTCTAGGACAGTTTGATTTTGGAAACTGGACTATAGACTATTATAACTCTCTGTTCTATCCTTTTGCAAAGAAGACTACCACAGCATCGTCTCATACTACCGGATTTTACAAAAGTAACTTCTATACAGTCGACCCGAACTTTACGACTGCGGGTGGAACCGAATATCTTACAGGCATTATTAAGAATACACTCGATGCTGCAACTCGCGAACCTAAGGTGGAATGGGTTGCTGAAAGTGCGACTGCAGGTGATAATTACAAATACTGTATCGAGAATACGATGGCCGCAGGATATCAGAAGTTCGGTGCGGCTACGCGTCTGGTACTTAAGGGACAGTATGCACCTTGGAAGTCTGGTGAATTTACTTTAGGAAATGACTGGTATCGTCTTCCTAATGGAACTAACTCTGTAAACTTCAAGAGTTTTGCCGACTTGCTGGCTGCTTATACGCCTGCCAAAGCTAAAGAAACAGCCTCAGACCCTATGACCGCCCAGGAGAAACTTTTAGTTTCGGCATGCGAACTGTTCTATACTCAGATAAAATCTGAACTTACCGCCAATGATCCGGGTGATTTTGCATCCCTTACGCAGGCTATTCTTGACGACAACAACATTCAGAATGGTGGTGAACTGTGTAAAAAAGAAGGTTGCATCTATTGGTATCCAAAGAGTCTCAACTATTACTACTATGAGATTCGTCATGACAATGCAGCCAATTCTTACATGGAGTATGGGAAATACGGTGTAGTACGTAATAACTATTATACGCTTACGCTGACAAAGGTGAATGGTAACGGTACACCGTGGTATCCTGGTGGTGGTCCCGAAGATCCGGATGAAGAAGAAGATATCGATAAGAAAGGTGCTTATCTTCATTTTGAGATTAAAGTTGCTCCATGGATATACTGGACTACAAATTTCGAAATCTAAATAAACTCTTTACTTTCAAAGAAAACAGGGCAGTGCGGACTGCCTGCCCTGTACTTTTTTAAAATAGGTATTCCGTGCGGAACAGACCGCCGAAAAAAGTAAAAACAAGCCGGTGACAGGCTTCCCAAAAACAGCACTGAAATATACCGGTGCATCCAAGATGCAATGAAATGCAAAGCGCGCCCCAAAAAGAGGAAATAACCGGAGGTCACAAAATAGAGATCTCTGACAATATAAAATGGCAAACCGATAGGGTTGCCCCCTAAAAGAAAAGATATGTTCGGAAAAACTAAATCGCTGTTCCTTATCGTTGCTTCGATGCTATGTATGGCTTCGTGCGAAAGTATACGCGAAGACCTGCCACGGTGCGAGCTTTGGTTGGAATTTGTATTCGACTACAATATGGAATATGCGGATGCATTTAATCCGCAGGTTAAATCGGTGGATGTACTTGTGTTCGATAGCGATGATAAATTGCTTTTCACCAAAAGTGCCAAGGTTGCTGCGCTGGTTGGTGGAAATCGAATGTCGTTGACCGACGAGCTCGATTTCGGAAGTTATAAAGTGCTGACCGTCGGAAGTCTGTCTGACAGATTCCGGCTTTCGGACAATGCAGGTAATAAACTGGTGCCGGGAACAACCACCCTCCAACAAGTCATTGTATCCCTGAAGCGGGAGACGGATGTTGTTAATTTCGAATTTCAGCATCTTTACTTCGGAGAAGTTGTGGAAGTGGACCACCTGCCATCCAATACCAACCACAAAATTTATCCGGTGAACCTGATACGTGACACCAATCGGTTTAATCTCGCGTTAATGGGATATGAGGAAAATAAAGTGGATGGTACACAATATACATTTGAAATTCAGGCACCGGAAAATGCGGTTTATTCCTGGGAAAACGAACCCACAGGACAAGGGCCGGTTACTTATGTGCCTTACTATACAGGTCCGGGTGAAATATCCGATGTGGTTATGTCCGCACGCCTGAATACGATGCGTTTGCTCAACAGGAGCGGATGGGATTATAAGTTTATTATAAGGGATGCGAATACCGAAGCCGAAGTCTGGAGCTACAATCTGATGACACTATTGAGCATTGCCCGGCCGGTTTCCCGTTACGACGGAACGGAACTTCCCTTTCAGGAGTATCTTGACAGGCAGAGTGAATGGAACCTGGTATTTACAGTTGTTGAAAAAAACGGAGGAGGATTCCTTCAAATTGGTATTGTCGTGGGGACCTGGATTCATTGGCTCCACGGGATGGAAGTTTAAGAATGAGAAAAAAGCTATTACATATCATTTATCTGGCATCCACCATCCTTTTGTTCTCATGTAGTAGAGAAGCTGATGTGGCTTATGAGTTGCCTGCCCATACTACCAGGGCGCAACTTAGCATCGACTTGGTGAACAATAGGGATGTGGAACAACAGGAGAAGATAAACTCCATGCGGTTTATCGTATTCGGCAGTACGCCCGGTGGCGTGAGGCTGGATGTGAATGAACACATCCTGTTGAGCACTCCGGAGACAGCTACTGATATAGATGCGCAACTTCTCGAAGTGACTTCCAGCAATGATATCTTGGTCGTAGTTATTGCCAACGAACCGCAGAGTCTCACAAGCCAACTTGACGGCATAGCTAATCTTTTGACATTGCAAGAGATGATTTACGACATCTCCAGCATACTGAATAGTGACGGGCAGATTATTTCGGCGACCGGAATGCCTATGACAGGAGTGATCCGGGATATATCCATAGCACCCGATGAAACCAAAACAGTGCAAATGGTAATCGAACGTGCCGTAGCCCGGGTAGATGTCTTTATCGAAGCTATAGACGGCGGGGCAGTGACCGGATATACTGCCGGAAGCACCAGTGTCACCTTGCATAATTTTTCCCACGATAGCTATTTCGTGATGGGAAATGTGGGCAACGGCACGCGTGATAACGCCGACTCTTCAAAAAACTACGGAAAAGTGAAGGAAGACGTGTCGGAAAGCAATTTATTAACGCATAGCTGGACGGCTGCGACTACAGAAACTTGGGCATACTCATCGGCTCCCGGAGCTGAAAACCGGAAGTTGCTTTGCTCGTTCTACACAGCCGAACGCCTATTCAAGTCGGATTATTCCGACCGACTGTCTATCAGTATGGCTAATGTCCCAAAAGGGCCTTCGGACGTCACCGGAATAACCGGGAAAGTAATTGAAAGCGTAACAAAGGTTGACGGCACAGGTAGTCCGACAGCGCAACCTTTTACAGAGATCCGTCGGAACAACGTGTATCAGGTAACGGCACGCGTAGGAAAAGTAGGTATTCAGATACTGACGATAAGCGTAGAAGATTGGGGTGAAAGACAAGACATTGATCTAGATATGGACTTGTAATATCTTTCGCTGATTGTTTTTAATTTCGGAAAAGAAGTAAGATGATAAAGACTATAAATAATATTAGGATGATTATGGCAATGGCTGTCCTTTCGGTTGTCCTCTTTTCGTGTGTCAGAGAAGAGATGACGTGTGATAAGGAATTAATTGTTGTGCAACGTATCGGTGAAGGTGGCTATGTCTACACTCGTGGTACGGTAATCTCTTCGAATACCGATCTGAAAGAAGAGACTTTCGGTCTTTACGGCTCACTGACTCCCAATGCTTCTGTTCCCCAACCATACTTCAATGCAAGTGCTACGGTTAACGCCGACCTGACAGCCACCATCTCGCCGTTGCAATATTGGCCCGGATTGTTGAATGCGAGCATGAAGTTCTTCTCCTGGTATCCGTACAGTGATGCGAATGCGCCTACTGCGAGTTTCACTGATCCCGGAGAAATGGTGCTGAATTATACAGCGAATGAATCCGCCGCCAATCATGTCGATGTATTGGCGGCTATATCGGGCCCTGTATGGGTTGAAGGTGTGAATATACACTTCTACCACACATTGACCAAGGTTACCTTTACATTCAAGAAAGTAGCTCCTGTACCGGATGAAGTGACTATCGAGAAAATAGAATTCCAGAATGTAGGAAAAAGCGGTAACCTTGCGATGACTGAAATTCCGACCACTACGACGAAAAACGGCAAACCGAAGTTTGTCTGGAGCGATGTCGCCACCGGGAAGGTCGCTTCTACTCCCACCGGTAACAAAACAGTTATTGAAGATGCCACCTTGATAGGTGATACATTCCTCATGCTACCGACCGACGCTTTCTCCGCAACCGCCAAAATCGTTGTTACCACCAACTTTGGCGATCGGGAATTCCTGTTCAGTGATATTCTCGCCAAGAATCCGCATTCTTGGGAATCGGGCGAGTACATCAACTACAATCTTACGATATCCAACGAAACCTATCAGCTTTCAGCTACCCCGCTTGAATGGACGGAAAGCCCGGTGAATGTAATTTTCGATAAACAGTATTATCTCAAATTATCGCAGACCAAGGTACAGACGGCTGGTGATGGGGTCACTGTCAATATAGAAGTGAAAACGAATTATGATGCTAGTCTGGATACAGGATTTCTGCCGGGGGCGTCATTAAACAAAAGTACCATGGATACGTGGCCGACAGTTAATATGACTCAGATATCCCTTTCGGAAGGAGTGTATACGTATAATATCCAGGTTGTGATGCCCAAATTTAATTCAGGAACCGGAACTAAGCGGGAAACAGGCTTTTATATCAATGCTGGTAATCTGCAGCACCATGTACTGTTGAGCCAGTGGAGAGAAGACGGAGAGTGGCTGACCTCAAACGTAGAGTTGGACAGCAACGATAATGGAACCGGAAATATGCGACGTCGCAAGATTGTTTTTACTTCGGGTAATCCGGGAATATGGGAGTGGAAGATAACCCAGATACAGGATCCGGATAAAATTCTGCTTAACAGTGAGACAATGCTCGAAACAAGTGGCGTGAGTGGTGATGCGGTTTACTTCTACTTTAGAGCCGATGCTGTGTCCGGTGATACGGCTAGACTCACACTAACCAATACGAATGGTGATAATCTGCCAATAACGGTGACATTGACCGCACCATAATGACGAATATGCAATATCAAAGTTTAAGGAAAGGAAATAGAAATATGCAATATGGGTTTTCAATAAAAAGAAAGTGCTATCTTTTGTCTGTTCTGTTGATGACGGTATGGCTTACCGGATGCGTACAGGAAGAATTTGAGTCGACGCCTTCTCCGGCAGGAAACGGTATTCGCTTTACATTAACGGTTCCCGATGTAAACCTCCCGTCCGTATCTTCGCGTACGATGACCGGAACGGGAACAGCAAAGAAAGAAGACGAAATAGAAACGGTGGATATTCTTGTTTTTGATATGTCAAAAACGCCGGCAGTATTTCTGGAATGGGCCAGCGCTACAGAAGTTACGCAGGATTTGGCTGACAATTCCACTGTGAGTTTCTCTGCCGTACTTTCTCCCACTACCGCATCTACCTGCATCGTGGTTGTGGCAAATAAGGAACTTGATAATATTGTGTCGGGCTTCACGAAGGGAGCGACCACCAAGGTTGAGGCAATGGAAAAGATGCTCCACACCCAAACCGGCAAATGGCTGGCAGACGGCTCGACAACCGGTGGGTATACGCGGATTCCGATGTACGGGGAGAAGGTAATAAGCAAAATCACTCCTTCGATGAATCCGATAACCGAAATTAATATGAAACGTATGCTGGCGCGTATTGATATCCGTAATAACAGTGTCACTTCGAATTTCATGGTCGAAGAGGTTTACCTGGCCAATTACAATACCACCGGATATATTGCTCCGGCATGGAACACGAACGGACAGGTTACTGAACCGGCTCCGGATACTCCTGTTCTCCCCACGGGCAGTGGTAAAATGACGGAGGAAGGGAATGCAATCCTTTATTCCGTAAATGGTAACACACCCTACGATGGGGAGATTTATACATTTGAGTCCCTGGCGGCAGGGGATGCCGGTGGTGCGGGACAAGACGGAGAAGCGAGCCGTAAAGATGCTACTTGCCTGATTGTGAAAGGAAAGATCGGTACTGGTGAATCGACATTTTACCGGGTGGATTTTACCAAAAACGGAAATACAGGAGAGCAGGTGGAATATTTGCCCTTGAAGCGAAACCATAAATACATCATTACCATTACCCAAGCATTGGGAACCGGTTATAAAAGTTTTAGCGAGGCGTTGGCATCATATACAGTCATGTCCAACCTGAAATTCCGGTTGATACACTATGATCGTGATAAGGTCAAAGATGTGGTCTACAATGGACAATATATGCTTGGAGTGGGTGAATCGGAGGTCGCTGTAACTCAATACCAGAATAATAGTTATGCTATAGACGTTTTTACTGACAGTCCCGGCGGCTGGAAGGCCACCATTACTGCAGGGAACGACTGGCTCAAATTTGAAGGTGGAGCTGATGCGGCATCAGGCGTTGCGAATGATGATACCCAACTCAAATTGAAAATTCCATATTTTAATAATGAAAATATTGGCGTTGGGCGTAAGGCTACTGTTACGTTGACGGCAGGGCGCCTGACTCACAATATTGAAGTGACACAGTATACAATAGATCCGGGAATTATCAAATTTGTCGATGCATACGGAAATGTGTTGGAGAGAGGTCTTTTTTTTCCAATTCGAAATCCTGATGGCGACGAACTCCCTCTCGAACCGCAGACGGTGTATGTCATGTTTTCTGTGGATAGGATAGAAGGTAAGCTTTATGGCACTGGCGGTGTCAATATGGTCCAATATAATGCCGGCGGTTTGATTCCGCAATTAGACAGGACGAATGCGATACCGTTCAGTGAAAGGGTGCAGGCGTTTACCATACAGCCTAATCCGCGAAGAGCAGGCGATGGTACTGTTGAAGATGGTGCAGGCTGGTGGTGGCGTTGGGACTTTATGTTGTTCGACCTGTACGATAAGGAAGGATACCTTACTCAAGTACAATTCCCCATCAATCAGGGGGAGCTGGAGTTTTCACTCCGATATCTTTCCACTACAGTCAATAGTCGTACTTATAAAGTCAATCTGGGTGCGGAACAATACTTGCAATTGTTTGTCAATAACAATTGGGAAATTATGGATATTGAGGAATTGAATATAACGAACGATGATGGCACCGGACTGATTCGGACCGATTCGGATAATGATGTAATTATAGGTAGAAAGAATGCGGACGACAAGATGTATCTTGAGTCTATCATAGGCTATGATGACGGCAAGGGAAATGATGTGCTTGGTCATGGATACGATTTCAGGCTGAAGCTTCACCCCGGCAAGTGGAAAGAAGGAAAAAGCGGAACGATAAGAATCACGTTCAGAAATGTAATGCATACCGTGGCGGATGAAGAATTCCCGTTTTATCGTACGATTGACCTTCAGATGGTGTCCGAAACCAAATCTTACACAACTGCCGGGGAACCTCTTTTCTATCTTTATCCGCTTCGGTTTGATAATAGGAGATATTATAACGGAACTAACCAAAGTGTGGGGCGATTGGAAAATGTAGCCGATGCGGAGGATATCTGTAGGAATATAGGCGATGGTTGGCGTCTGCCTACTGCTAGTGAACTGTTGCTGTCATTTGTCTATGAAAATGCTTTGGGTGGTAATGCGATTAACAGTAATTATCATGACGGTCAGAATATATATGGGTGGTATCAAAACTGGACAGGTAACTACTGGTCTTCATCATACTATGAGGCTAAAGGCTCTACAACACGTTTTGGGATGGAAATGTCGGCAGGTTATCCGGATTCCGCACCTGTTAGTAATAATAATTATTTTCGTTGCGTAAGGGATAATACAAATAGCGGAAAGAAGTACCCTTATTTGATGGTAGAATCCTCGGGGGTCACTATTGTCTCTCGCGATGCCAGTGGAGGAACAGATCCTTCGGTGTTATTTGCTTCAGGTGAAACTCCGGATACAAGTGGCGCAATGAATAAGGTTGCTCCTAAGTTTCAGATTGAAAATTCCAGTAGTAATGGTAAAACTTGGGCGGAAGCAAAAGCGGCATGCGAAAGCAAAG
>ERZ1106919.1478-NODE-1478-length-14943-cov-3.803399_pt1 | contig 14943 bp, 14 predicted proteins | sample MGYA00403654_ERZ1106919 | MGnify/ENA primary metagenome ERZ1106919 (study PRJEB35170, sample SAMEA104062450) | human gut metagenome | biome: human gut; feature: human-associated habitat; material: faeces | place: Denmark | collected 2012-10-08 ... | reverse complement strand
GCTCGGGCACGGGGTCAAACACGCGGTTGCGGCTGTTCTCGCTGCGGCCCATGATGAAATAATAGACGCGGTCCTTGCCGACCAAAATGCCACGGCCGGGGTAGGACGTATTTTTCAGAAAGTGCAAAAAGTCGACCATTTCAGTTCTCCTCTTCTGTGATGGCGCGGCAGACAAGCTCCGTCGCGCGCGGCAGGAGCTTCCATTCGGCCTGCTCCATCACGCGGCGCTGTAAGGTCTCGGGCGTGTCGCCCTCTTCGATCTCGACCGCTTTTTGCAGAATGATCTCGCCGCCGTCGGGGATTTCGTTGACAAAGTGCACCGTCGCGCCCGTGACCTTCACGCCGCGCGCGAGCGCAGCCTCATGCACCTTTAAGCCGTACATGCCCCTGCCGCAGAACGACGGGATCAGCGACGGATGGATATTCAGAATGCGGCGCGGCCACTTTTTCGTGAAGTTCTCGCTCAGGATGCTCAAAAAACCTGCAAGGACGATGACGTCGATCTTGTACTGCTCGAGCAGCAGCTCGATGGCCGCCTCAAAGTCGTGCTGAATGAGGCTCGACGGCACGGTGTGCGCGGGGACGTTCGCCTTTTCCGCGCGTTCGAGCGCGTAGGCGCATGCCTGAGAGGAAATGACGAGCGCGATCTCGCCGTGTGGAATTTTGCCGTCTCTCTGTGCGTCGAGCAAGGCTTGTAAATTCGTGCCGCCGCCCGAGACGAACACCGCGATGCGCGCGCTTTTCAGCATAGTGCGACCTTCTCTTCCCCGCTCACGACCTCGCCGATCACGTAGGCGTCCTGGCCGTTTTCCTTGAGGGCGGCAAGCGCCTTGTCGGCGTCATCTTTGGCGACGATCATCGTCATGCCGACGCCCATGTTGTAGGTGTTGAACATGTCGTGCTCGGGGATGCTGCCCATGCGCTGGAGCATGCCGAAGATCGGCGGCGTGCGGAGAGAGGATTTGTCGATCTTCGCGCACAGGCCGTCGGGGATGCAGCGGGGAATATTTTCATAGAAGCCGCCGCCCGTGATGTGGCTGACGCCGTGGACGTCCGCGGCGTCCATCGCGGCGAGGACGGGCTTCACGTAGATCTTCGTCGGGCGCAGCAGCTCTTCGCCCAGCGTGCAGCCGAGCTCGTCGACATATGCGCCGAGGTCCGCGTGCTCAACGTTGAAGACCTTGCGCACAAGGGAATAGCCGTTGGAGTGGATACCGCTTGAGGTAAGCGCGATCACAACGTCGCCCGGACGCATGCGGTCGTGGTCGATGATTTTCGCGCGGTCGACGATGCCGACGGCGAAGCCCGCAAGGTCGTAGTCGTCGGCGGACATGGTGCCGGGGTGCTCGGCGGTCTCGCCGCCGATGAGCGCGCAGCCGGACTGCACGCAGCCCTCCGCCACGCCGGAAACGAGCGTCGCGACCTTCTCCGGCTCGTTCTTGCCGATGGCGATGTAGTCGAGGAAGAAGATGGGCTTTGCGCCGCAGCAGATGATGTCGTTGACGCACATGGCGACACAGTCGATGCCGACGGAGCTGTGCTTGTTCATCAGCTGCGCGATGCGCTGCTTCGTGCCCACACCGTCCGTGCCCGAGACGAGCACAGGCTCGCTCATACCGGTGAGATCGGGTGCGAACAGGCCGCCAAAGCCGCCGATATCGGACACAACGCCTGGGATCATGGTGCGCTGGACGTGCTTTTTCATCAGCTTAACGCCCTCGTAGCCGGCCTCGATATTCACGCCGGCGTCACGGTAGCTCTCGGAAAAACTACGCATTCTTTTTCTTCTCCCCTTCACTGATTTTGCACTCAAAGCGGTCCTTGCCGCCGTCTTTCGGGATGCTCGTGGGATAGCCGCCGCCGAAGCAGGCCGTGCAGAAGCCGTTTTCGGTGTTGTCGGCGAGCTTGACGACGTCCTCGATGCTTAAGTAGCCGAGCGAGTTGACGCCGATGATCTTCGCGATCTCATCGACCGTGTGGTGCGTGGCGATGAGGTTATTCTTGTCGTCGATGTCCGTGCCGTAGTAGCACTCGGAGACAAACGGCGGCGCGCTGACGCGCATGTGGATCTCTTTCGCGCCCGCCTTCCACAATAGGTCGATCGTGCGGCGGCAGGTCGTGCCGCGGACGATGGAGTCATCGATCAGCACGACGCGCTTGCCCTCAACCACGGAGCGGATGGGGTTGAGCTTGATGTTGACCTCATTTTCGCGCATCGTCTGCGTGGGCGAGATGAACGTGCGGCCGATGTACTTATTTTTGATAAAGCCGATGCCGTAGGGGATGCCGCTCTGGCGCGCGTAGCCGAGGGCTGCATCAAGGCCGGAATCCGGCACGCCGATGACGACATCCGCCTGCACGGGATGCTCGAGCGCGAGGAACGCGCCTGCGCGCTGGCGTGCGACGTGGACGCTGCTGCCGTCGATGACGGAGTCAGGGCGGGCGAAGTAGATGAACTCGAAGACGCAGAGCTTCTTCGGCGCTTTGCCGCAGTGGCTCGTGTCGGAGCGAACGCCGGCCGTGTCGACGACAACGATCTCACCGGGGCGGATGTCGCGCTCAAACTCGGCGCCGATGGCGTCGAGCGCGCAGGATTCAGATGCGAAGACAACAGAGCCGTCCTTCAGATGCCCCATGCAGAGGGGACGGAAGCCGTGGGGGTCGCGCGCGGCAATGAGCTTCGTCGGCGAGGAGAGGACGAGGGAATACGCACCCTCGATGCGGTCCATTGCGGCGGAAACAGCCTCTTCGATGGAGCCGCGGTTGAGTCTCTCCTGCACGATGATGTAGGCGATGACCTCGCTGTCGGTCGTGGTCTGGAAGATGGAGCCGCGGCTTTCAAGCTCCTGCCTCAGCTCGCGGGAATTCGTCAGATTGCCGTTGTGCGCGAGCGCCATGCGGCCCTTGAAGTGGTTCACCAGAATGGGCTGGACATTGCGCTTGTTGTCGCTGCCGGTCGTGCCGTAGCGCACATGGCCGACGGCGATGGTGCCCTTGCCGAGCGACTTGAGCTGCTCAGGCGGGAAGACCTCGCTCACAAGGCCGGTGTCGCGCAGCGAGCGGAACAGGCCGTCGTCGTTGACGACGATACCCGCGCTCTCCTGTCCGCGGTGCTGGAGGGAGTAGAGCGCGTAGTAGGCATAGGACGCGACGTCCGCCTCCTGAGGCGTAAAGATGCCGAACACGCCGCATTCTTCGTGAATGTGGCGCGCCGGGATGATGTTGTGATTCTCTGTCATATTTGATCTTACTGTGCATCGTGGGCCATCAGGCGCTTCATGACTTCGGCGTAGGCGTCTTCCACTCCGCCGAGGTCGCGGCGGAAGCGATCCTTGTCGAGCTTTTCGTTCGTCTTGCTGTCCCACAGGCGGCAGGTGTCGGGGCTGATCTCGTCGGCGAGAACGATCTGGCCGTCGACGGTCTTGCCAAACTCGAGCTTGAAGTCGACGAGCGTGACGCCGCACTCGCTCCAAAATGCCTTGAGCGTGTCGTTGACGGCGAAGGCATACTTCTTGATGAGCTCGATCTCCTCCCAGGTCGCGAGCTTGAGGGCAACGGCGTGATAGGCGTTCATCAGGGGGTCATGCAGATCGTCGTTCTTGTAGGAGAACTCGATCGTGGGCTCGGAGAAGACGATGCCCTCCTCCACGCCGTAGCGGGAGGCGAAGTGACCGGCGGAAATGTTGCGGATGATGACCTCCAACGGGACGATGGAGACCTTCTTGACGAGCGTGTCGCGCTCGCTGAGCTCCTTGACAAAGTGGGTCGGGATGCCGGCCTTCTCCATCTCGGCCATCAGACGGTTGGTCATCTGGTTGTTGATGACGCCCTTGCCGACGATGGTACCCTTCTTTGCGCCGTCAAAGGCGGTGGCGTCATCCTTGTAGGAAACGATGACGAGGTTGGGATCTTCGGTGGCGTAAACCTTCTTGGCCTTGCCTTCGTAGAGCTGTTCTTTCTTTTCCATGATGACTGTTCTCCTTTTATTTTATATTTTTGTTGATTGATATGGATGGATGGTTTCTCAGTTTTTGTAGCGCTCGCGAAGCTCTTCGTCCGCCTTCAAGACAGCGGCGGTGCCCTCGTCACGTGCGGCCTGGAGCTTGTGGGCAAGGCCCTCGTCGCTCACAGCCATGATCTGGACGGCAAGGATGGCGGCGTTTTTCGCCCCGTCGATAGCGACGGTGGCAACGGGGATGCCGCTCGGCATCTGGACGGTCGAGAGCAGCGCGTCCATGCCGTCGAGCTTCGCGCCGCTGCACGGCACGCCGATGACGGGAAGCGTCGTATTCGCGGCCATCGCGCCGGCCAAGTGCGCGGCCATGCCCGCGAGCGCGATGATACAAGAAAATCCGCTCTCCCGTGCCGACGCGGCAAATTCTCTTGCCTCGTTCGGGCACCGGTGGGCGGATAACACGCGGACCTCGGTCTCGATCCCGTATTCCTTGAGCGTCTGGATCGCCTTCTCGGCGACGGGCAGGTCGCTCGTGCTGCCCATAATAACGGCTACCTTTCGCATAGTTCTGCCTCCTTAAAAGCAAAAATGGGCGCTCCACTGCCTCAATGTGCAGTTGAAGTGCCCAGACGGTCGGCTGCTGAATTTCAGCAAGAAACGCTCTCTGCTCCCCTGTGGTGACCCACGTTTCCGCCAGTTACAAAGAGCTCAACTTGACAAGCAATATGGTATCACAGAGGGCTCTTTTCGTCCATGCGGCAAAAGAGAGAAAGGCTTCGCCCTATTTATCAGTTTTTTGATAATAATCTACATATCTATAAGTTATACTAATACTTATCAGTAAAAATCTGCCGTTTCGGCAGCGCAAATAAAAATCGGAAGGCCGCGCACTCCCCGTACGCGGCCTTCCATCGCATCGTGTTTTCAAAAAGGCAGGCATCCTCCGATGGCAAGACTCAGCAGGATGACCGCAAGCGCAACGAGCACAGGTGCTTTCCGCCTGAGCTTCCTCATCGCGCGCTTTTCGTCCACAGAGGAATCCTCACTTTGCAAGCTCCTTGCCCAGCGCGCGGCAGGCGTCCAGCGCGGCGTCATCAGGCGCTTCGCAGCAGGTCACGCTCTCGCACACAAGGCGGATGCCGGAATCATCGCAGTCCTTTTCCCAGCCGCGCATCCACTCGCCGTCGCCCCAGCCGTAGGAACCGAACAGCGCGGCGCTCTTGCCGCCAAGGCTGCGCTTGACCTCGTCAAACATGGGCTGGAACTCCATCTCCTCGAGCACTTCGCTGCCCATGGCGGGGCAGCCGAAGGCAATCGCGTCATAAGCGCTCAGCTCGCTGGCCTTGACCTGGTCAGGGGTCAACATCGTGACCTGCGCGCCCGCGCTCTCCATGCCCTCAGCGACGGCCTTGGCCATGGCCTCGGTGTTGCCCGTGCCGCTCCAATAAACAACAGCAGTCTTTTTCATATCAGTATGTTCCTTTCATAAATCAGTATCTATCACACTGCCACGGCAAGCTGCTCGATGCCCGAGCCGGCCTCCCAGAGTGCGCAGTAGATCTCCGTGCATTTTTTGTATTTTGCGAACAGCGAGCGCGCCTTTTTCTCGTCGCCGTAGACCTTCCAGAGCCCCGCGTACTTAAAACCGTTCGCGCGGTGGTCGATAAAGCCCTTCACAGCCTCCGGCGGATAGCTGAGAAACAGTCCCACCTCGCGTGGAAACTCTCCGCTCTCGCCTCCTTTGAACGTTTGCTGGTTAGCATACTCTAACCAAATAGCCCTTGAGAAGCCGCCCGAAGGCGGCTCTTCAAAGATCACCGACTGCCGCCGCGAACGGGCGTCATGGTTCTCTACCAAGTAAGCCTCGGATGCGGACCGGCATTGCTGATGTCATCGCCGCCTTACTTCCTTCCCACCAGCAACGTTGAGCCGCGAAGCATCAGGCGTTTGGCCTCCTTCGGTGTCATGAAGCTGCCGTCGGTCGTGTCCATCAGCTCCACGCGCTCATAGCCCATATCCCTGAGCTTTTGGACAAACGCCTGCATATCGCCGTATCTACCGGGCGACATCAGGTCATGGATGGCATACGTTCCGCCCTTTTTCAGAACCCGCAGTGTTTCCAGCAGAAGTGCCTGCTTGTCTTTCCCCGCGATATTGTGATAGACATAGTTGCTGGTCACCGCGTCGAAGCTCTCGTCGGGGAAATCCAGCTTCACTGCGTTCCCACGTTGGAACGAAGCGTTTTTCACGCCCTCGATATCCACCTTGTCGATGGAAATTCCCGCGTTCGTGCCGCGATACGTCAGAAACGACCGATCCTTTTCATTGGTAAAACTGATCGAAATACCGGTTTTCTCCGTCCTGCTCGTTTCAAGTAAGCTGTCGTCGATATTTTTGCGGCAAATTCTTTGCGGATCAGCTCCCCGTAGCAATCGTCCCCGACCTCTCCCTGAAATTCCGGATGCAGACCGAGCTTTCCAATGCCAAGCGCAAACAGCGCCGCGCCGCCGCCTACATAGGTATCCATAACCGGCACTTCATCCTCCTGCCCGGGCTTTGGCAGACTGGAAACGCCCGGAACAACAAGGTCTATATTTACATCGCCGTAAACATAGACGTCCCATTTTTTCCCTTCATAGTCCCCTCCATCTCTATTTTTCATTCTTTTTCAGCATACCATAAAGCACCGGAAAAATCAAAAGCATCTCAGGGCAGACAATCCCTTGACTTTTCCAAAAATTCTCTATACGCTAAAGAAAAGCCGGGTTCAAACTTCTGTCAAACCCGGACAGATTATTCATAATTTCAAGGGGAGGTTTTATAAAAAAGAATATGGTACAGAATCCTTATCAGAACGCGCTTTTGCCGGCTCCGGTCGGCGGCGGTTATTCCGACCCGGACTATTGGATCTGGTGCGGCTCCGTCGTACAGGGGGAAGACGGAGCCTATCACATGTTTGCGTCCCGTTGGCCGAAAGATCTCGGCTTTGGTGCAAACTGGCTGTTCAACTGCGAAATCGTCCGGGCTTCCAGCAAAAATCCGGAAGGTCCCTATACCTTTCAGGAGGTCGTGCTCGGACGCCGGGGACGCACTTTTTTTGACGGCATGAACGTGCACAATCCGTACATCCGCAAATGGAACCAAACCTACTACCTTTATTATATGGGAACGACCTTCGGCGGTCCGATTCCCGGTCCCGGTGACGAGGTGGACAGCTCGCGTTTTACCGAGGTCTGGAACCGCAAACGGATCGGTCTTGCAACCGCACCGTCTGTTTTTGGTCCATGGACGCGGTGCGATGAGCCGCTGATTTCTCCCAGAGACTGCTCCCACTGGGATTGCACGGCGACGACCAATCCGGCAGTCGCAATCCAGCCCGACGGAACGACCTACATGCTCTACAAATCGCGTTCCTTCGCAGACGGTCCGTTAAAAATCGGTGTCGCAAAAGCGCCCCGCCCGGATGGTCCGTTTGAACGGATTTTGGACGACCCGATTTTTAATTTCGAGGACCCGAACATCCATCTGGAAGATCCGTACCTGTGGTACGAGGACGGAAAATTCCGCCTGCTGATCAAAGACGACTTCAAAAACGGAGGTCCCGGCATCAGCGGCATCTGGGGTGCAGGCCTGTACGCTGAAAGCGCCGACTGCATTCACTGGGAATTCGCCGAAAATCCTGTCGTTTACTCCCGCCACGTTATCTGGTCCGATGGCAGGCAGACCGATCAGGCAAACTGCGAACGCCCTTACTTTTTGCTTGATGAAAATAACCATCCCACGCATCTGTTTCTGGCAACCGGGGAAGGTCCTGCGCCCTACCAGTTCTCCAGAACCTGGAACATGGTGATTCCGCTGCGCTAAGCGCCGAGCTGACACGCTTCCGCATCTGTCTTGGAAGCGTCTGACTGCAACTATACATTTTGGAGAGGAACGTATGACAACCAATCAGAATTATCAACAAATTTACCGCGTCGGCGGCATGCTGGACGCAGGCTTTGTAGGACAGATCACCTACACCATCAGCCTCGATCAGGTCTATGACGAGCTGGACATTCATTTTAGCTTTGACAAGCGGCTCTACAGTGAAAGCGACGTTACGCCAGAGCTCATTGACAAGCTTCAGACACTCTGCACCGCAAAATATGACGCCCCGACCTATCCCGTCGAGAAGTTCAGGCAGACCATTCTGCATGAAATGAAAACAGAAATTCACACAATGGCGGAATTAAACGACAATTTCATCGGCTGCATCCACCGCCAGCTGACGGACCGCCACATGTTATACACAAAAGAATTCACAAGCGACGGCTGTCTGGCACAGGACACCTTTTCCGGCGTTTTAAAAGTGACCGTCCTTGTTTTCAACGTGCTGCTGGACAACACGCAGTACACGCTGACCGTTTCCGGACATCCGGTCAGACAGGGTGTAATCGCACCGAACTTTAATCTAATGGATACGGTAAAGACTGCAGCGGGAAATACGGGGGCTTCGAATGCTGCCGGGAGCGCTGACACCTCATGCGAAGCTGAGAGTGCTCCTGCCTCCGCTGTTGCCACGGCTGGCAGTTCGGGTGTCTCCGGCGCTGGCTCTGCTGCCACGGCTGGCGATTCGAGCACAACTGGCAGTTCTTCTGCTGGTAATACCGTCACTGCATCCACCCGCTTCAAACGCCTTGAGCTGCACAACCACACGGTCGAATCCGACGGCAGCTTAACCTGTCAGGAGCTGACGGAATATCTGGCAGCCGACCATGTCGATGCCTTCGCCATCACCGACCACAACACCACCTCCGGTCAGAAAAAGATCGAACAGCTGCTGGAAGAAAAGCATTATCCGATCAGCCTGATCCGCGGCATGGAATATACGACTTATTTCGGGCATATCCTCTGCTTAAACCTCTCAAAATATGTTCCCTGGAACTCGATCGACCAGCACCGTCCCGAGCTGTTGTTCGAAGCTGCCCGCGAAAAAGGCGCGCTCGTCGGCATCGCGCATCCGTTTTCCTATGGCGATCCTTTTGCCCGCGGCTGCCGCTTTGAAATGACCGTCTCGGACTACTCAAAGGTTGACTTTATCGAGATTTTCAACAATCCGGAATCGCTCCACGAAGTAAACGAACGCGGCACGAATCTCTGGATGTCCCTGATTTTTTCAGGCTATCAAATCACCGCGACCAGCGGCATGGACTTACACAACCGTGCGAAGCTGGCAGGCTGCTATGCAACCTACATCGAAGGCAAAAGCGGCGACAACATCGCTTCCGAGCTCGATACCGCCATTCACACGCACCGCACCTGGGTTTCCAAAGGCGCTCTGCTGCTGACGGAGGTTCTCCCGGAAACAAACGAATTGCTTCTGACGTTTACAGATGCCCACAAGACCGGATTTGCTGTTCCAAAAACAGCTCAGGTCGTTTTAAAAGGAAAAGACAAAACATTCACAACGAGCGTTTCCCTCGACAAACCGGTACGCGTTTCCCTCAACCAGCTCTCCGGAACCGATCCGATTATTCCGCTGCTGTACGAAGCTGCCTCGGATTCCTGCGTCAACGCTGCCGCAGCTTCGACATCCTGCAGCAATACTGCGGATGCCAGCTCTGCTGCCGGGCAGTTGAAAGAAATCGACGCACTTCCTGCAATCGAAGGACTGCTCTGCGTCAGCCCGGTTCTTTACAGGGATTGAGGTTCTTTGGAAAACAGCTTTTAAAACGCTGCCTTACGCTGCGACAGCGACATTTCAAAAACGCCCGCTTATTCTGTGAAAAACACAGCGTAAGCGGGCGCTCTCTATTTTCGTCTGATTTTTACCGGATCGGACGGTTTTAGAATCTGACATTTCGCCCCTCATTGCGCAGGTATGCAACGTATTGGCGGTCATGTATTTGAGCCATCGCTTTCCTGCAGGCGCTGTCAATTACGAATTCCGTTCCAGAATTCTTTTATAGCTTCGATACATCAGATAAACCCCTGCCGTGCAGTCCAAAACAAGCATCACAATCCCAACGCCTAACGAAATCAGGCAGCAGATTCCGGAAAGCATAAATGCGAACGCGCACTTTTGATACAGCATCCCCATTTCCAGATTGTAAGCCGTGACATCTTTTACCTTCGATTTTAACGTTTTATCTCCACTCCAGAAAGTGATAGGCTCTTTGCTGTTTTTTTCAAAGATCCCGATAATCAAAAACGGAACCGCGCATAAAAGACACGATATCAGTCCGACGATTTTTTCTGCCATAATAAAACCCGCCTTCTATTGTCTTGGATTGAAGCCGTTATGCAAGCATGTTGACTCACTTGCGCTCATTATATCTCAGTTTGGAAAGAAAGACAATTCCACACCATGGATTCATCAAGCAATCAGGAAAGTTTTTCTTCATCCCTGATATTTCTTCGCCTGCACACGGAACATTTTCGCATATGTTCCGTCCTGTTTCATCAGCTCTTCATGGTTGCCCTGTTCCGTGATTTTTCCTCCATCGAACAGATAAATTCGATCCGCCATTCTTGTCGTTGAAAGCCGGTGTGAAATAAAGATTACCGTGCGGTCTTTTGCCGCCGCTTCAATTGTTTTATTGAGTTCATATTCCGCAATCGGGTCGAGCGCGCTGGATGGTTCATCCAAAATCAGGATGTCGCTGTTTTGGGCAAAAGCGCGCGCAATCGCGATTTTCTGTCCCTCTCCACCGGAAAGATTGATGCCCTTTTCGTCAAATTCCCGCGTCAGCTCCGTATCCGCCTTTTGGGGCAGTTTCTGGTATTTTTCGGAAAAACCGGCAGCCGTAAGTGCACTCTCTACCGCCTCTTTTTGCGCATCCGTATAAGTACCGCCCATCACATTTTCTCCGATGGTCGCCGCAAAAATTTTATAGTCCTGAAATACGCTTCCGATGTGCGCCCGAAAGGATGAAATATCATAATTTCGGATATCTGTTCCGTTATAAAAAATCGCCCCATCCGTCACATCATACAGCCGCATCAAAAGCTTCGTTAGCGTCGTTTTCCCCGCGCCGTTGTAACCGACAATCGCGATCTTTTCCCCTTTTCGAACCGTAAAAGAAACGTCCGAAAGTACCTGTTTGGGGTTCTTTTCGGGGAACGGATAGGTAAACGAAACGTGCCTTAATTCCAACGATTTGAAGGCTTCCGCTTTTTCTGTTCCGTTTAAAATCTGCGGTTTCTGCGTCACGAATGTACGGAATTTTTCCGCATAGATGCTGTGTTCCTGGAACTGCGCCAAAAATCCGATCAACTGGTTTACCCGCATGAACAGCTTCCACGTCGCACTGATTCCGACCGAAAAATCGCCGAGCGTAAAGGCTACATCCGTCAGATACCGCCACATCAGATAGCCCAAGAGTCCGACGTTAAACAGTACGATCGTAATCAGCTCCGACGCCAGCGAAATTCCGATTAATTTCGGAGCATATTTTTTTGCACAGGCAATTTTTTCCTCCGCAGTCTGCTCATAATCCTCCTGCAAAAGTGCTCCCATATTTCCCATCCGCAGTTCTTTTGCGTATTCATTTTGATAGAAAACCCGCGTAAAATAATCCAGCTTCCGGGTGATCGGGTTCATTTCCTTCGCCTTTGCATAACGGATCTGGTTTGCTTTTGTCCGGACAAAAAATCCCAGCACGGAAGACGCTAAAACAACCAGCGCCGCCATCCAGTCAATCGCCGCAAAAACCGCTCCCATTCCGACCAGCGTAATCACACAACTGCAAAGGCTGCACACGTCTGTCAAAACCTTCACCGCACGGGTATCGGACTCTCGGATTGCCCAGATGAAATCGTTGTAAAACTCTGTGTTGTCGTAGGACGCAAGATCCAACTGAAGCGCTTTTTCATACAGCTTCGTCTGCATCCTTTCATGGAGCTTTAAATTTGCGTTCGGGCGGTACACATTTGCCAGCCATTTCCCGTAAAGCGTCAACACCATGCGGTACCCGATCATGCAAAAAGTGACCGCCAGAACCTGTCGGTAATCCGCTCCTTTTTCCAATGCGTCGAACAGGTATTTTACATACAGCATTCCGACGAGAATATCCCAGGCCGAATTTCCAATCACCAATAAAAGCTCTAATGCCAGATATCCCGGCGTATATTTTCGCACATATTTCAGCAGGAACAACACACTTTTCATCGAAATCTGTTTGCCGTTTTTCTTCCTGCTGCGAATTCTTTTTGATCCCATTTTCAGTCCCCTGTCAAATCCCCTTACGAAATATATTTTTCCGCCTGTTTATGGAACATGTCCGCATATTTCCCGTTCTGCGCAATCAGCTCTGAATGCGTCCCCTGTTCTGCAATCTGTCCGTTTTCCAGAAGGTAAATCCGATCAGCAAATGTCGCGCTGGACAGCCGGTGGAGAATGTAAATCACCGTCTTATCCCGGAAACTGTCAAAAATCGTTTCAAACATTTTATTCTCCGCAATCGGATCGAGCGCGCTGGAGGGTTCATCCAGAATCAGAACCGGTGCATCCTTCGCAATCGCCCTGGCAATGGCGAGCTTCTGTGTCTCCCCGCCGGAAAATACTGCGCCGTCCGGGGCAAATTCCCTGCCGACAAGCGTATCCATTTTATTTGGCAAATCGTTTATCCGTTCCAGCATATCGGCCTTTTGCAGCGCTGTTTCCGCATCCTTTCTCTGCTGCCCGGAAAGTGGTCTTTTCACCATAATATTTTCTGCAACTGTCTCCGAAAAGAGCTGAAAATCCTGAAATACTGTACCGAACTGGTTTCGATAAGACGCGATCGGATACTCCCCAATCCACTTTCCGTTGCATAAAATGTGCCCCTGTGTCGGATCATAAAACCGCAGCAAAAGCTTTACCAGTGTCGTTTTTCCGGATCCGTTCTGCCCGACAATCGCGATCTTTTCCCCGGCGCGAATCCGCAGGCTGATATTCTTCAATGCCGCCGTTTCCTGCCCCTCGTAGGAAAAGCTTACATGCTCAAGCTCCAGCTCTTTAAATACTCCAACCGCTTCCCCATTTGCCTTGTCTGGTGTCTGGTTCTCATATTCCAGAAAGCTTCTGATATTGTCGATAAACCGTGAATTTTCACCAAACGCTACAAAAATGTCCCCGAACTCACCGACCAGATATGCGATGTTTGTCAGAGAATTGATAACCACAAAGCAGTCCCCCAGCAGCATCGTTTTGGAAACCAACGTCCGGTACACTGCAACCAGAATTGAAACGAAATAAACGCCGACTTCATATAACAGCGCCAGAATATATTCCAGTGTCATGATCGAAAAACCGTACTGACTGACGGTTTCCTTTAACCTGGCCACGCTTTGTTTCATCTTCTGTAACATGACCTGATACATCTGCGTCAGGCGCAATTCCTTTGCATAGTCGCTCAGATAAAAAACGCGTTGGACATAATCCTTTTCCCTGGAAATCTCCTGATTTTTCATGTCGCGTTCATATTTTAAATCGTTATATTTTCCGCCGAGCAGCAGTGTGCCGATAAACGGCAGCACCGCCAGAAGAACGAAAATCGGATCGATCTGGAAAATCAAAACGCCGATCGAGCAGACCGTAATCGTATCCACAATCAGGTCGCAGAAATTGTCCAGCACCTTCATCGCCCGCTGCGACGTTTCCGACAGCGCTTTTACATAGCTGTCATAAAATTTCGGGCGTTCAAAGCACCCCAGATCGACCGAAAGCGCCTTTTTCTGCAAAATCGTTTGCAGCTCTTTTTCGATCCTGCAGGATTCGATCTCCATCATGGCATTTTTAAATTGCAGCAGGGCGTTATACGCCAGCGTGAACACAAATACCACGCCCGCCGTCACCGCAATTTTCGTCAGTTTTTCGCCCTTTTGCAGCGCATTGATCACATACTGGTAAATCCACGTCGTCATGAAAAATGTATTAAAACCGCGAAGCACGGAAAAGAAAATCAGAAACAGCGGGAACCACCCGCTGCCTTTCCTGATCAGTTTCAGAATATAGATATGGTTGTCGATAATCCTTTTGATTTCCTTCATATTTCCCGCTCATTTCTGCGCACGCTTTTTGCGCATGACGAGTTTGTGTCACGCGCTACACACGGAGCAATCCGGTATCAAAGGGGTCAAAATACTTTTTGACCCCAACAACATCTTTACTCTACTTCCACACAAACCGGATAATGATCGGACAGCCATACGTTGCCCTCTTTGTCTGTCCACTTCACAGGCTCGCCGGTCTTGATGTCGCCCTTCACCAGCAAAAAGTCAATGCTGCAGGGATGATCCTCTTCTGTGAATCCATGATAGGTGATTCCGATATGCTCGGTTACGTTAGTGTATTCCGGATACTCTTTTAAGATTTCGAATTCCGGATCCTGAGGCTCTGCGTTAAAGTCGCCGGTGATCATCGTCGCTGCGTCGGGATAGAGTTTCTCGGTCTTTAATTTTTCCAGGATCTGACGAAGTCCCAGGATTCTCGCCTGTGCGCCGATATGATCCAGATGGGTGTTTACAATGCGGAATACCTTTCCGGTTTCCAGATCCTCAAACAGCGCTTCGTTGCAGATTCTGGGGCAGATGCTCTGCTCTGCGTAGCGGGATGCAGGCACATAAGGCGTCTCAGACAGCCAGTAAGACTGCATCTCCATCAGGTTTAAGCGATCCTTGCGGTATGCGATGCTGACCTGCTCGTCTCTCAGCTCCGGGCTGCGTCCGCAGCCGATTACATAATACTCTGTCAGGTTTTCTTTCAGCCATTTTGCGATATGCGGCAGCACTTCCTGAAAGCAGATCATATCAGGTTTCTCCTGCGCGATTTTCTTTAAAATCAAATCCTTGCGGTATTCAAAATTGTTCTCCCCGTCCTGCCCAAAATCACAGCGGATATTAAATGTTACCAGTTTCATGATGAATCCTCCCATTTCCCCTTTTTCGAGTCTTTTCTTATAATTTCGCTTATTTACAGTTCACTCGCACCATTCGCAAAAGCGCATCTTCGATGCTTTCCGCTGCTT
>ERZ1106919.1462-NODE-1462-length-15103-cov-7.671518_pt1 | contig 15103 bp, 12 predicted proteins | sample MGYA00403654_ERZ1106919 | MGnify/ENA primary metagenome ERZ1106919 (study PRJEB35170, sample SAMEA104062450) | human gut metagenome | biome: human gut; feature: human-associated habitat; material: faeces | place: Denmark | collected 2012-10-08 ... | reverse complement strand
CCCTCGGCAGGCATGGCGTTATAGATGGAAGCGCGCATACCGCCTACCAGACGGTGGCCCTTCAGGTTCACAAAGCCCGCCTCGGCAGCCTCGGCGCAGAACTTTTTGTCCATGTCCGGGTTGGGGCTGGTGAAGGTGACGTTCATGGTGCTGCGGTAGCGGTGCTCCACAGGGTTCGTGAAGAACTCCTGCCCGTCCAGATAGTCGTACAGCACCTTGGCCTTGGCTTCGTTGATCTTTTGCATATTGGCCAGACCGCCGATGTCGTTTTCCAGATACTTCAGCACCAGACCGGTCATGTAGATGCACCAGCACGGCGGGGTGTTGTACATACTGTCCTTCGCCAGCAGGGTGGTGTAGTTCATCATGGTGGGCACGTTGTCTGCGGCGTGACCCAGCAGGTCGTCCCGGATGATGGCAATGGCCATGCCGGCGGGGGCTACGTTCTTCTGCACGCCAAAGTAGATGCAGCCGTACTTGCTGACATCCACGGGCTTGGAAAGGATCATGGAGCTCATATCTGCCACCAGCGGCACGCCCTCCACCTGCGGCAGCTCCACATACTGAGTGCCGAAGATGGTGTTGTTCTGGCAGATGTGGATGTAGCTGGCGTCCTTGTCGTAGTCAATGGCGTTTACATCCGGGATATAAGTGAAGTTTTTATCCTTACTGGACGCTACGATCTTGGCTTCACCGAACTTGGCGGCTTCCTTGGCAGCCAGACCCGAGAAGTTACCGGACACGATATAGTCCGCCTTGCCGGTGGTCATAAAGTTCAGCGGCACCATGGCAAACTGCTGGGTGGCACCGCCCTGGAAGAAGCCCACCTTGTAGTTGTCGGGGATGTTCATCACGCGGCGCAGGGTGGCCTCAGTGTCCTTGATGATGGCGTCGAACCACTTGCTGCGGTGGCTCATCTCCATCACGCTCTGGCCGCTGTCGCCGTATTCCAGCAGCTCTGCCTGTGCCTGCCGGAGGACCTTCTCGGGCAGCATGCTGGGGCCTGCGCTGAAGTTGTATACTCGTGCCATAATGAACTCTCCCTTTCCTGTATCACGAAGCATCGACTGTTTTGCGATGCCCTCTGGATCATTTCCGTAGCCGTAGTATACCGGTTTTGCGGGCACGAAAACAAGAGCATCTTTGCACAAAGATACTGCCGGAAAAGCCCCTGTGCAGGCACAAAGCACACAAATGTACGCCAAGCAAAGACAAAAGCAGAGACAATTGTAAAAACAGGCTGAAATAGCCTGATTTCATCGGGATTTCTGCCTCTTGCCTTTTCCGACAAAACCCGGTATAATGGAACAACAGAGACAAATGTAAAAGAAAAACGCGAAAGGAGGGGCTGTGCAGATGTACGGACTCCCGGACCGGCTGCGGCCGCTGTCGGCGGCCGAGGAGCAGGTCATGCTGGCGGTATGGGCCTGCCGGGAACCCGCCACCCGGCGGGATATTGACGAAAAACTCCGCGGTAAAGGCTGGGCCCCGGCCACGGTGCTCAATTTTCTGTACCGGCTGGAAGAAAAAGGCTGGGTGAAGAGCGGCAAGCAGGGCAACCACAACATTTATGCGGCCACGGTCACCCAGCGTGCCTACGGTGTGTGGAGCATGCGCCAGCGGCTGGACACCCTCTTTGGCGGGGACCTTGCCGCAGCTGTGCGGGCGCTGGTCAGCGAGAGCGGCTGCGGGCAGAGCGAACTGGAACAGGCCATGAAGGTGCTGGAGGAAAAGCACCTGGAGGCCGAGGAATATGATCTGTATGACCCCTACGGGTAAAAGGAGAGAGAAACATGGATTGCAAGCTGAGAGCCAAGAACTGCGGCGGCTGCCCGCTGCTGGGGCTGGACTATGCCGAGCAGCTGAAGCAGAAGGAAGCCGCCGTGAAAAAGCTGCTGGGCAAATACGGCCCGGTGAACGCCATCCGGGGCATGGAAAACCCTTACCATTACCGCAACAAGGTGATCTCCACCTTCACCACCGGCTGGGGTGGAAAACTCACCTCCGGCATCTACGCAGCGAACAGTCACAAGGTGCTGCCGGTGGAACGCTGCCTGCTGCAGGACGAAGTGCTGGACAAGACCATGGAGGCCGTGCGGGCGGCGGCCATCGCCTGCCGCTACCAGCCCTACGATGAGGACAAAGGCACCGGGCTTGTGCGCCACTGCCTGCTGCGCCGGGGCGTTGCCACCGGGCAGGTGATGGTAGTACTGGTGACGGCCCAGCCGGTGCTGCCCGGAGCCAGGAACTTCGTGCGCGCCCTGCTGGCCGAGGCGGAAAAGCGGGGCGTGACCGTGACCACCGTGGTGCAGAACGTGAACCCCCGCAAGACCAGCGTCGTGCTGGGTGATGCGGAAAAGGTGCTGTATGGCAAGGGCTATATTCTGGATACCCTCTGCGGCAAGACCTATGCCCTCAGCCCCCGCAGCTTTTACCAGATCAACCACAGCCAGACCGAGGTGCTGTACGGTCTGGCTGTGGAAGCGGCGCATCTCACCGGGAAAGAAGTGGTGCTGGACGCCTACTGCGGCATCGGCACCATCGGCCTGACGGCTGCCGACCACGCAAAGCAGGTGGTGGGTGTGGAGCTGAACCGCGACGCCGTGCAGGACGCCATCGGCAACGCAAAGCACAACGGCGTGAAGAATGCCCGCTTCTTTGCCGCCGACGCCACCCGCTGGATCAGCGAAGCCGCCGCAGCCGGGGAGCGTGCGGATGTGATCTTCATGGATCCGCCGCGGGAGGGCTCCACCCCGCAGTTCATCGAGAGCGTGGCCCGCATGGCCCCGAAGCGGGTGGTCTACGTCAGCTGCAACCCGGAAACGCTGGCCCGTGACCTCGCCCTGCTGACAAAAAAGGGTTACCGCGTGGAGAGCAGCACTCCGGTGGATATGTTCCCGCACAGCGAGCATATCGAGGTGGTATGCCTTTTGTCCAAACTTCAAAGTAAGGAATTCTGAGAAAGCCCCAGAAAGAGCAGTTCTGCCAGAACCTTAATGTTTCCACCGGTCAGGAAGCGTTTGAAGCTGCGGTTGTGCTTGAGCTGTCCGAAAGCTCCCTCTGCCTGAATAGTACCTATCAAAATAGCATATTTGCAGTATGCAGTTTGCGGATGTTGCTTTTGCATTAAAAACGCAAACTGCCAGAAAAAACGAAAATACACAGTTCCCGGTTGAGAAAAGTGCTGCGGAGTGATACAATAATATTATATCTGCCCCGTCCGGGGCGTCCAGTTCACAGAACGGTATAGATTGCAATGGACAGCTATTTTTTTATTTTAACGACCATTGATCTTTTTGTGCTTGGCTTTATGAGCCTTCTTACAAAGCTGAGCGAATCTTTGAACAAAAAGCAGAAGCGCGGGTTCCTTCTGGCTTTTGCGCTCATTGCGTGCATCTCAGTGCTGGAAGTCATCACCATCGTGGTGGACGGCGCACCGACGGGCTGCCGCTGGCTGAACATTTTGTCCAACTATCTGGGCTTTGGGCTGACACCGGCGGTGGCACTGTGTCTGGTATATGTGCTGGACAAAAAATCCATTATCCGGCGCGGGTTCAAGGCGGCGGTCTGCTGTGAGGGTGCGTATCTGCTTTTTCTGGCGGCAACACTGCCCTATGGGCTGGTATTCTCGGTGAGCAGGGAGAACCTCTACGCCCGGGGAGAATACTTCTATATTTATGTGGCGATGTACTATGCCGCCATGTTGTACCTTATGGTGGCTACGGTGCGCACGGCAGCGGCTTTTCAGAACCGCAGCCGCACGCTGATCTACCCGCTGACCCTGTTTCTGGGTGCGGAGACCGTGATCCAGATCGCGCTGCCATCGCTGCACGTCACATGGCTGTGCGTCACCCTGCTGTCGGTGTTGTATTATATCTATTGCAGCGAGATGTGGAACCAGCTGGACGCCCTGACCGGACTTTTGAACCAGAACAGCTACCTGAACCGCACCGCCGAGATGCGCCGCAGCGGCGGGGTGCTGGTGGTGTTCGATGTGGACAGCTTCAAACAGATCAACGACCGCTACGGCCATTTGCAGGGAGATGCCTGCCTTGCCGAGATCGCAGACTGCATCAAAAAAGCCTATGCCCGCTGCGGGTACTGTTACCGTATCGGCGGCGATGAGTTCTGCGTGCTGCTGAGGGATGAGGCAGACGAAGCCCGCTGCGCAGCGGCGCTGCAATCTTTGCTGGCGGAGCGGCGCAAAGAGATCACCCTTTTGCCGACAGTCTCCCTTGGCTCTGCTGTTTTTTCCGGGGAGGACGTGGTTACGGTGAAAGACCGCGCCGACCGTGCGCTCTACTGTGCCAAAAACGAGCTGAAAGCCCGCGCCGCAGCGGCAATGCCCGCAGGCGGCAGTGGGGAAAAGGATTGAACGGATCATTCGGCGGGAAAAAACGCCCGCACACTTTATAAATGGAGGAACACCGATGATCACCGATTGGAACAGCCCGCAGGGCGATTTTGACCCCACCGAAAAGCAGGGGGAGCTGCTGATGCTGCTGAGCGGCCAGCAGGTGACCGTGCACACCAGCGCGGAAGATGATTTTGACTATATGGAAAACGAGGATGTCGCTTTTGTGGTGAAGAACCCGCACAGCGAGGAGGATCTGCTCATTGAACTGTGCGGCGAGTTTTCCGTCTTTTTTGAAAAGTGGCATGGGGAGTACCCGGCCACCGAGGAGGGTTATGCGCAGATGACCCAGGACGTGCAGGCTGTTCTGGCAGGCAGCGCCGGGGCACTGAGCCTGTACACCGAGGACGGCTGGCAGGGCACGGCCCTCTGCACGGAAAAGCCCGGCCCGGATGCCGACGCAGCCGGTCTGCTGGAGCGCTGCTGGAGCGCCGAAAAGCCCCACAAGCCTCTGGAGAAGGGCAGCCGGGTGGAGCTGGTGTACTGGGACCCGGCACAGAACCGGACCCTGACCGTATAAACCGCCGGACGGCAGAAACAAAGAACGTCCCCGTACTCTTCGGAGCACGGGGACGTTCTGTATAACAGGGCGGGGACTTATAGCTGGTACAGGGCCACCATCAGCGGCATGGTGAAGATACACAGCAGGGTGGTCACCACATTGATGGCGCTGGCGTAGTCGGCATCCTTGCCGTAGATCTGCGCCATCTGGGTGATGGTGGAAGCCGAGGGGGTGCAGGTGGCCAGCAGGCTCACCAGCAGGATGGTCTGGCCGTCCGGCACCAGATGGGCCAGGCCGCTGAGCTTGAGCAGGGCCACAGCTGCCAGAGGGATGCCCACCAGCCGCAGGGCCGTGACCAGCCACAGCCGACGGTAGCCCAGGATCTTTTTGAAGTTCATGCCCGCCATCAGCATGCCCAGGATGATCATGGAGATGGGGCCGATGGCACTGCCCACCATGTCCAGCGAATCCTCGATGACGGCCGGCAGCTGGATGTGCAGCAGAAACAGGGCGGCACCCGCCAGAATGGCAATCATGTTGATGTTGGTGAGCACCTTTTTCAACGCAAAGCTCTTTTCGCCGCAGAGCATGCTCTTGGCGTGGCTCCACAGCAAAAACAGCTGTACCGACAGAAAGGCACTGGAGTAGATCACCCATTCCTTGCCCAGCACCGCCGTCACGATGGGAATGATCAGGTTGCCGGCGTTGGAGTAGATCATGGAGGCCTTTTCCACGGCGTCCAGATGCAGTGCGTGACCCAGCAGGTTCACCACCACGATGATGCCGACGTGCAGCAGCACCGCCGCCGCCAGCGCCAGCAGCAGCCCGTGCAGCACATCCGGGGTGTACTGTACCTGAAAGGCCGAGATGATCACACAGGGCGAGATCAGGTACAGCGAGATCAGCGAGAGGGTCTTGCTGTCCTCGGCGTGCAGCAGGCCCCAGTGCACCACCGCATAGCCCATAAACATAATCAGAAAAAGCGAGAAGATCTTTTCTGCAAGAATCAGACTGATCATACGAGTCACGTTCCGTTTCTGCTGCTGCAAATTTCGCCCGCCGGGGCCGTTCTGCAGACCACTATAATACGCAGGCTGCGAAAAAGCAAGAGAAAATGTGGTTTCCAAAATGGTATATATAAACAACAAAATACTGTTTGTTAATAAAAACGCTGCGTCTGTCCACTCGTTCATAAAATGTTCAAAATAAATTCATATTCAGTCCACCAAATTTCGGTATAAGTGTGGCAGCAAAGGCGCAAACGGCGCCGAACCCACGCAGGTCTGGGCAAAAAAAGGCAGCGGGCAAAAAGGCTGCGGCACATTTTTGCACCAAGCAGGGCTGCACACCCACACCGGCACAGGAAAGGAATTGGATCATTATGAAAATTGGTTTTTGGGAACTCGTCGTGGTCGTCATCGTGGCGTTCGTGTTCATCGGCCCGGATCAGCTGCCCGTCTACGCAAAGAAGATCGGCAAGATGCTGCGTGAGCTGAAGAAGTACACCGGCGCTGCATCCGAGGAGATCCAGAAGAACGTGGTGGAGCCGCTGAACGAGATCCAGGCTCCCCTCAAGGAAGCTGTCGCTCCGCTGACCGATATCAAGAAGGATATCGACAACAGCGTGAAGGACGTGACCAAGGGCTTTACCGGCATCGGCAAGACCAGCAAGGAAGAGGCCGCCAAGAAGGCTGCGGAGGAAGAGGTCACCGACCTGACTGCCGAAGAGCCGGTGGAGGAGCTGCCGGAAGAGAATGCAGCCCCCGCCGCCGAGGCTGCCGCCGAAAAGGCTGAGGCCCCGGCCGAAGAGAAGCCCGAGACTGCCCCTGTGCAGGAAGAAACCGCCCCCGCACCCGAAGCTCCGGCTGCGGAAGCGGCCCCGGAAGCTGCCGAGGCTGCCCCGGCAGAGGAAACCACCGTTTAAGTTTGGATACACCGCGCCCGCGGTTGTCATACATCAAGCAATAAGCCCGCCACGCGGCGCGGCAAAGTAAAAAGGAGATTTTTATTATGCGTATTGGTACTAACGAACTGCTGATCATCCTGGTCGTCGCTCTGCTGATCTTTGGACCCAAGAACCTGCCGAAGCTGGGCAAGATGTTCGGCAAGACCATCAACGGCTTCAAGAAGGGCATGGAGGAGCCGGAGGATTCCGACGATTCCGAGGAGAAGGCCGAGAAGAAGGCCGAGAAGAAGGCCGCTAAGAAGGACGAAGACGAGGAGTAATTGTGGCTACGAACATGAAGCGCAAAAAGAAAGCCGAGGTCATGGAAGATGACGGCAGCATGACGCTGACCGGCCATCTGAAGGAACTGCGGAACCGGCTCATCATCTGCGCAGTGGTGTTTGTGGTGGGTGTTGTGGTCTCGCTGGCTTATGCAGACCGCCTGATCGACCTGCTCACTGCCATGGGCCGCGATTACTATCAGTTCGTGTCCATTGCACCGCAGGAAAAGCTGATGCAGTACTTCCGCGTGTCCATTCTGGCTGGCGTGGTGGTCACGGTGCCGGTGGCATTCTACCACATCTACGCCTTTGCAAAGCCGGGCCTGAAAAAGAGCGAGAGCTTTTTCTTCAAGATGGTCATGCTGCTGGGCCTGGCATTGTTCTGCGTGGGCGTGCTGTTTGCTTACAAGCTCATGATGCCCTTTATGCTGCGGTTCCTCAGCACGGGCATCGAGGGCGCTGAGTACATCCAGACCACCACCAGCATTGAGAGCTACGTCAACCTCTGCCTGACGATGTTCATCATCTTCGGCTGTGTGTTTGAAATGCCCCTGATCACCATCATCCTGTCCAAGATGGGCATCATCAACCCCACGCTCCTCAAGCAGGTGCGCGGTGTGGCCATCGTGATCATCTTCTTCATCGCGGCTGTTGTCACCCCGCCGGACATCGTGTCCCAGTGCATGGTGGCAGGCCCCATGGTGCTGCTGTACTTCATCAGCATCTTCCTGAGCGGCATCTTCTACAAGCCGAAGTCGGACGATGACGATGAGGACGACGAAGAAGAGGACGACGAATAAGCGCCTTGACCCGGTTTTCTCGGAAAAACAACAAAAGGCTGCTGTGCCGCTTGGCATGGCAGCCTTTTTGCGTATGCGGCGCGGCAGCCTCGATTTTAAATCATCCCGGCTATACAAACCACCCGCCCTGTGCTAGAATGGAGCCAACAAACAAAAGGCGGTGAGCGGATGCATCCTCTTGCAGAATATCCCCGCCCGGCTCTGCGCCGGGATAGCTGTGAGATCCTGAACGGCCCGTGGCAGTATGCCATCACCCAGACGGCCGAATACCCTGCGGCCTGGCAGGGCACCATCCGGGTGCCCTATTCGCCGGAGGCTCCGGCCTCCGGGGTGGGGCGCACCCTGCAGCCGGGGCAGTGGCTGCACTACCACCGCCTGTTCGCCCCGCCGGCGGGGGAGGGCGGCCGGGTGCTGCTGCACTTCGGCGCGGTGGATTACGCCTGCGCCGTGCAGGTCAATGGGCATCTGGCAGGCGGCCACCGGGGCGGCTATTGGCCCTTCACACTGGACATTACCGACCTGCTCAACGGCACCGGCCGCAACAGCCTGTGGGTGGCCGTGCAGGACCCCACCGGCCACGGCACCCAGGCCCGGGGCAAACAGACGTTGAAACCCGGCGGGATGTTCTACCCGGCCCAGAGCGGCATCTGGCAGACCGTCTGGCTGGAGCGGGTGCCGGACAACTATATCCAGACCCTGACCGTCACCCCGGACTACGACGCCCGCACGGTGACGGTGCGGGTGCACACGGCAAAGCCCGGCGGTGCGGTCAACCTGTGGGCCATGGTGCGGGCCGGGGGCGTGACCATCGCCGAGGACTGGGGCAGCGACGAGGCCGACCAGGACGGCGAAGTGACCCTGAACATCCCGGAAGAGCATTTCTTCCCCTGGAGCCCGGACACGCCCTTCCTTTACGACCTGACGGTGGGCACCAACCAGGGGGAGGAAGCCGGGCTCGACACGGTGCACAGTTACTTTGCCCTGCGCAAGTGGAGCTGTGCACCGGACGCCCACGGGGTGCTGCGCTTCTGCCTGAACGACAAGCCCATCCTGCTCAACGGCCTGCTGGATCAGGGCTACTGGCCGGAGGGTCTGTATACGCCGCCCTCGGACGCAGCCGTGGAGCGGGAGCTCAGCGAGGTGAAAGCGCTGGGCTTCAACCTGCTGCGCAAGCACGCCAAGATCGAGCCGCAGCGCTGGTATTACCACTGCGACCGTCTGGGCCTGATCGTCTGGCAGGACATCGTCAACGGCGGCAGCGCCTATAATTTGTGGTTCGTCACCTACCTGACCAATGTGCTGCAGCCGCTGCTGCGCCGCTTCCCGGACGGGAAGGCTGCCTACAGCCTGCTGAGTCGGGCAAAACCGGCCGGCCGGGAGGAGTACGCCCACGAGCTGGCCGACACGGTGCAGGCGCTGCGGTGCCACCCCTGCATTGCCTGCTGGGTGCCCTTCAACGAAGGGTGGGGGCAGTTCGATGCCAGAAAAGCCGTGCAGACCCTCCGGACGCTGGACGGCACCCGTCTGGTGGACGAGGCCAGCGGCTGGTTCGACCAGGGCGGGGGCGATGTGCACTCCCTGCACAATTATTTCTATCCGCTGCGCATCCGCCCGCAGAAGCGCACGGTGGCCCTCAGCGAATACGGCGGCATTGCCTGGCCCATGCCCGGCCACGAGCCGCCCCACAAGACCTACGGCTACGGCACGGCCAAAGACCGGCAGGAGCTGACTGCCCGCTACAAGAAGCTGCAGCTGAAAACCGTGCTGCCCCAGCTGGAAAAAGGCCTTTCGGCGCTGGTGTACACCCAGCTCACCGATGTGGAGGACGAGGTGAATGGGCTGTTCACCTACGACCGTGCCGCCGTCAAGCCGGACGCCAACGCGGTGCGCTCGGTGAATGCGGCACTGGCCGCCGAGTTTGCAAGAGTGACAAATCCCGCGAAAAAATGAGCAAGATCCCCGGTGCAGGAAACAGAGAACTGCACCGGGGATTTTTTACCGGACAAGATTTTGTTTTTTGTTTACAAATGGTTGCTTGACATGGAAATATCCATTTTGTAATCTGAAAGGGTATTCAATTTACATGAAATGCCGCTGGAAACGCGGGCCGGTGCACCGGCTGCGTCTGCCAGCCTCCGGGGAAAGGAGCAACACACCATGGACTACCTGCAGAACGTGATGGGATATTTTGACCAGCAGCAGCCGCTGTGTGCGCAGCATGATAAGATCAGCAAGGATCTGTATCGGGAATATGGCGTCAAGGCCGGTCTGCGCGACGAGAACGGAAAGGGCGTGCTGGCGGGCCTGACCAACATTTCGGACATCCGCGCCTTTGAGTATGTGGACGGCGTCAAGCGCCCGGCCCACGGTCAGCTGCTCTACCGCGGCTACGACGTCAAGGACCTGATCAACGGCAGCCGCGGCGGCCGCTTTGCCTTTGAAGAGGCGGGCTATCTGCTGCTGTTCGGTGAGCTGCCCACCCCGGAAAAGCTGGAAGAATTCTGCCGGGTGCTGGGCGAGTGCCGTACCATGCCCACCAATTTTACCCGTGACGTGATCATGAAGGCCCCCAGCCACGACATCATGAATTCCATGGCCCGCAGTGTGCTGACCCTGGCCTCCTACGACCCCAAGGCATCGGATCTGTCCATCCCCAACGTGCTGCGCCAGAGCATCCAGCTGGCCAGCATCTTCCCCATGCTGGCCGTGTATGCCTACCACGCCTACGACCACTACGAGAAGGACGGCAGCATGTACATCCACCGGCCCGACCCGCAGCTGTCCACCGCCGAGAATTTCCTGCGGATGCTGCGGCCGGACATGCAGTACACCCCGCTGGAAGCCCGTGTGCTGGACGTGGCACTGCTGCTGCACGCCGAGCACGGCGGCGGCAACAACTCCACCTTCACCACCCGCGTGGTCACCTCCTCCGGCACCGATACCTACTCGGCCATGGCGGCGGCGCTGTGCTCCCTCAAGGGCCCGCGCCACGGCGGTGCCAACCTGATGGTGATGCAGATGATGCAGAACATCCGCGAGAATCTGCACGACCAGGAGGACGACGAGGAGCTGGAAGCCTACCTGAAAAAGCTGCTGCACGGCGAAGCCTTTGACCACAAGGGCCTGATCTACGGCATGGGCCACGCGGTCTACTCCCTCAGCGACCCCCGTGAGGTGGTGTTCAAGGGCTATGTGGAACAGCTGGCCCACGAGAAGGGCCGGGACAAGGACCTGGCCCTGTACGCCAAGATCGAGCGCATGGCCCCGCAGCTCATCGCCGAGGAACGGAAGATCTTCAAGGGCGTCAGCCCCAACGTGGATTTCTACAGCGGCTTTGTGTACGATATGCTGGGCATCCCCATGGAGCTGTACACCCCGCTGTTTGCCGTGGCCCGCATCATGGGTTGGAGTGCCCACCGCATCGAAGAGCTGCTCAGCGCCAACAAGATCATCCGTCCGGCCTACAAGAGCCTGGGCGGCACCCACGACTACATCCCACGGGATGCACGATAACAGGAGGGCTGTGCCATGAAACAGGAAGCCATGCAGAAGCACCCGGAAGAATGGTTCTTCTTGCACAATTTTGACGTGGACCGGGTGTTCAGCACCATCCGGCGCACGGATTATCTGGTGCTGTTCTACATCAAGATGCGGCAGGAGAGCCACCCGGACGAGAAACTCTATCTGGCCGACCTTGCCGCCGAGATGGGCGTGAAGGTGACCGAGCTGTCCAAAGGCATCGAGAAGCTGCAGGACCAGGGCTATGTGCGCTGGCTCACCGACCGGGAGGCCGGCCGCACCTATGTGGAGCTGACCAGCAAGGCCGTGGAGCTGATGGCTGAGGAACGCGATTTCATGAAGCGCTGCTATGCCCGCCTGCGCACCGAGCTGGGGGACGAAGAGCTGCGCCGCACCGTGGACACCCTGCAGCACATGCGGGACATCCTGAAGGATGAGCGGGAGCGCGGCGCGTAAGCTCCGCCCCAAAATACAACGCCAAAAAAGGCCCCGCTTCCGGGTGTGGAAGCGGGGCCTTTGTGCGTTTGGGGGCAGATCAGCTGTTGCTGGAAGAGGACGGGTTCACGATCTTGCTGGCGGGCATCTTGTTCATGGCAGAGGTGCTGAGGTCGTTCTCCAGTGTGCTGCCGTAGGCGGTGAGGGCATCTTCCAGCTCGTCGCCCTTCATGTCGCTCAGGATCTGGGTGCGTAGGGCGTCCAGCGTGGACACCTGCAGCGGGTCAATGCGCATCATCAGGATGATGGAAGCGGCATTGTACTGCACGGCAGCGGCCTCGCCGTACACAAGGCCGCGCACGGCGTCGGCGGCACCGTCCTGGGTAAAGGCACCGGTCAGGTCGCTTTCGGTCAGCAGTTCGGTCTGCACGTTGGAAGCATCCTCGGCGGGGGTGGAGTCCAGCACGGCGTAGATGTCCGGCAGGGCGGCAGAAGCGGCAGAATGCAGAGCACTGACCTGCTCGGACACCGAGCCGTCCTGCGTTTCGCTGCAGCTTGCGGCGGCCGCCTGTGCCAGCTGCAGCATCTGGGCCTTCTGGTCGTCGGAGGCGGACACAAAGGTGCTGGTGTTGTACAGCGGGATGTTCACATAGGCCAGCTCGTACATCTGGCTGTCCAGATGCTCGGTCAGGTCGCTGTCGTCCACGGGGCTTTCGCCGTCCGGGCCGTACACCAGCGTCAGCAGCAGGGTGTGCTTGAGCTGGATGCGCTCAAAGGCCTTGAGGGTCTCCAGGCCGATGCCGTTGGCGGTGTAGGTGCTGCCGTACTGGTCCATCAGCTGCTGGGCGTAGTTGTCGGCCGCCTGGGTCTGTTCGGCGGTCAGCTCCCCGCCCAGCTCGGCAAAGCGAGCGTCGATGGCGGCAAAGGTGCGCAGAGTCTCCAGCGTCTTGTCGGCCACATAGTCCTGGACCACGGCGGTCTCGCCGCTGTCGGCATCGGTGGTGATGGTCTCCTTCAGGAAGGCCTTCACGTCGGTGGTGTCCTGATCCTTGTCGGCCAGCTGGGCAGCCTGCTGGTAGGCGCTGAACTGGGCCAGCAGATACAGGCCGGAGGACACTTCAAAGTCGCCGACCTTGCCCACGGTGTCCGGGGTGGACAGGCCGCAGCTTGCCAGACTGAAGATCATGACGAGTGCGCATACCAGCGCAAGCAGTTTCTTTTTCATGTGTAATGCTCCTGTTGTTGTGATTGTATAAAAAACTCCCTCAGCCGCTGACGCGACAGCTCCCTCTGGGAGGGAGGTGGCATTGCGAAGCAATGACGGAAGGAGTTATTCAGCGGGCTTTAAAATCTCCGCCATTGCCTTGAGGATGCTCTGCAGCAGTTCCAGCGGCTTTTCGTCGGGGTGCAGGGTGACTGAAAGGTAAGGCTTTGAGCCTGCACCGGCGGTGACGCGGCCGTTGAAGGCCACCAGCAGGCCCCGGATCATGGGCACATCCAGGTGTTCCAGATTCAGCACGATGGTGTCCTTCTTCTGGGTCACCTCGTACACGCCCACGGCGGTGGCCTGCACCCGCACCAGCGAAACGTTCACCAGGTCGCTCACCGAGGGCGGCGGGTCACCGTAGCGGTCGATGAGCTCGTCCAGCACGTCGGCGGCGTCCTCCGGGGTCTGGATGGCGGCAATGCGCTTGTAGGCTTCGATGCGGCCGGGGCCGTCGGCGATGTATTTCTCCGGGATGTAGGCGTCCACCCGCAGGTCCACCAGGCATTCGCTCTTGTCGCGCTGCACCGGCTCGCCCTTGGCGCGGGCGATGGCCTGCCCCAGCATCTTGACGTAGAGGTCGTAGCCCACGGCCTCCATGTGGCCGTGCTGGCTGTGGCCCAGCAGGCTGCCGGCACCGCGGATCTGCAGATCGCGCATCGCGATGCGGAAGCCGGAACCAAAGGCCGTGAACTCCCGGATGGCGGACAGCCGCTTCTGGGCGATGTCCGAGAGGGTCTTGTCCCGCCGGAAGGTGAAGTAGGCGTAGGCCTTGCGGCCGCTGCGGCCCACCCGACCCCGGATCTGGTACAGCTGAGCCAGACCCATGCGGTCGGCGTCCTCAATGATGAGGGTATTGCAGTTGCGCACGTCGATGCCGGTCTCGATCAGGGTAGTGCACACCAGAATGTCGATCTCGCCGTTGAGCAGGTGCTGCCACACGGGGTTCAGCTCCTCCTCGGTCATCTTGCCGTGGGCAATGCCCACCCGGGCACCGGGCACCATCTGGCTCACATGGGCGGCACAGGCCTCGATGTTGTCCACCCGGTTGTGCAGGTAATACACCTGCCCGCCGCGGGCCAGCTCCTTTTTCATGGCCTCGGCCAGGATCACGTCGTTGTACTCCAGCACAAAGGTCTCCACGGGCTGGCGCTCAATGGGCGGCTGCTCGATGGTGGAAAGGTCCCGGATGCCGCTCATGGCCATGTTCAGGGTGCGGGGGATGGGGGTGGCCGACAGGGTGAGCATGTCCACCCCGATGAAGTTCTCCTTGAGCTTTTCCTTGTGCTTGACGCCGAAGCGCTGTTCCTCGTCGATGATCACAAGGCCCAGGTCGTGGAACTTCACGTCCTTGGACAGCAGCCGATGAGTGCCCACCACGATGTCCACGCTGCCGGACTGCAGGCCCCGCAGGGTCTCCTTTTGCTGCTTGGCGGTGCGGAAGCGGGACATCATCTCCACCTTCACGGGAAAGGCCTCCATGCGGGAAAGGATGGTGTTGTAGTGCTGCCAGGCCAGCAGGGTCGTGGGGGCCAGAATGGCGCACTGCTTACCGCCCATCACGCACTTGAAGGCGGCCCGGAGGGCCACCTCCGTCTTACCCACGCCCACGTCGCCGCAGAGCAGCCGGTCCATGGGGTAACCCTTTTCCATGTCCTGTTTGATCTCGGCGGTGGCGTTGAGCTGGTCGTCCGTTTCGTCGTAGTCGAAACGGGTCTCAAAGTCCCGCTGCCAGTCGCCGTCGGGCGGGAAGGCGTAGCCGGTGGCCTGCCGACGGCGGGCATACAGCTCGATGAGCTCCTGGGCCATCTCCTCGGTGGCCTTTTTGACCTTGGCACGGGTGCGCTGCCACTCGGCACCGCCCAGTTTGGCCAGCTTGACCTTTTCTTCGTCGCCGGGGGCGGTGTAGCGGCTCAGCAGGTCCAGCTGGGTGACGGGCACAT
>ERZ1106919.1444-NODE-1444-length-15283-cov-3.589178_pt1 | contig 15283 bp, 15 predicted proteins | sample MGYA00403654_ERZ1106919 | MGnify/ENA primary metagenome ERZ1106919 (study PRJEB35170, sample SAMEA104062450) | human gut metagenome | biome: human gut; feature: human-associated habitat; material: faeces | place: Denmark | collected 2012-10-08 ... | reverse complement strand
TCATAACCGGTCGGTCCCGGGTTCAAGTCCCCGAAGGCCCACCAAATTAAAAAAGAAAACGTATTCGGCCCGGTAGCTCAGTTGGTTAGAGCGCTAGCCTGTCACGCTAGAGGCCGTGGGTTCAAGTCCCATCCGGGTCGCCAGAAACGACGACTGCGAAGCCGTCGTTTTTCTTTTGCTGATATAGCTCAGTCGGTAGAGCGCATCCTTGGTAAGGATGAGGTCACCAGTTCGAATCTGGTCAGCAGCTCCAAAATGTGTTGATGAAAGATGCAACGCAGAAAACGCCGCACAAGAGTGCGGCGTTTTCACATATAATGCGCCACTTTTAGGATGAAAAAGTTGCAAAAACTCGATTTTTCAACATTTCAGTTTTTCCGCGCGAGAGGCGACATTTCAGAGATGCAGCAGAGCACTCTTGCGGACTGGTGTGACTTGAACACCGAGGCTAAAAAAGAATGAATAATAAGAAGGCAGGCCGCCGTTCGGCTCCCCATGTGGGAGAGAACGGCGGCCTTTTCTGTTACATTGGTGCTTATGTTGCTTTCGCCTTGTTTGTCTATCATTCCTTGGTGGTGTTGGTAATAGCTTTCTCGTAACCTTTCGGGTATGCTTGCGTTACAAAAAACGAGGAGGTATCCGAGAATGGCAACCACTAAAAACTTGTGTGCTCAGATCCCCATTGACCTGCATGAGCGGGTCAGCGAAGAACGGGAACGGCTGGGCCAGACCACCAGCGAGTACATCGCCAACCTCATCCAAGACTATTACAACATGATGGAAAATCAGAAAGGCGGCATTCAAATGACTGAAAAAGGCAGAACGATGGCATTCCAGATCCCCGAAGAACTCTTCCAGCGCATCAAGCGTCATCTGGAGCGCGAGACGCTCCGCACCGGCAAAAAGCTCACCCAGCGAGACTTCGTGCTGAACCTGATCACGCAGGCACTGGACGAAGCGGACGCTGAAAACGCCACGGAGCAGAACACCCCCACTGAGGCCCCTGTCGCGCCCCGTGTGGCCGATGTGACCGCTCCAGCGGGCACGGACACCCCCCACGAAGATAACGCCGTGTAGGCCCGCGTTAAAGCCCAAACAAAAGAACATGATTTAGGGAAAAGCCACCCAGGGCATCTGAGATATTCGGATGCCCTGGGTGGCTTTTTGCGTTTCACCAGAAAGGAGGGCATCACAATGACAAGCGAGATCAAAAGACGCTTCACAGACACAGAAATGCAGACTGCCAGAGAAACCGACCTACCGGAGCTGCTGACCCATCTGGGTTATCAGGTCAAACGCATCGGCAGGTACTACACCACCGCAGAAATGGACAGCTTGCGGATCAAGGATCGACGCACCTGGTTCCGCTACTCTCAAGGCATCGGCGGCGACGCGATCACTTTCCTACAGCATTTCTGCAACCAGTCTTTTCCGGAGGCAGTAGAGTACCTGCTGACCTTTCAAGGCAGACCCAGAGACGCTCCCGTCAAAACAAAACCAGTCACTAAGCAGGACGAGCCGCCAAAAGAGTTTGCATTGCCTCCGCGCAATGCCGATGACCGCCGCGTATTCGCTTATCTTCGCAAGCGCGGCATCGCCGCACAGGTGATCCGTCAGTTTATGAACAGCGGATCACTGTATGAGGATGCAGTCCATCACAACTGCGTTTTTGTTGGCAGAGATCACACCGGACAAGCCAGATATGCAGGTCTGCGCGGCACCTATGACCGCGACGGGAAAGGGTTTCGCGGAGATGTATCCGGCAGTGACAAAGACATTGGCTTCGCTATCCCTTGCGATCCTGTTTCCGACCAAGTCCGAGTCTTTGAAGCGCCTATCGACCTTATGAGTTATTACACCCTCCACCGAAGCTGCTGCAATGCAGTCGCCTTGTGCGGTCTGTATGATGGCGCCTTGCGAACCTATCTTCGGAACAATCCCAAGATCAAGCGGATCGTTCTTTGTTTGGATATGGATACACCGGGACAAGAAACGGCGGAACAGCTCCGAAAAAAATACGCGGAACTGGGATATGAGATATCGCAGGAGAAGCCCCGCAGCGGGAAGGACTGGAATGAGTACCTGCAAAAAAGGAAAGCGCTGGAAAGGGGGCGATGACGCGATCGATCCACAATAGCCGGAAAAAACAACAAGGAGGAAAACACGATGAGACCGAGGAAATTTGTTCGCAGCACGGCGCTCGTGCTCGTGCTGACGGCAGCGCTGACTGTCACTGCTTTCGCGGCAGATCCCACACAGCGGCCTGCAAACGAAACCGACAATAAGTCTTCGTATTATCCCACCTCGGTGGAAATGACCGAAGATGATGCCGGGAATCCCATGATCCGAAAGACCTACCAGCTGAGTGTTTCGGATGACCCGCAAAAACTCCCTGTCGCAGACTTTGAGCGCGACGGCAGGCGGTATTACCTTTTGGACATGACGAAAGAGGATAAGATCGGCGTAGATACGAAAGAACACAGCGAAACGGTCAAGCTGTCCAGCGATACCAAAGAGATGGAGCAGATCCTCCAGAGACTGGACGCGCAGAAGGAGGTCACCACGGAGGACGGTCATACCGGAGTTCTGATACTGGACCATACCAGCGTCAAGGTAACTGCGGACGGGTATGGTACAAAGAAACGCACCCTCTCAGCGACGCGTACCTATCCCAATTTGTCGGATGCCGATGTAGCTCTGCTCCCCAAGACGATCCAGGACAATGGCCATACCCTCACGCTGGCAGATGTCCAGTGGGACAGTGCTTACCAAACCGAAGCAGACGAAGCCGTGGTGCGCTACTGTGCTACCGTACAGTACACCGGAGAAAGCAGCAGTCAGTATGTGACCGGTTACACGGTCACTGCGGATTACTCCGGCAAAGTCACAAAAACGAGCTGCGATACTGTCGTTTACACAGCGATTTTTGACAGTATGCCTCTGGAAGCGGAAAAGCCGGTGGAAGAAACGGATCACCGCCTGCCCATTGTGCTTGGCGGCGCGGCACTGCTGGGGGCAATGCTCGGCGGAGCGGCAACACGGATCAAAAAGAAAAAAAGAAAGGGGGACGAATCGTGAAAATGAAACTTCGCAGCCTGATCGCGGCTGCGGCTCTCTGTACTCTGTGTGTTGGACAGGCCAGCGCATTGGAATACACCGTAGATGCGCCGGAGGACTATCTGTTCGGCACGCCCACCAGTGAAGGAACTGTGTACGAGCAGGAATCGAACAATGTGGATCGCGGAAAAAACACCGCCCTGATCCCGCCCGGTTTTGGAACGGCCACCAGCTATCTGCCGGGCAGCGGCGAGCCGTTGACGCCGAACCTGCTCCCCGGTGCAATGTCCGGCGGACTGATCAGCTCAGTCAAAACGGATAGCAGCGAAGTAAGTTATCCGACGATTGACTCGACTGCGGATCATTGGACTGGCGCATCCTTTACGGCGGTCACGCCAAACCTCTATTACAATGACGATCATCTTGGAACTCTGAGCATTCCGTCCATCGGTCTGAATGTCAAGGTCTACCAGGGTACGGACAGTGCCGCACTGCGGAAAGGGGCGGGACACTTCTCAGAAACGAGCGTATGGGACGGAAATGTCTGCCTTGCGGGGCATAACCGAGGCGTCGCTAATCATTTCGGCAAGATCCATACGCTGAAAACAGGAACCATCATCACCTATACGACGAAGCTCGGCACCAGAAGCTACACGGTCCGCAGTGTTTCCAAGGTGCTGTACACCGATACCAGCGGAACCTCTGCTTCTGATGAGAACTGCCTTACTCTGTACACCTGCGTCATGGATCAGCCCTCGTACCGATGGATGGTCCGAGCAGCAGCACAATAAATTGGAGGTGTGACCTTGAAAAAACGATTGATTTCCATGTTCCTTGTGTTGGTGATGGCGCTTGGGTTGTTCCCCATCTCCGCTTTTGCCGCCAGCAGCACCATCGGCGGTGCGCTGGGCGAGGTGAACATCACCAACGGCGGCTATAAAATGTCCTACCTCAGCATGAACGGCGCTGTCCGTTCCCAGTCCTATACCTACTTCAATTTCAAGTCGGCCAGCGGCGCGATCAAGGAGATTCCCGCCTACTGCATCAACCCTACGACAAAGGGTGTCCCGCAGTCGGTCAGTCCCGGCACGAGCATCAAGTATATTGCAAACGAGGCCAGCAACGACCCGAAGATCGTCGGTATCATCGCCAATGGCTACCCCCATCGTGGTCTGTCTGAACTTAAGCTGGACAATAAGTATCAGGCGTACTACGCCACGAAGATGGCGCTCTGGTGCTATCTGATCGACGGCTGGAGCATTGATCGGCTGACGGTCAACCCGTCCCTGTCCGGCGTAGAGAAGGAACGCGGCGAAAAACTGCTGGCGGCGGCAAAGGACATCTACAAGCGCGGTATCTGGTGGAACCGTGTGCCGCAGCCTACCATCACAGTGACAGCCGATAAAGATTCGGCCTATCCCGTCACCATAGACGGCAAGGAATACTTACAGCAGGTGTTCACGGCGGATTCGGAAACATGGGTGTGCGATTACGACATCGACATCGGATTCACCATGCCCGATGAAGTGCCGGAGGGCACCCGCATCGTAGACATGAACAACAACGACATCACTAAGATCAGGACCTCGCCCAATGGTGCCAGCTATGCCGGTCAGTTCAAGGTGCTGTACCCCAAGGACAGCGTAAGCGACCAGACCGGCGCGGTGCAGATGTCGCTCCACGCCAATGTCTACAAGTATGCCATCTACTATGCCCTATGCGCGGAAACCAGTAAATACGGCACCTTGCAGCGGTATATGTGCGACACCGACCCTACCACTGAAATTCGGCAGTCCACTTTCAGCCGCTATTCCGCTGCGCCGTCCGATACCCCAGACGAACCGGAAACGTCCACAGAAACTACCCTTATCATCAAAAAGGTAGAAACCGGAACGAATACGCCCCTTTCTGGCGCAACTTTCGAGGTAAAGGCACCGGATGGGACGGTCCTCGGCAGCTTTGTCACGGATACCAGCGGCAAGATCATTATTCCGCTGACCCTCTCCGGCCAGTATGTCATTACAGAGAAAGCAGCGCCCAAGTGGCACCTGCTGGGCACGGAAACTACCAAGACCGTTTCCGTGGACTACGGCAATACCGCGACTGTCACCTTTGAAAATGCACCCTACGGCAATCTGCGCGTGGACAAGATCGATGCGGACAGCGGTGCTTCTCTCGCAGGGGCAACGGTGGAGATCAAGCACATCGAAAGCGGCGTCACCCAGACCGGCACCACCGACCTCGGCGGCAGCGTGTACTTCGACAAGCTGAAGCCCGGTGCATATCAGGTGCGCGAGGTGTCTGCCCCCGGCGGCTATGTCAAGGACGACCAGACCTACACCGTGAATGTGACTTCCGGCACGGAAACCAATTTTGTGCTGAAAAATCAGGCCAAACCGGGTCTTATCATCACCAAATATGATGAGCAGACCCACGAAGTTCTGCCCGATGTGACCTTTGAAGTTACCCGCGATACTGTCCTCATCGGCTCGTTCTCCACGGACGAGATGGGACAGATCCGCCTGACCGACCTCCAGCCGGGAACCTATCTGGTGAAAGAGGTTTCCACCAGTGCAGGCTATGTGCTGGACAGCACGCCGCAGCAGATCAATCTGACCGCAGGCGGCGGTATCAAAACACTGACCTTCTTCAACACTGTCAAGCCCGGTATCCACATCATCAAGGTGGGCAGCCTCACGATGGAGCCGCTGACCAATGTCAAGTTCCGCATTTCTCTGGTGGGCGGCACCTTCTCCAAGGAATATGTGACCGACAAGAACGGCGAGATCGACCTGACCGCACTGGAGCCGGGCGCGTATACCGTGGAGGAGATCACCGCGCCGAATGGTTATCTGATGGATGATGACAAGCGCGTTATCCAGATCAACGCCGGAGAAAATGCTCGTTTCGTGTTCACCAACACGGAGAAACCGGTTCTGTCTGTGGTGAAATACGACGCAGAGAACGACACCTATCTCGCCGGTGCAACCTTTAGGATCGCAAAGATCGAGGACGGCAGCCACTACCTCGACCGTGTGACCGACACCAACGGGCGCATTTCCATCTCTGATTTGGAACCCGGCGTGTACTCGGTCAAGGAGATCGCCGCGCCCAGCGGCTATGTGCTGAACGGCACGGAATACCATGCAGAGCTGTTTCCCGGCAAGGACAGCACGCTGGTGGTGAACAACGAGAAGAAGCCCAACCTCAAAATCGTAAAGACTGACGCTGTGACCGGCGCACCGATCTCTGGTGTGACCTTCACCGTAAATAAGGCAGACAGCAGTACGCTCACCACCGTCAAAACCGACGCCAACGGCGAGGCTCTGCTCACCGCCCTTGACCCCGGTGTGTATGTGGTGCGTGAAACCAGTGTGCCGGACGGTTATCTGCTGGACAGCGAGCCGCAGACCATCACCCTCGTTCCCAACAAGACCGGCACGGTGCGTTTCCGCAATTATCCCAAACCCACGCTGACCATCGACAAGGTGGACAGCATTACGAAAGACCCTATCAAGGGCGCAAAGTTCCACATCACCTATGCCAGCAACAACAGCTTCACTGGAGAACTGAACGACCTCGGCACTTATTTCACCGATGAAAACGGTCAGATCAATATCACCAAGCTGCGCGACGGCTGGTATCGTGTGACCGAAGTGGAACCGGCTGCGGGCTACGCCATCAAAGACCCGGCCACGCAGGACTGTTTCATTCAGGCAGGCACCGGCAAAGTGCTGACCTTTGAAAACACGCCCCTTTCAGCGCTCATCATCAAAAAGGTGGACGCAGACAGCGGCACCATGCTGCAAGGCGCAAAGTTCCGTGTGCGCTATCTGGGCGGGACCTCTGGCACCGGCGGCACGGTCATCGGAGAATACACCACCTCGGCCAACGGCACCATCGTCATTACCGGGCTGAAGGCCGGAACCTATGTCGTTGAGGAAACGAAAGCCCCCACAGGCTATGAAATCGACGACACGCCGCAGACCGTCTATCTCTCCGGTAAGGAGCAGGATGTGGTGACGGTGGAGTTTTCAAACGGCAAACACGGCGATCTTATCATCGACAAGATCGACAGCGTGACCAAGCAGCCGCTTCCCGGCGCGCAGTTCAAGATCACGACCTCAGATGGTTCGTTTGTCGGAAACTACGGCGGCACGGTCACTTCTAATGGCATTTACACCACGGACAGCAATGGCCAGATCAAGCTGGTGGACCTCAAACCGGATACTTATGTGGTAACGGAGGTCAAAGCGCCGGACGGCTATGTGCTGGACAGCACCTCGCAGACTGTAAAGGTAGACCGCAACGACACACAGACGCTGACCTTTACCAACACGCCCATCGGCGGCGGCCAGATCATCAAGGTGGACGCGGACAGCGGTGAGCGCATCAAGGGTGTGCAGTTTGAGATCGCTAAGATGAATGGTGAGCGCATCGGCACTTATACCACGGACAGCAACGGCATTATCACGCTCCCGCAGCTTGCGGACGGCTGGTACACCGCCACCGAGATTAAAGCCGCAAAGGGGTATCTGCTGGACAGCACGCCCCACAATTTTGAGGTGAAAGCTGGTAAAACGACCTCGCTGACTATCGAGAACACGCAGGCCAGTTCCATGCTCATCCACAAAATCGACAGTGTGACCGGCAAGGGCATTTACGGCGTGACCTTCCTCGTTTCGGACAGTAAGGGCAATCCCATCGGCCAGTACACCTCCGACCAGAACGGCTATGTCTACATCGACAAGACGCTGACGGACGGAAAGTACCTGGTGCGGGAAATCCAGGCGGCGGACGGTTATGTGCTGGATACCACAGTCAAAACCTTCTATGTGGAATACGGCGGCACTTCTACGATCACATGGAAGAACACGCCCATCACAGGCCAAATCCAGATCGTGAAAAAGTCTGCCGACTATAATCCCACCAACGGCCTGCCAGCCGGGACACTGCTGGAGGGTGCAGTCTTTGAGATCACTGACAAAGCAGGCAATGTGGTCGATACCATTCGCTCTAACAGCCGAGGACTGGCTGTTTCCAAGCAACTATCCCTGTCCCGCTACTTTGTGCGAGAGATCAAGGCGCCGGAGCATTATGGTATCAACGACAAGGAGCTGACTGCCTATCTGGAATACGAGGGTCAGATCCTGCGCTTTGAGGTGGAGGACAAGAGCCTGAGTACCGGCGTATCTATCACAAAAACAGGACCGAAGGAGATCGTGGCCGGACAGCCGGTGCGTTATGCGTTCTCCGGCATCGCCAACACCTCCAATGTCAGCCTGAGCAATTTCTACTGGCGCGACACGCTGCCGGCACAGGTGCGGTTGGATACCGTAGTGACCGGCACCTACAACAGACCCGGTACTTATAAGATCGTCTACCGCGTCAACGGCGGCGATCACCGCACACTGGCCGACAATCTGTCTACGCAGAAGAACTATACGCTTGCCGCATCGGCCACGGCGCTGAAGCTGGCATCCAATGAGCGCGTGACAGAGATCATGTTCGTGTTCGGACAGGCACCCGCAGGCTTCGCACAGGTAGAGAAACCGTACCTTCACTGCAAGGCGGTGACCGGGCTGTCCGCAGGTTCCTTCGTCAATGTAGCCGATGTTGGCGGCACTTATGGCGGCACCTGGGTACAGGGCATCAGCCGATGGGTCACAACGGTCTACGGAAAACCTGTCATTCCCACACTGCCCAAGACGGGCTATTGACTCACACGAAAACTGCGGCAGGCGCATGAAACAGAGCGTCTGCCGCTTTTTCTATCCCATTCAACAACATATCAAACAAAAAAAGGAGAACTGAACTATGCTGAAGATCACTGCCATTGGTAACCTGACCAACGATGTGGAACTGAAAATGAATGAGACCACCGGCAAGCCTTACGCCATCCTGCGGATCGCCTCGGATCGCCGCTACAAGGATAAGGCCGGCAACCGCCTCACCGACTTTATCTCCATCAAGGTGCGCGGTCCTCTGGCCGAGCGCTGCGCCGAGTTTGCCTGGAAGGGCTGCAAGCTGGCGGCGTTCGGTGATTTCGAGACCATCACCTTTGAGAATGAGCCGGAGCGTCAGCCCGGTTTCCTCATCAAGGCCAGCGATGTGGAGTTCCTCTCGCCCCGCAAGGCGGAGGCTTCTGCTGCTGCACTGGAGAATGAGAGTACCGGAGAGGTCGCTGCCTGATGAAAAATACCGGGATCACATATACCAGCGCTGAACGCAGCCCTGTGATCCTGCCGGAGATGGCCGAGCTGCTCCCGCCTTTGAGCGCGGAGCAGCTTGACGCTCTGGAAGCAGATCTCATCAAAAACGGCTGCTACGCACCCATCATCGTCAATGAGGACATGGTCATCATCGACGGGCACAACCGTCAGGCACTGTGCGAAAAGCATGATCTGCCGTACACGATGGCCGTTTTCTCGTTTGAGGATCTGCTGGAAGCCAAGCAGTGGGCGCTGAATACCCAGAAGGGACGCCGCAACCTTGAAAAGTGGGAGCTGGGCAAGATCGCCCTGAAGCTAAAACCAGAGATTGAAGCCAAGGCCAGAGCAAATCAGTCTGCTGCCGGTGGTGACAAGTTCTCTGAAAAACCGCTTTCGGCAACATTGCCGGAAGCGGTTTCCGCTGTCGATACCAGAAAGGAACTGGCAGAGGCGGTCGGCTTGGGTGAGCGCACGATGGGCAAGGTCATGCAGATCGATGAGAATGCCCCGGAGGTCATCAAGGAGGCTTTGGATAAGAAGGAACTGTCCATCAATAAGGGCTATGACCTGACCCGGCAGCTTCAGGACCTTCCGGAAGAGCAGCGGGAGCAGGCGGCCGCCGAAGCGCTGGAATACGAAAAAGCGAAAAAAGAACTGAAAAAGCAGGATGCCGAGATCGACCGGAAAGGAAAGATCGCAGCGCTTTTCTGTAAGGCGTATGAAAAAGCCATCCTGCTGACGCCGTCCGAGGAAAATGTCCGCTGCTGGACGGAAGGTACCCGCATGACGCTGGAAGAACTCCAGGACACCGTGAAGGAGTCCCGTGAGATCGCCCAGGTGTTCGCCGCCATTGCCGATATCATCGAGCAGAAGATCCTGCCATCAGACTGGCGGAACACCGGCCCTGCGGAGGTTGTTCCCAGTGAGGTGGCGTCATGAGCGAGATGCTTTCTGTTCGCCAGTGGCAGGACCTGTTCCGCAATGGGGCGTTTCAGGATAGATCCCGTGAAACGCAGATCCGTGCAGGCTGGTATGACTGGTTCTGCGCTGATTCTGCCCTTGCAGGCAGGCTGCAGCGGATCGGCAGGGTTGTCGTGGGGATCACGGAGCCTGCTATTCTGGACAATTACTATGTCTGGTTCAAGAATAATTGCCCCCTAAACGGTCCTCTCTATGATGATGTTCGCTTTGAACCGATGGATGGAGAACGCCGTGGACGATACTTTGTGGTATCTCTGAACTGTCCCTATGAAGAAAGAAAATGGACGCTGTACACAGAGCGGAGCGGCTTTGAGACCCCGGAGTTCAGCTGTGATAAGGTCCGCGAGATGGCAAAATACCTGGACAGTCAGGGCAAATATCTTGCACAGGCTATGCAGCTGTCCGCTGTCGTGAAAAAACCGAAAAAGGAGGAACCGACGCGATGAAAGAGAAGAAAAGTCCTTCACCGCCCAGCCTCCCTCCTGACGCCCAGCGGGAGATCCTGGACAGACTGTCCGCGGAGACCCGGATCAGTTCTCAGGAGATCGCCGCTATTTTGAAGCGGCACGGCGTTTGCGGCGATATAGACGCTTTGCAGGACGCCTATCGGAAGCGGCTGGGGCAGCGTCTCATGTCTACCATTCGGGATGAGGCCGGCAAGCGTGAGGTGCTGGCCGCCAGTGGCGGTGAGTATGTCATCGTGGACTGCTGCAACGATCCGCAGAAGCTGAAGGCCATTCGGCACCGCATCCAGGCGCAGATGAACGGACTGGATGTGTCTGCCGGAAAGGTGCGCAAGCGTGTTCGCTTCTTGGAACGCTTCACTTCTTGGGTGAGAAAGGAGACCTCGGATGGAGCGGCGTGAATTGTCAGCGGCGGATATCTACTGTAAATTCGCGGCGCAGCTGGATGAGGATGGCTTTCGGCTGTATCACGCCGCGCAGCGGATCACCGGCTTCCAGCCCTATGACGCTTTCCCCTATGAAGATAACCGGGGCGCGTTTGAGGCAGCAGACGGACATACCCTCCTGCGCTATCTGGAAGCAGCTCATTTCGATGCCGTCACATGGGAGATCGTCCCCGGCACCACCTATGAACGGGCCATCCTCGGCAAAGTGGACACCACTACACCGGAATACCGCGCGTTTCGTGAAGCAATCTGCAAGGACGCACTGGGGCGCATGGGGTTGGGGCATCTCCTGAAAACAAAGGAAAAAGAAGTGAAAGAGGTGGGACATGAACGATAACATCACCGAGATCAACAAAGATACCTTCTGGAAGCTGATCCAGAGTGCAAAGGAGACCTGCGGACAGGATATGGACGCTATGATGGACTTCCTGAAAGACCGTCTGGTATCTATGGGACCGGAGCAGGCTCAGAACTTCCACGACATCCTCCACGCCTATGAGGATCTTGCGGACAAGTTTGGACTGTGGGACGCCGCCGGGGTCATGAAGGAATATGGCTGCAGCGATGACGGCTTTATCGACTTTCGCGCCTGGCTCATTGCCCAGGGAAGGGATACCTATCTGTCCGCGCTGGCAGACCCGGACTCTCTTGCGGAGGTCATCCCCTACGGGGACTGCTGCTCTGAGACGCTCAGTTATGTGGGAGATCACGCCTATGAGCAGCTCACAGGCAAAAGCGCCTATGACCAGACGGATCAGGCAAGGTATGAAACGCTGCTGGCAGAACTGGAACAGGATATCGTCTACAGAGGTGGCATTGAATTTCCCAGAGAGGGACCGGAGCTGAAACAGTACCTGCTCCGGCTCTGCGCGGCGCATCCGGGCTGGGATGGCAAGACACGATGGAATGTGCAGCAAAAGGAAATGCGGGATCTCATCCGTGCCGGAAAGGCATATGACCAACAACAGATGGCCCCCAAAAAGAAACAGCATCGTCGCGGAGGTGAGGCCAGATGAGCGAATCCATCATCATCGGTGTGGATCATGGCTACGCTGCCATGAAAACCACGCATTTTTCCTTTCACACCGGGCTGGTGGCCCACGAGCATGAACCGTATACACTGAACAATGTGCTGGAATACGGCGGTAAATATTACGTGGTGGGCAGCGGACGCCAGCCGATCCAAAAGAATAAGACACAGACGGAGGATTACTACCTTCTTACGCTGGCCGCCATCGCAAAGGAACTGGCATACCGCAATGCCGGAACGGCAGCGGACATCCATCTGGCAGCCGGATTGCCGCTCACCAGCTTCGGCAGGGATAAGAAAGCGTTCCAGGACTACTTGTGCCGGGGTGGAAAATCGGTGTCCTTCCGCTATGAAGGACAGGACTATGTCATCACGATCTCCAAAGTGTCTCTGTTCCCGCAGGGTTACGCCGCCGTGCTGACGCAGAACGGACTGCTGGACGAGCCGTCCGTCATCGTTGCGGACATCGGTGGCTGGACGGTGGATCTCATGCGGCTGGATGATCGTATTCCCAACGCTGCCACCTGCCGCAGTATGGAGCTTGGGATGATCCGCTGTTTGGATGAGATCAGCGAACAGATCCGGCGCAGCCTCGGCCTGTCTATGACAGCGGCGCAGATCGAGAGCGTTCTTCGAGCCGATGCCAGCCGCATGGATGAGGATGCGAAAAAGATCATCCGTCAGGAGGCGGAGCGCTACACCAAGCGCCTGCTCTCTGCCATCGCGGAGAGCGGCCTGGATGTCCGAGCTATGCCCGCTGTATTTCTGGGTGGTGGTGCGGCACTGCTCAAGCAGTATGTCTCCGCTGCGGACGGCCTGTGCCGGCCTATCATTTTGGATGATGTGTCTTTGAACGCCAAAGGATATGAACGACTGACGGAACAAATGGCGCAAAAGTATGAGCAGTAACAAAAAACGGCTGAACCTGTCCTTCTCTATGACCTCCCCTGTCCAACAAAGGGCATGGAAAAAGCTGATGGATATCCCCGCCGGGCAGCGTTCCGCCGCTGTGTGCCGCATGATCTGCGAACACAGAGAGCAGCGGGAACTGCTGGATGCCGTGCGGCAGGCGATACGTCAGGAATTGCAGGGCAGCCAGACCCAAATCGCACAAGCAGCGCCGCAGGCTGGGGATATCGATGACGATGTCCTCGGCTTTCTTGTATCGCTGCAGGAAGGAGATGATACGACCTGATCCGATACTTTGATATGTTCGCCGGCATTGGCGGCTTCCGATCTGGATTGACCCGCACGGGCGGTTTCCGGTGCATCGGTCACTGCGAGATCGATAAATACGCCAATGCCAGCTATACGGCCATTTATGAGCCGGGAAAGGAGGAACGATACTATCCGGACGCAACCCAAATTGACCCCGCAGACCTGCCGGACTTCGACCTGCTCTGCGGAGGATTCCCCTGCCAGGCATTTTCTAACGCTGGCCGCAGACGGGGCTTTGCCGACGCCAGAGGAACTCTCTTCTTTGAGATTGCCCGATTGGCTCAAGCAAAGCGACCTCCGTATCTGCTGCTTGAAAATGTTCCCGGCCTTTTATCGCATGACAAAGGGAAAACCTTTTCGGTCATCCTCTCCGCACTGGATGACCTGGGGTATCATGTCGAGTGGTCTGTGCTTAACAGCAAATGTTTTGGAGTCCCGCAATCAAGACGAAGGCTGTTCCTTATCGGATATCTTGATCCCCGATGCGCCGGGAAAATATTACCTGTCTTCGGCACAGGTGGAAAAGCTCTTGTACAAGTCCTCGGAGGGCCGCAAGGCTCCCGGATCTATGACGCAGACGGAGTAGCCTGCACCCAGACTGCCGGCGCTGGTGGCATGGGCGGGAAGACCGGATTATACCTGGTGGGCTTTAACCGGAAAGATGGGATCGTCGGAAAGCGGGATACAGCAATTCCGCTGAACGCCAGCGATTTCAGAGGAATCAACCGGAACCAAACACAAAACGCTGTGCTGGTAGACCTTTGCAGCGGGCATCCAAAGCAAACGGACGCTGCCCGCTGTCTCACCGCCCGGTATGGACAGACCACACTGTCCAACCGTAAAGGCGAGCGCTCCGGTGTCCTGCTCATCAAGGAGGCGACCAAGAAGGGGTACAAGGAGGCTCAACCCGGCGATACGGTGGATTTGGGCTACGCAGGCAGCAACACCCGCCGCGGGCGCGTTGGGTGTGATATTGCCCATACGCTGGAAACCAGCTGTATCCAAGGGATCGTGGAAAACGGCGGACGCATCCGCCGTCTCATGCCACGCGAATGCCTGCGGCTCCAGGGCTTTGAGGAATGGCAGATCGACCGCATCCTCGCCATCCAGTCCGATGCCCAGGCCTATAAGCAGGCGGGCAACAGTGTCACCGTCAATGTAATTGAGGCGATTGCCAAGCGTATCCAGGCAGTGGACGAGGAATTGAAAACAGGTGCCGCAGCATGATCGGAATGAAGAATCAGTGCTTTGGCGTTGAGGTCGAGATGACGGGACTCACTCGCGGGCAGGCTGCGCAGGCGCTGGCCAATTATTTTGGCACAGAACCTTACTATGTGGGGGGCGGATACGATAAATGGAGCGTGAAAGACCCGGATGGCAAGGTGTGGAGCATTATGAGCGATTCCAGCATTGTTATGGAAATGAAAACTGAAAGCGGGTATATGCATACCAGCAACATCGAATACCGGGTTGAGATGGTGACGCCAAAACTCACTTACGCGGAGTTACCCAGGCTTCAGGAGTGTGTCCGTCAGGTGCGCCATGCCGGGGCCAAAGTCAACAGCTCCTGCGGTATCCATGTTCATGTGGACGCCGCCAACCACAATCGCCAGAGTCTGAAAAACCTTCTGAGCATTATGTACTCCAAGGAGGATATCCTGTTCAAAGCCCTGCAGGTAAATTCAAGCCGTGTCAGCCAATACTGCCAGAAGGTGCGGGAGCCAATGCTAAAGGAAGCACGCAAGCTCTCCTCTGACGAAACAAAAAATCTCACGGCGCTGGAAAGCATCTGGTATGAAGGGAATATCTCTGACCGAGAACACTATAACTGGACCCGCTATTATGCCCTGAATCTGCATTCTGTGTTTTATAGAG
>ERZ1106919.1432-NODE-1432-length-15412-cov-4.785700_pt1 | contig 15412 bp, 10 predicted proteins | sample MGYA00403654_ERZ1106919 | MGnify/ENA primary metagenome ERZ1106919 (study PRJEB35170, sample SAMEA104062450) | human gut metagenome | biome: human gut; feature: human-associated habitat; material: faeces | place: Denmark | collected 2012-10-08 ... | reverse complement strand
ATATCCAAGTATGTGGGTAATGATAGTGATGTAACTATTCCTGATGAAATTGACGGAAAAAAGGTTACGAGTATAGGTGAATGGGCTTTTTCCAGCCTTTTAAATTTAACCAATATAACTATTCCAAATAGTGTTATAAATATTGGAAATGGTGCTTTTTCCGGTTGCACAAACTTAACGAATATAACAATGCCAAATAGTATCAAAAGTATAGGAGAAACTGTTTTCTTAAAATGCCAAAACTTAGTAAATGTAACAATACCTAACAGTGTTACAAGTATTGGTACTTGGGCTTTTTCAAGTTGCAAAAGCTTAACAAATATAACGATACCAAATAGTGTTACAAGCGTTGGTAGGTTTGCTTTTTATGGTTGTGAACATTTAGCAAATATAGCAATATCAAATAATATTACTGTTATTGGAATGGATGCTTTTTATGATACAGCCTGGTATAATAACCAACCTGACGGTATGATAGTGGCAGGTAAAGTGTTGTATAAATATAAAGGAAGTATGCCCGAAAACACAAAATTAATTATACCGAATGAGATTGTTTCAATTACAGATGAGGCTTTTTATGATTGTGAAAATCTCTCAAATGTAATAATTCCAAACAGTGTTGCAAGTATTGGAAATCGTGCTTTTTATGGTTGTGAAAATCTATTAAATGTAACAATTCCAAGTAGTGTTGCAAATATTGGTCATAGTGCCTTTGAATATTGCGAAAATTTAGAAAGTATTAATATTCCTTATGGTATTAAAAGTATTGAAGATGGTACTTTTAAGGACTGTTCAAATTTAGTAAATATAACCATTCCTGAGACTGTTACAAGCATTGCCTCCCATGCATTTGAAGGTTGTATGCGATTAGAAAATATATCAATTCCTGATAGTGTTGTTGATATTGGCAGATATGCTTTTAATTGTACAGAATGGTATGATAATCAACCTGATGGAATTGTATTTGCAGGTAAAATATTATATAACTACAAGGGTGATATGCCGAAAAACACAGATATTATTATTTCTAACGGAACAAAAGCTATTTCACAGGGTGCCTTTAGTGATTGTGTGAATTTAAGAAGTATATCTATTTCGAACAGTATTTCAAATATCAGTAGTGATATGTTTAGTGGTTGTACAGGTTTAACAAATGTATTCATTCCAAATACAGTCACTGAAATAGGTTATAATGCTTTTGAACATTGCTCAAGTTTAAAAGATATTAATATTCCGAACAGTGTTACAAGTATAGGAAACAGTGCTTTCTATTACTGTACAAGTTTGGAAAATATAGTCATCCCTGTTGGTACTAAAAGTATTGGAAGTAACGCTTTTTACGGCTGTTTAAATTTAAGTAGTGTAACGATTCCTAACACCGTTACAAGTATTAATGAAGCAGTATTCGAAGATTGTACAAAATTAAAAAGTATAGTAATTCCTGAAAGTATTAATGCTATTAAGTCGTTTGCTTTTTCTGGTTGTACAAGTTTAAAAACTATTATAATTCCTAAAAATGTTAATTTTTTGGGACATAATTGTATTGGTTATTATTATGATGAAGACAGTCACGATTACTTAAAAATTGAAAATTTTAAAATTTACGGTTACAAAAATACTGCGGCAGAAAAGTATGCTCAAGATAATGGTTTTGAATTTATAAGTCTTGCAGATGATATAATATTTTCTGATAAATCTACAGGTATAACCGTCAGTGGTGTTATGCAAAATGATGCTGTTTTAAATGTAACTAAACTTGAAAACACATTTAAAAATTCAGTTGCAACATATGACATAACCTTGCAAAAGGACGGTGCTGTTATTCAGCCCGACGGTACAATTACTGTTAAAATTCCAAGCAGTGCAGAAAATTGTAAAGTAATGTGGCTAAAGGGTGACGGTACAGCCGAAGATATGAATGCAAAATATACAGACGGCTGTTATGTATTTACCACAGACCATTTAAGCGTTTATGCATTGGTACAGGATAAAACAATTCTCACAGGCGACGCAAACCAAGACGGCATTGTAAATGTAAACGATGTTACATACTTGCAAATGCACATTGCAGGCAAAAAAAACACCGACGGTTCGGCGCTTATTGACGAAACAAACAAGCAGTTGTTTGACTGCGTTGATATGAACAAAGACGGCAAACTTTCTGTTTCTGATGTAACAGCATTGCAGATTCATATTTCAGAAAATAACTGATAGGAGAGATTACAATGAAAAATACAAAAAGAATAACAGCAATAATATTATCAGCATTAATGACCGTAAGTGCATTTTCGACTTTATCTGTAAGTGCGGCTACTGTTGACAGCAATGCACCTGTTGCTTTGGCGGATTTCCAAAGTCAAAACGATATTAAGTGGAATATTGATTTAAACGGAACACTTCACATTAGTGGAAGCGGAATTATCAACGAAGATGAATCAAGTTATGACGAAGAAGGAATACCTTGGTATGAGGACCGCAATCGAATTAAGAAGGTTATAGTTGGTGAGGGTATTACAGGTGTTGGAAATTATGCGTTTTGGGATTGCTGTAATCTTGAAAGTATAGAAATACCGGAAAGCGTAACATATATTGGTGTGTTTTGCTTTTTGCTCGATACTAAGCTTTATAGTATAAATGTTGATAGCAACAATAAATATTACTCAAGCGTAGATGGAATTTTGCTTAATAAAGATAAAACAGAAATTGTAAAATATCCTAATAAAATGCAAAGTACTTATGACATACCAAACACCGTTACTGACATATTGCCATATGCGTTCAGAGATGATACAAATTTACAGTATATATCGTTGCCGCAAAACATAACAACAGTGGGCTACGGTGCGTTTATGGATTGCCCTAATTTGGTAAAGGTGACTTTACCAACAGAATTAACAACTATCGATTCTGACGCATTTGGATACTTGTTTAGAATGGGTGGAAATATACATGTAAATGATTTTAAAATTTACGGCTACAAAAATACAGCCGCAGAAAAATATGCTCAGGATAATGGATTTGAATTTATTGCATTGGATGATGAAGTCGTTACAGGAGACTCAAACCAAGACGGTATAGTAAATGTAAAGGATGTTACATATTTGCAAAGACATCTTGCCGGCAGCTTAAATACAGACGGTTCGACTCTTATTGACGAAACAAGCAAAGCGTTATTTGACTGCTTGGATTTGAATAAGGACGGCAAGCTCACAGTTGCAGATGTAACCGAACTTCAGGTTTATATTTCAACAAAAGGCTAATTTATTTAATATTATTTTAAGGAGGAATTAACTTTGAAAAAAATATTATCAATATTACTTGCCGGAATAATTACTTTCAGTAGTATGTGGCTTATTCCTACATCAGTAAATGCCGCAGAAACTACAACGAATGTTCAAAGCAGCGGTGTTGAAAAAACCGGTGTACCATTATTTCAGGCAAATATTATAGCAAACGGTTATAACAATGATGGAGATAGTTATTATAACTTATTAAAAAGTATGCAGGATCCGCTTTACTACACTCTAACGGAGCTTATGTTAGATGATGGTGTGCTTTGTTGGACTTCAAACTTTTGGAATGCTGCATTTAATTCTGATTTTCAAAGAAATCCATCATATTTTTATGAAGTTATGCTTATGGGCTTTTTAAAATATGATCAAAAGCAGTTAGATACTTCCGGAGTTTGGAACAGTCAGGAAATGAGTTTAGCTACATCAATATATGACAAGTTAGCTGATAAATATATTGATAAATTTGAAAATCCGTCATATAAGGATTTTTTAAAACAGCTAAAAGAAATACCAAAAGATGAGTATGAAAACATTATTTCAAATATTGATGACATAAAAATAAGTAAAGAGCTATTGGGTACATTGTCATCAGGCTGCTCAAATGCTGTTGAGTTAGTTGAAGCAGTTTCTGAATATCAAGTTTTGCTTAATGCAAAATCTGAGCGCATTGAGATGTTAAAATTGGCGAAATCAAAAGTTACAGACAATGAATACTTTACAAAGGCTGTTGATGATATAATAGCACATATGGAAGAAACATCAATAGATTATGTAAGCGGTAAATTAATGGAAAAAATCTGGAATAATTTTTTGGATACAGCCTGGGACTTAATTGTAAAAGACAGTCCGATTGCTCCGATATTAGCTGCGATAGATATTGAAAAAATGACATTGGATGTATTGTTTAACTCCAGCGAAACTGCCTCAAATAATTTCAAATTACTTGTATTGTATATAGTTGATACATATTTCAGAAGTGCATTAGATAAATCGTATAACGATTATAAAAGCAACGGAACCGTTGAAAATGCAGAAATTCTTATTCAGTGTTACAAAGCATACATAGAGTATCAGGTGTATGGATTGGATTATACAAAAACCTTTATTGACGGTATTGTTGACGGCGGACCGATTCATAGCATAGTTGAGCAGATATTTTTCAAGGAAAACATAGAAAATGCCGCCGAGCTTAATAATTTTTGCGACACTCAGATAAATAACAGAAAAAAACTTCTTGAATTATTAGAAAAATCAGCCGATAATTATTATAAATCTACCGGACTTGACGAGCTTGTTGATGCTATTCAATCAGGTGACTCGGAAGTAAATATCCCTGTTACGGGTATTTCCTTTAAAAATTCTGAAATTACTTTAAACAGTACAGAGGATATCTGTTTAATTAACGCTGATGTTTATCCTCAAAATGCTACCAATAAAAAAGTAGTGTACACAAGCTCAGACCCGTCTATACTCAGTGTTCCGTCCGACGGAGGCTTTGCCTCACAAAAGGGCAAAGGTACGGTTATTGTAACCGCAACAACAGAAGACGGCGGCTTTACCGCAACACAGACGGTAAATGTTGGATATAACTTACCATCTACTGTAATAGATAAAGGAAAATGTGGAGATAAAGTTTATTGGACTCTTTATAGCGACGGAAAATTATATTTCTCTGGTGAGGGCGACATAAAATATTATAGTCCCTGGTCTTCATATACAGAAGATATAAAATGTGTAAAGATTTGCAGTGGAATTACAAGCATAGGCAGCAGAGTATTTGAAAATTGCACAAGTCTTACAAGCATAACCATTCCAAACAGCGTTACAAGAATAGATAGTAGGGCATTTAGTGATTGCACAAGTCTTACAAGCATAACCATTCCTGATAGTGTTACAAGAATAGGAGAATTTACATTTTCAGGTTGTGAAAGTCTGAAAAGTATAACAATCCCTGATGGTATTGAATGGATTTGTCAACATACTTTTGCAAGGTGTACAAGTCTGACAAGCGTAATAATCCCTGATAGCGTTACAAGCATAGATACGTCGGCATTTTCAGATTGCACAAGTTTGAAAAGTATAACAATCCCTGATAGCGTTACAAGCATAGATTCGTCGGCATTTAAAGATTGCAAAAGTCTGACAAGTATAAAAATACCAGACAGTGTTACAAGTATAGAGAGTAGTACATTTGAAAATTGCACAAGTTTGACAAGTATAGCAATTCCGAATAGCGTTACCAGTATAGAAAGTTCGGCTTTTTATGGTTGTAAAAGTTTGACAAGCGTAACAATACCGGACAGTGTTACAAGCATAGGCGACTATACATTTGATTATTGTACAAGTTTGGCAAGCGTAACCATTCCTGATAGTGTTACAAGAATAGGAGAAGGAGCATTTGGTAGTACAAGTCTGACAAGTATAACAATTCCGGACGGTGTTACAAGCATAGGCGACTATACATTTGCAAGTTGCACAAGTCTGACAAGTATAACAATTCCAGACAGTGTTACAAGCATAGGAGAAGGAGCATTTAGAGATTGTACAAATCTGACAAGTATAACAATCCCTGATAGTGTTGCAAGCATAGAAAAAAGAGCATTTAGAGATTGTACAAATCTGACAAGTATAACAATCCCTGATAGCATAGCAAGTATAGGCGAAAGTACATTTGAAAATTGCACAAGTCTGACAAGTATAACAATTCCAAATAGTGTTACAAGCATAGGCGACTATACATTTAACAATTGCAAAAGTCTTACAATCATAACCATTCCTGATAGTGTTACAAGCATAGGCGACTATACATTTAGAAATTGCACAAGTCTTACAAGCATAACAATCCCTGATAGTGTTACAAGCATTGGGGAATGTGCGTTTATGTATTGCGAAAATTTAACAATTTACGGTTACAAAAATACAGCTGCAGAAGAATATGCTCTTAATAATGGATTTGGATTTATAAATCTTGCTGAGGAAAGAACATTAACCGACAAAGCTACAAGCATATCAGTCAGCGGTGTGGTAAATAGTAATGCCGATTTAAATGTAAGCAAGCTGGAAAATACCTATGAAAAATCAGTTGCTACATATGACATTACTTTGCAAAAGGACGGCATAGCTATACAGCCTGACGGAGCAATAACAATAAAAATTCCAAGTGATGTAAAAGATTGCAAGGTAATGTGGCTAAAGGATGACGGCACAGCCGAAGATATGAACGCAGAATATACAGACGGCTGTTATGTATTTACCACCAACCATTTGAGTGTATATGCTCTTGTTCAGAATAAGCAATATTTAAAAGGCGACGCAAACCAAGACGGTGTTGTAAATGTAAAGGATGTTACATACTTGCAAATGCACATTGCAGGCAACAAAAACACCGACGGTTCGTCACTTATTGACGAAGCAAACAAGCAGTTGTTTGACTGCGTTGATATGAACAAAGACGGCAAACTCTCCGTTGCCGATGTAACAGCACTGCAGATTCAAATATCACAGAATAATTAAACAACAACAAACGCTTTCTTGATAAGGCGGCAGGCGCAGACTTGCCGCCTTTTGCTTTGTGTGTGAAAAATTTGAATTTTGCGTAAATAAAAAAATAATTCATATAAAATCACAAATAGTTTACGGTGAGGTATTGCTACATATGCTTTTTTGTGATAAAATGGTAAATAATACGAATTGCAAATAAATTATTGTGATATTTTTTATAAAAAAAGGAAACATTTTTATGAAGCTATGTACTAAATGCAAGCATTTGCACAATGATGAGGACGCAGTGTGCAGTAACTGTAATTCTCCTCTTGAGAGCATTACCGACGAGAATACTCCCGTATATCTCCTTTCTGCCGAGGGATTTGAGCTTGAGCGTGTTAAAACCGCACTCGAAGACAATTCTATCCCTTGCGACAGCGTTATTAAGGACAAACAGCTTAAAAAGCAGGAATTTATAAATAAAAATTCTGCCGAAAGCGATATTTTGGTTCCTTATGCCGCATATGAAAAAGCCTACGATATATGTATAGGAATCGGCGCAATTAAAGAAGATGATACTCAGGTTCTTGAAGATGCGGTTGAGCAAAAAGACAGTAACGAGCCTACTCTTGACGAAAAATTCGAGGAGATGAGCGGTGTTAAACGCACAACGGTGAGAGTCCTTTCTGCTATTGCGTTTCTTGCGCTTGTTGCTCTTGCGGTGTACGGTACAGATTTTATAACGGGTTTTATAAAAGGTTTATTTGGTTAAATTAATTATTTTGGAGGAAAAACAATGAATATTGAAACAAAATGCGTGCAGGCAGGCTGGCAGCCAAAGAAAGGCGAGCCGAGAGAATTGCCGATTTACCAGAGCACTACTTTTAAGTACGACACAAGCGAAGAAATGGGTAAGCTCTTTGACCTTGAGGCAGAGGGATATTTTTACACAAGACTTCAAAACCCTACCAATGACAGCGTAGCCGCTAAAATCTGCGCTATGGAGGGCGGCGTGGCTGCAATGCTCACTTCAAGCGGTCAGGCTGCAAACTTCTTTGCTGTGTTTAATATCTGCGAGGCAGGCGACCATCTTATCGCCTCATCTTCAATTTACGGCGGTACATACAATCTCTTTGGTACTACCCTCAAGAAGATGGGCATTGAATGCACATTTGTAGACCAGGATCTCCCTGAAGAAGAACTTGCCAAGCTCTTTAAGCCAAACACTAAGGCTGTATTCGGCGAAACAATCACTAATCCGACTGTTTCTGTTTTTGATATTGAAAAATTTGCAAGACTTGCACATTCACACGGTGTTCCGCTTATTGTAGACAACACATTTGCCACTCCCGTAAACTGCCGTCCGTTTGAGTTCGGTGCAGACATTGTTACTCACTCAACAACCAAGTATATGGACGGTCACGCAACAGCGGTTGGCGGCTGTATTGTTGACAGCGGTAATTTTGACTGGCTTGCTCATGCTGACAAATATCCGGGACTTACAACTCCCGACGATTCATACCACGGTATTGTTTATGCCGAGCGTTTCGGTAAGGCGGCTTACATCACAAAGGCTACTTCACAGCTTATGCGTGACCTCGGCGCTATTCAGTCACCGCAGCACGCTTATTACCTCAATATCGGTCTTGAGTCACTTCACCTTAGAATGAAAAAGCATTGCGAGAACGCACTTGCCGTTGCAAAATATCTTAAAAACAACGAAAATGTAGCGTGGGTTTGCTATCCTGACCTTGAAGACGACAAGTATCACGAGCTTGCTAAAAAATATCTTCCAAACGGTTCTTGCGGTGTACTTGCTTTCGGTATCAAGGGCGGCAGAGAAGAATCAATAAAGTTTATGGATTCGCTTAAGTTTATCACAATCGTTACTCATGTTGCCGATGCAAGGTCATGTATTCTTCACCCCGCAAGCCACACACACCGTCAGATGACAGACGAACAGCTTATTGAGGCAGGAGTAGCTCCTGACCTTATCCGCCTTTCTGTAGGTATTGAAAATGCGGATGATATTATCGCAGACCTTGCACAGGCGTTTGAAAAAATTTAAAAATTATACTCGGGAGTTGATTTTATGTCAGCTTATGTTTCTGCTGTAATAGTTGCGGCGGGCGGCTCTGTAAGAATGGGAATTGCAGACAGCAAACAGTTTATTCCGCTTCTTGACAAGCCGGCTATTGAATATACTTTAAAAGCATTTCAGAAATGCTACCTTATAAAAGAAATTGTTATAGTTTGCCGTGAGCAGGATGTTGACCGCATTAACGAACTTGTAAATCAAAACGGATTTACAAAGGTCAGCAAAGTTGTGCTCGGCGGTTCTTCACGCTCCGCAAGCGTGCGCAACGGCATTAAGGCGGCGAATGAAAAGGCAAAATATTTTGCTATTCACGACGGCGCCCGTCCGCTTATTACTGTTGACGAAATCGAAAGAGTTGTTGAGGCGGCTTTTGAAACCGGTGCGGCAACACTCGGAACATCCGTTACGGATACAATCAAAATCGTTGACGGATTTAATAAGATTGAGAGCACACCGCTCCGCTCACAGCTTAGAGCAGTGCAGACTCCGCAGGTTTTTGAAAGAGATTTGTATATGTTTGCTCTTGAAAATGCAGGAGAAAACAGCCTTGAATTTACCGACGACTGCGCTCTTATCGAAAATATGGGCGGCGAAGTTCTCGTTGTAAAGGGCAGTGAAGAAAATATTAAACTCACCACTCCCGTAGATGTAATTCTTGCGGAAAGCATACTTAAAAACCGCATTAAGAACGGTAATTTCTGAACGAAAGGATAACATATGAGGATTGGTCACGGTTACGATGTTCATAAATTTGCAGAAAACAGAAAACTCATTTTAGGCGGAACAGAAATTCCGTATGAGTTTGGCCTGCTCGGTCATTCCGATGCCGATGTGCTTGTTCACGCAGTAATGGACAGCTTGCTCGGCGCTGCGGCTCTCGGTGATATAGGCAAACATTTTCCCGATACCGATGAAAGGTACAAAGGCGCAGACAGCATTGCTTTGCTCAAAGAGGTTTGCAGAATCCTTGACGAAAACGGCTACAAAATCGGCAATATTGATTCTACGGTAATTGCCCAAAAGCCGAAGCTTAAGGATTATATCTATGCCATGAGAGAAAATATTGCGAATGCTTGCGGCATTGATATTTCGCAGGTAAGCGTAAAGGCAACCACAGAAGAAAAGCTCGGTTTTACAGGCAGGCTTGAGGGCATTTCCGCTCACGCTGTTTGTATTATCGAATAATGAATTAATTAAGGATATTGAGCATACATATTAAACTATGAATGTTTGTATCATACACAAAAATAATGGAGGCACACAAAAATGAAAAATTGTCCAAGATGTAACGCACAGATGGAAGACAACGCTGTTTTTTGCCAGAATTGCGGTTTTTCTGTTGCACAGCAGGCAGAACCACAGGCACAGCAGCCTCAGTACAATCAGTATGCGGCAGCTCCCGCTCCTGTTGTAGATCAATATGACCATACAGCTGAATTTTCTGCCGAAGATGTTTCTGAAAACAAGCTTTTGGCAGCAGTGATTTATGTATCAAGCATACTCGGTATTATTGTTGCACTTATTGCACAGAGCTCAAGAAAATCTAAGTATCTTGATTTCCATATCAAGCAGGGACTTAAATCATTTGTTGTAATGTTTTTCCTCGGCGTAATCGCAGCCGTTTTATCATGGACTTGTGTTGTTCCGATTGCGGCAGCTGTTTGTGAGGTTATCGTTCTTGTTTGCAATTATATCTGTCTTTTCAAGTCACTTGCCAACAAGTCAATCGAAATTCCGATTATTCGCAGCCTCGGTTTTCTTAAATGATTTAACTTAAATCATACAAGCCACACCTCGTTCATATTATTGAACGAGGTGTTTTTATGATAAAAAAATTATCGTTGGCTTTGATTATTGCAATAATTTTTACGGCGATACCTGTATTTTCGGTTGATGTCAATGCTGTGACGGAAGAAACGATTACAGCGCCGTCGGCCGTGCTTATGGAAACTTCATCGGGCAAAATATTGTTTGAAAAAAATCCGCACGAACAGCGACCCTGCGCATCCATTACAAAGGTTATGACAATGCTGCTTGTTTGCGAGGCAATCGACAACGGAAAATTGAGCCTTGACGATACAATCACCGCCTCGGCGCACGCAGCGTCAATGGGCGGCAGCGACATATGGCTCGAAGAGGGCGAAACTATGAGCGCAGACGATATGATAAAAGCGACGGTTGTTGCATCGGCAAACGATGCGGCAGTTGCGCTTGCAGAGCATCTGTGCGGTAGTGAAGAAGTGTTTGTAGAGAAAATGAATGAAAAGGCAAGTCAGCTCGGAATGAAAGACACGGTATTTAAAAACTGCAACGGACTTGACGAGGACGGACACATTACCTCAGCTTATGATGTTGCGGTAATGTCGAGAGAACTTATGAAGCACGAAATGATTTTTGATTACACTTCAATATGGCTTGATAATCTTCGTGACGGAAAAACACAGATTGTAAATACAAATAAACTTCTGAAAACTTATAACGGCATAACGGGACTGAAAACAGGCACTACAAATGATGCCGGCTGTTGTATGTCGGCGTCGGCAAAAAGGGGAGATATGAGCCTTGTTGCGGTAGTTCTCGGCTGTAACTCGGGTAAAGAGCGTTTTTCGGACGCAGCGGCTTTGCTCGATTACGGTTTTGCAAACTTTTCGGTAACACAGTTGAAAGCACCCGAAGATTTACCCAAAACAATTAAGGTTGAAAACGGTATGCAGGGCAATATCGGTATCGGCTGTGATGTAAACGCAAGCATTGTGCTTGATAAAAACAGCGGTTCAAAGATAGTTTCAAAAATTGATTTGCCCGAAAGCATAGAAGCCCCCGTTGTGAGCGGACAAAAGCTTGGCACGGTTACATACAGCCTTGACGGCAATGCCGTAAAAAGCTTTGAAATTACCGCTTTGCAGGACGCAGAAAAGATTTCTTTTGCCTCAGTTTTCTCGGTTTTATTAAATTCTATAATTTCTTTATAAAATATACAAAATGACCTTGCAAAAAGTCGGGAATTATAGTATAATAAGACAGCAAAGATACTTGTTTCGGATTTTATGTTGCTTTTATCACCGTTTTTACGGTATATTACGCAGTATTATTCCGAAAGGGAATTTTGGGGGAATTAATAATGGCTACAAAACTTACAGACAAATATTTAAAAGGTTTCGTTAATGAACACGAGTATGAGGGTGTGGCTGCTGAAGTAAAGGCTGCTCACAAGGTGCTTCACGACGGTACAGGTCTTGGAAACGATTTCCTCGGCTGGCTTAATCTTCCTACAGATTATGACAAAGAGGAGTTTGCAAGAATTAAGGCTGCTGCCGAGAAGATTAAAAAAGATTCCGATGTATTTATCGTAATCGGTATCGGCGGTTCATACCTCGGTGCAAGAGCCGCAATTGAATTTCTTACTTCACAGAACTACAACCTTACTTGTAAGGATACACCGCAGATTTACTTTACAGGTAACTCAATCAGCTCATCTGCACTTGCAGAGATTATGGAGCTTTGCGAGGGTAAAGATGTATCTGTAAATATGATTTCAAAATCAGGTACTACAACCGAGCCTGCCATCGCATTCCGTGTATTCCGTGAAATGCTTGAGAAAAAGTATGGCAAAGAGGGCGCAAGAGAGCGTATTTACTGCACAACAGATAAGGCTAAGGGCACACTTAAGGCTCTTGCAGACGAAGAGGGTTACGAAACATTCGTAGTTCCTGATGATGTAGGCGGTCGTTTCTCTGTACTTACAGCAGTAGGTCTTCTTCCGATTGCTGTTTCAGGCGCTGACATTGATGCTCTTATGCAGGGTGCGGCAACTGCTCAGAAAGAATTTGACAATGACGACCTAGCTACAAACGATTGTTACAAATATGCGGCACTCCGTAACATTCTTTACCGTAAGGGTAAAACAATGGAGGTTATGGTATCTTACGAGCCTGCTTACACAATGATGTCTGAATGGTTTAAGCAGCTTTTTGCAGAGAGTGAGGGCAAGGATAACAAGGGCATTTTCCCTGCAAGCGTTATCTTCTCAACAGATCTTCACTCACTCGGTCAGTACATTCAGGACGGCAGAAGAACTATGTTTGAAACTGTTGTTCTCTTTGATAAATGTAAAAAAGAAGTTACACTCGGCACAGATCCTACTAATGTTGATGGTCTTAACTTCCTTTCGGGAAAGACAATGGGATATGTAAATCAGAAAGCTTTTGAGGGTACGGTTCTTGCTCATAACGACGGCGGTGTACCTAACATCGTTCTCAATGTTCCTGAGATGAACGAATCAGAGCTTGGCTATCTCATCTATTTCTTTGAAAAGGCTTGTGCTATTTCCGGCTATATGCTTGGCGTAAATCCATTTAACCAACCCGGCGTAGAAAGCTACAAGAAGAATATGTTTGCTCTCCTTGGCAAACCGGGTTATGAGGATCAGAAGGCTGCTCTTGAGGCAAGACTCAAGTAATTTCTTTTGTAAATAAGTTTAATATTCTGGAGGAACTAATATGGTTACTTTACTTATCGGTAAAAAAGGAACAGGCAAAACTAAAAAACTTATCGCTCTTGCTAATGAGGCAGTTGCTGCTTCTGCAGGTAATGTTGTTGTAATCGAAAAGGGCGCAAAGCTTACTTACGATGTAACACACAAGGCAAGACTTATTGATACCGAGCAGTACCTCATTGAGGGTTACGATATGCTCTTTGGTTTTATCAGCGGTATCTGCGCAGGCAACTATGATGTTACAGACATTCTTGTTGACTCAACATTCAAGATTTGCCCTACAGGTGTTGACGGTGTAGAAACTTTCACAAAGAAGTTGCAGGAGCTTTCAGAGGCTTCATCGACAAACATCGTTCTTCTTATTTCAGCAGAGGAGTCAGAACTTCCTGAATCTATCAACGCTGTTTGCCAGAAGGTATAATTAATTTCAAGTTTTAACGGACTGCTCTCTTTTGCAGGGCAGCCCGTTTTTTCTGCAATTTTGCGTTGCGGTAAGATTTATAAATTATGGTTTAGCTGAATACTTCATTAGATATTATAAAAGGTTGACCAAACTTTTATAATTATGCAGTAAAATATTCTGCTAAAATCTTACTTTTTTCAACTTTCAAAACTTTTTCACTTGAAATTCACAAAAATTATATCTTGCTGTCAGTTTTAGTTTATATAATTTTACAGAAAAACTAAATGGGAAGGGAATAACGATGAATTTAAAAAAATTAATTTTAAAAGCGTCACTCGGCGATAAAAAATCACTTGATTTTATTGCCGAAAAATATCAGAATTATGTCTGCTTTTTCTGTTCAACTGTAATTTCAGACAGTCAAAAAGCTGAAAATGCATTTAAAAAATCTTTTAAGGCTGTTTTTTCTGCCATAGAAAAAAATCCTAAAGTCGATAACCTTGATGAAATTGTAACATACGAAACCGCAAGAGGTTGCAAAGGCTTTATTTCCGATGAAAAAAACTCTGACAATATTCCTGCAAAGTTACAGCCTTTTGCGGATAAAGACAAAATATCATCTGTATCTGCAATTACAGCCGAACAGAAAAAACTTTTTGTGAATGCTCTTAAAGCCGTAGGAGCAAATCAAAGAATCGCACTTGCTCTTAATTTATTATGCGATTATGACGCAAAGAAAATTGCCGATATTTTAAAAATTTCTGAAGATAAAGTGCAAAATTCTCTTGATTACGGCAGAGAAAATGTAAAAAAACAGTTAAGACTGTCAAACGGAAATTTCAGTAAAAGAGATATTGTTTTCTTAATGACGGCATCATCGGATATAGTTAAAAGCGCTGCGACACAGAAAAAACTTTCCGATACTGCCGATAAAGCAGTTGATGATATAGTGCTGTCTTTGGCTAAACCGCAAAAATCGGATAAAAAGAAAGCTTGGATTGCAATTTCAGCTGTTGCTGTTTTTCTTATTGCTGTTATAGTTGTTTTTGCCGTAACTTCAAATAAAAATAACGGTACCCCAACAGCTACGGATGCTTCTGTAACTGCCGGAACAAATACATCTGCCACCATAGGTACCGATGAGGCAAAGGGTACTCATCACGCAGAGATTAATATTCGTGATTACGGTGTAATTAAGGTTGAACTTGACGGTGATGTTGCTCCGATTACGGTTGCAAACTTTATAAATCTTGCAAACAGCGGTTTTTATAACGGACTTACATTCCACCGTATTATTGACGGATTTATGATGCAGGGCGGCGACCCGTTAGGAAACGGTACAGGCGGTTCGGATAACACAATCAAGGGTGAATTTTCGCAGAACGGCGTAGAAAATAACCTTTCACATACAAGAGGTGCGATTTCTATGGCTCGTTCAACAGATATGGACAGCGCAAGTTCACAGTTCTTTATTGTTCAGTCAGACAGCACATATCTTGACGGTCAGTACGCTTGCTTCGGTTATGTAACCGACGGTATGGATATTGTCGATGAAATCTGTAAAAATGCGGTAACAACCGACAGCAACGGTTCTGTAGACGCAGAAAATCAGCCTGTTATAAATTCAATTAAAATTACAG
>ERZ1106919.1426-NODE-1426-length-15461-cov-3.208101_pt1 | contig 15461 bp, 8 predicted proteins | sample MGYA00403654_ERZ1106919 | MGnify/ENA primary metagenome ERZ1106919 (study PRJEB35170, sample SAMEA104062450) | human gut metagenome | biome: human gut; feature: human-associated habitat; material: faeces | place: Denmark | collected 2012-10-08 ... | reverse complement strand
GAAGGTCTATATCGGAAACATCTGTATCATCAAGAATTCGATCATCTTAAATGACGTGTATATTGGGGATAATACCGTTATCGAGAACTGCATCGTTGAGAGCCGTGATACGATCCGCGCGAATACGACGTATATCGGAAAGCCGGACGATGTGAAGATCGTGATCGAGAAGAACGAGAGATATACCCTGTAAAAAGGGTGCCGCAGTTCGGAGACGGGATATTCCGGACGGTGCGGCAAAGGCAGAAAGACAGGCATTCAAATATTGACTGGCCGGTGATTACATAAAATCTGCGGGGAGCGCAGATGGGGGAGGTTATTATGCAGGTAACAGATGTACGTGTGAGAAGAATTGAGAAAGAGGGAAAGATGAAGGCGATCGTGTCCATCACACTGGACAACGAGTTTGTGATCCATGATATTAAGGTCATTGAAGGGGAGAAAGGCCTGTTTATCGCGATGCCGAGCAGAAAAGCTGCTGACGGCGAATACCGCGATATCGCCCATCCCATCAGCCAGGGAACCCGGGAAAAGATCCAGGGAATTATTTTGGAAGCATACAATACGGCATTGGAAGAACCGATTGCATAACTTCTTAAATAAATACAGAAAATAAATACAGACTACAACAGACAGTCCCGGTGCAGCGATGTACCGGGACTGTTTTCCTGACCGGATATCCGGTTAGAAAAGCCATCTGTATGTCGCCGCAGATGGAAAGGGCAGCAGGGTACATTCTCACTTGCCCGAGCGGGGGAAACTGTGCTAACATGAAAGCACAACAGACAGCGCCTGCAAAAGCAGAAAAGGGCAGGCAGAAGCAGGAAGGAAACGGACAGAACATGTATGTAATTGCAGGACTTGGAAACCCGAAAAAAGAATACGATAATACAAGGCATAATATCGGCTTTTCCGTCATAGATATGCTGGCAGATAAGACCGGAATTTCTGTAAACACGGCAAAGCACAAGGGACTTTTGGGTGCAGGATATTTAAATGGGCAGAAAATAATTCTGGTAAAGCCGCTGACTTATATGAACCTGAGCGGCGAATGTATCCGGGAAGTGCTGGATTATTATAAGGTAGACGGCAGCACGAACCTGATCGTAATTCACGACGATATCAGCCTGGAGCCTGGCATCATCCGGGTGCGTAAAAAAGGCAGCGCGGGTGGTCATAACGGTTTGAAGAATATTATTCAGCATCTTGGAAAAGATCAGTTTGTGCGGATTAAGGTCGGCGTCGGGGAAAAACCGGCAGGCTACGACCTTGCGGACTATGTGCTGGGACATTTTGATCGGGAGGAGCAGGTGCTGATGAAGCAGGTTTCGGAGGAAGTCTGTGAAGCGGTGCAGATGATTCTGGAAAAAGGTCCGGATGCAGCGATGAACGTGTATAACGGGCGAAAAGTGGAGAAGGCATAGCATGAAGGTATTGACAGCTCCGCTTTGGGAATTGGCGGAGTTTGAAGAGGGAAAAGCACTTCTGGACAGAGGAAAAGGGCATGTTGCCTTTTCCGGGCTGTATGATTCCCAGAAGCTTCATATGGTATATGGATTGAGCGATGGTTTTACACAGAAAATCATCGTTACTTTCAGTGACAAAAGAGCGCGGGAAATCGGCGCAGAATATGGGTTTTACGACCGCAGGACGATGGTGTATCCGGGCAAGGATCTGATCTTTTATCAGGCGGATGTTTCCGGCGGCGATCTGGTGCGGGAGCGGATGCGTGTGTTGCGCGCTCTGCTCGAAAAGCGTCCGGTTACGATCGTAACGACGATGTCCGCGTTGATGATGCCGCAGACGCCGCTTTCCGGGATTGTGTCAAGAATACTGCATTTCGATAAAAAATCAACGGTAGACGAGAGAAAACTTTCCGCTCAGCTGGTGGAAATGGGTTATGAAAAGAGCCCGCAGGTAGAGGAACCGGGACAGTTTTCCATTCGCGGCGGAATTATTGATATTTTCGATATGACGGAAGAAAATCCGTATCGGATCGAGCTGTGGGGAGACAGCGTGGAGTCGATTCGAAGCTTTGACGTGCTGTCCCAGCGTTCGGTGGAAAATCTGGATGAGATTGCGATTTATCCGGCAACGGAGCTGATGCTTTCGGAGGCGCGCAGGCAGGACGGCTTTGCGAGAATCAAAAAAGAGACGAAGCAATATGCCAAAAAATTGCGGGAACAGGGCAATCCGGAGGCAGCGCACCGGATTGAGACGCAGATCAAAGAGATCGAAGAGTCTGCGCAGGAGTTTGGCAGTGTAGTCAATCTGGAAAGCTTCGTGCATTATTTTTATCCGCAGACGGAGTCCTTTCTGGAATTTTTCCATCCGGAAACGACGGCAGTTTTTCTGGATGAGCCACAGCATTTGTCGGAGACGGCGAACGCACTTGAGACAGAATTTCGGGAGAGCATGACCGGACGTCTGGAAAAAGGCTATATCCTGCCGGGACAGGCGCAGCTTTTGTACCCTGAAAAGGAAATCGCAGGGAAGCTGTCGCAGTATCGGGCAGTGTCACTCGCCGCGCTGGATGCAAAGAGCAGCCTGTTTAAGCCGGATCGCAGGTTTGAAATCACGGTGCGCAGCATGCCGTCCTATAACAACAGTTTTGAAGCCCTGTTAAAGGACTTAAAACGTTACAAGAAAAATGGCAGCAGGGTGCTTTTGTTATGTGCATCCCGGACGCGGGCGAAGCGTCTGGCAGCCGATCTGCGGGAGCAGGAGCTGAGCGCTTTTTACAGTGAAGACCCTGACCGGGAGGTTTTGCCTGGCGAGACAGAGCTTTTTTACGGACATGTGGAAAAGGGCTTTGAATATCCGATGCTGAAATTCACGGTCATTTCGGAGGGGGATATTTTTGGTGCGCCCAAAAAGAAAAAGCGGAAAATTCAGCGCTATGAGGGCACGAAAATCCGTGATTTCGGAGAGCTGAAGGTCGGGGATTATGTCGTACATGAGACGCACGGTCTCGGTATTTATCAGGGCATCGAGAAGGTCGAGATGGAGGGAACGGTCCGGGATTACATGAAAATTTCGTACCGGGATGGAGGAAACCTCTATGTGCTGGCAACCGGTCTGGACGCGATTCAGAAGTACGCATCCGCCGATGCAGCGAAAAAGCCGAAGTTAAACAAGCTCGGAACGCAGGAGTGGCACAAGACCAAGACCCGTGTCCGGGCGGCAGTGGATGAGGTCGCAAAGGATCTGGTGGAGCTGTATGCGGCGCGCCAGAACGGGAAGGGCTACGCTTTTTCGGAGGATACGGTCTGGCAGAGGGAGTTTGAGGAAATGTTCCCGTTTGAGGAAACGGATGACCAGCTGATGGCAATTGCGGCGACGAAGCGGGACATGGAGAGCAACAAAATCATGGATCGCCTGATCTGCGGGGACGTTGGCTATGGCAAAACCGAGGTTGCAATCCGCGCAGCGTTTAAGGCGGTGCAGGACGGCAAGCAGGTTGTTTTTCTGGTGCCGACGACGATTCTGGCGCAGCAGCATTACAATACGTTTGTGCAGCGGATGAAGGATTATCCGATCCGGATTGAGCAGATGTCGCGGTTTCGGACGCCTGCGCAGCAGAAAAAGGTGATCGAGGATCTCAAAAAAGGTCTGGTGGATATCGTGATCGGGACACATCGCGTGCTTTCATCAGATATGCAATATAAGGATCTTGGCCTTTTGATGATCGACGAGGAGCAGCGCTTTGGCGTGACCCATAAGGAAAAGATCAAGAAAATGAAAGAGAATGTGGATGTGCTGACCCTGACGGCAACGCCGATTCCACGGACCCTGCATATGTCTCTGGTCGGTATCCGCGATATGAGCGTGCTGGAGGAAGCGCCGGAGGAACGTCAGCCGATCCAGACCTATGTGATGGAATATAATGAAGAAATGGTGCGTGAGGCGATCACCCGTGAGCTGTCCCGGAATGGTCAGGTGTATTATGTATACAACCGCGTCAATACGATTGCAGATATGGCAGCAAAGATTGGGGAAATGGTGCCGGATGCGAATGTGGCATTTGCACACGGACAGATGTCGGAGAGAGAGCTGGAAAAAATCATGTTTAGCTTTATCAACGGCGAAATCGACATCCTGGTTGCGACGACGATCATCGAAACCGGACTGGATATTTCCAACGTCAACACGATCATCATCCACGATTCTGACCGAATGGGATTGTCCCAGCTGTATCAGCTGCGCGGACGTGTCGGGCGCTCGAACCGGACGGCTTATGCATTTTTGATGTATAAGCGGGACAAGGTGCTGCGGGAAATTGCAGAAAAGCGTTTGGCGGCGATCCGGGAGTTTACCGATCTGGGCAGCGGTTTTAAGATTGCAATGAAGGATCTGGAGATCCGCGGCGCGGGCAACCTTTTGGGAGAGCGTCAGCACGGTCATATGGAAGCGGTTGGCTATGATTTATATTGTAAAATGTTGAACGAAGCGGTAAAGAATTTAAAGGGCGAGGACACTGCACCGGACTTTCTTACGACGGTGGAGCTGGAGGTGGACGCTTATATTCCGGCTTCTTACATTGTCAATGAGCAGCAGAAGCTCGACATTTACAAGCGAATCGCCGGCGTGGAGACGGAAAGCGAGAGTGCAGAGATGAAAGAAGAGCTGCTCGACCGCTTCGGAACCGTGCCGAAGTCCGTAGACAATTTGCTGCGGATTGCGCTTTTGCGGGCGCAGGCGCACAAGCTTTATATTATGGAAATCAAGGGGCGTCCGGGGGAGCTGCGCTTTGTATACAGACCGGACGCACGGGTGCACGGGGAAAATATCCCGATGCTTTTCGAACAATATGGGAACAGTTTAAAGTTTTTACCTCAGGGGAATCCGGTCTTTACTTATCAGTTCAAAAGGAGTAATGTAGTGGAGAAAAACTCTGAAGACCTGCTTTTGCAGGCGGAACAGATGATAAAAGATATGCAGCGCTGCCTGCTTTAAGGGGCAGCACCGGATCAAAGGAGGAATTTAAGACTTGAAAATCGTAACACAGGTAGGAATTATCTTTTCGATTTGCTGGATTTCTCAGATTATCGAAAAGCTTCTTCCGTTTTCTTTCCCAGCGAGCGTGATCGGCATGATTTTGCTGTTCATTCTGTTGTGCGTACATATTCTGAAGGTAGACCATATCCGCGAAAAATCGGATTTTCTGCTGGAAAATATGGCATTCTTTTTTATCCCGGCGGGAGTCAGCATCATCAACTATTTTGACGTCCTGAAAAACTGGGTGGTGCAGCTGATCGTGATCTGCGTGGTGAGTACGGTGGTGACATTCGCAGTGACGGCATACAGCATGAAGTTCGCGCTGTATCTGATGCAGAAAAAGAAAAGCGGGAGGGCAAAAGAATGATGCATGAACTGTTTATGTCTCCGTTTTTCGGAATCGGATTAAGTATCGCCGCATTCTGGGTTGGAACCTGGATCCGCAAAAAGACCGGATTGGTGCTGTGCAATCCCCTTGTGCTTGCAATTGTGATCGTATCCGGCGTTTTACTGATCTTTAAAATTCCGTATGAGGAATATAATGAAGGCGGAGCGCTTATCAACATGTTCCTCGCACCTGCAACGGCATGTCTTGCAGTTTCGATCTACACGCGGGCAGAGCTGTTAAAGAAAAACTGGCTTCCCATCGTAGTCGGTGCGTCCTGTGGATCTCTTGCATCGATGGGGAGCGTGCTGCTGATGTGTAAGCTGTTTGGCATGGACGAGGCGATGACAGTCTCGCTGATTCCGAAGTCCGTTACGACACCCATCGCAGTCAGCGTTGCAGAGGGACACGGAGGAATGGTGCCCATTACCGTTGTTGCGGTTATTTTTACCGGCATTCTGGGAAGCATTTTTGCACCGACACTGATCAGACTTTTCCGGGTAAACGATCCGATGATCGCCGGAATTTCCATCGGCGCATGCTCCCACGCGGTGGGAACATCCAAGGCGATTGAGTTGGGAGAAACAGAGGGCGCCATGAGCGGACTGGCGATCGGTGTCTGCGGTATCCTTACCGTACTGTTTTCAATGATTTTGATGCATTAAAGCTGGCCGCGCCGTGCGGTCAAAAACTGAGGCACGGGCATAAAAATTATAGCACGGATGTAAGAACGGCGCAGCGTCAAACTACTGCAGCGCGGGGCACGAAATGGGGGAGAGCATGGAGAAAGTGGGAAAAAGGACAGATCGGATCAAAATGGATGTGATACTGGCGGCAGGCTGTATGCTGCGCCTGTTTTATGTGCTTTTTTCCACGATCTATGACAGACAGTATGATATCGGGATGATCGATCTGGATGCCGGGCATACGGTGACAGGCGGACATCTGGCATATATCCAGTATTTATATGAAAACTGGAAGCTACCGGATTTTGACCCGACGAGTGTTTATCAGTTCAACCATCCGCCGCTGCACCATTATCTGTGCGCGCTGTGGATGAAGCTTTGCTCTCTTTTTATTTCCAATACGGATGTGCTGGAGGAGTCGATCCAGGTCGTCCCGTTTGTCTGCTCGCTGCTTATTCTCTGGTTCCTTTTGCGGATTGCAGAGCAGTTTGAGCTGACGGAAAAAGCAAAACGCTTTGTGATGCTGCTGTTTTGCTTCCATCCGGCGCTGGTGCTGCTTTCCGGAAGCGTGAACAACGATTGCATGAGCCTGATGTTTACGGTGATGTGCGTGTACTATACGATTTTGTGGAGCCGCTTTCCGACGGCGCATAACATCTTAAAGCTGGCGGTTTCTATCGCGCTTGGTATGCTGACAAAACAGAGTGTCGCGCAGATGGCCTTTCCGATCGCGGCGGTGATGCTCTGGATGCTGGTAAGAAGTCTGGACAATGGACGAGATTGTAGGGCACGCAGCGTAGAGAGCACCCGAAATGCTGCAATTCCCGTCGTCCCGGTAAAGAAGCTGCTCGGTCAGTACGTTCTGTTTGGTGTAGTTTCGATTCCCCTTGGCATGAGCTTTTATATCCGAAATAGAATTCAGTTCCATATGCCCCTCGTGTGGATTTATACGCTGCCGGAGGATTCCTGGCAGTACACCGGAAATGTCCCGGTTTTGAACCGTTTCCTGTTCCCGGTTCCGTCGGAAATGTTGGACAACTTACGTCAGTTTAAGCTGGGCTGCGGCTATAATGTATGGATGCAGATCATCCGTACCTCAGTGCTGGGTGAATGGGATATGGCGGACGTCGGACGCAGTGTAAAGGTGCTGGCAGTGCTTTTGATGCTGGTCGGTGCGCTGCTGGCGCTGGCGGCATTGATGGCGTTTATTCGCGTATTTGTCGTTCGGGCAAAGCGCTTCGGCATCGATTCTGCGAGCCGGATTTTATTTGTGGTCGGCTATTTTGTGCATCTGCTCCTGTATCTGAAGTTTGCATATGATTATCCGCAGGAATGCAGCATGCATTTTCGATATATGGAAATCGAGCTGCTGTTTCCGGCGATTGCGCTGGCATTTATCTGGCAGGAGGGCACGAAAGAGCAGCTTGAGATGCGGCGCAGGGAGGGCGATGCGACCGGGCATCCGGCGGTGAAAAGAGCAATATCGCAGGTGCTTTTTGTACTGCTGCTGGCATTTTGTCTGTTGAGCACGGCGATGACGGCAGTGTGGTGTCTGCTTTAAGGAAGATAGAGTACGGAGAAATCTGAATGGAAAATCGGACAGACCAAAGAGTATTCTGGCATGGAAAACTGAAAAAAGAATCCCGTGAAACATGGCAGGCGACGGCGCTTACTGCACTTTGCAGTGTGGCGCTGTTTTGCCTGCTTTTTTCTTATAAAAAAATGTATCCCTTCGGAGATGGATCAGTGGCGATCACGGATTTATATTCCCAGTATCTGCCGCTTTTGTATCATTTTTATGATGTTGTGACAGGACAGAAAAATCTGTTTCTGGACTTCAGCGTTTCCGGCGGGGCGAATCTGTATGCGGATACGATCAATGAGGTGCTCAATCCGTTTAACTATGTTTTGCTATTGTTTGGGCGGGACAGAATTTATCAGGCGGTCAATGTGCTGATGCTGCTTTACAGCACTGCATCGGCGGTTACAGCGCATATTTTTCTGGAAAAAACAGCATCGGGCAGACGCTTTCAGAATGTTGCGCTCGCCGTTTGCTACGCGTGCTGCGGGTACATGGCATATAACTATCAGATCATCAAGTGGATGATTTTTCCGGTGATTTTTCCGCTGTTTTGCCTGGCGCTTTTGCGTTTGCTGCGGGAGAAAAAGGGCGGCTGGTACGCTGTTTTGCTCGCATGGCAGCTGATGTTGTCCATTCAGCTCGGGTTTATGACGCTTCTGTTTTCACTTTTTGCCGGGGCGATCTGGCTCTACACCTGTGAGAGAAAAGAAAACCGTACCCGAAAAATGGGGTGTATGGGAATTGATACGCTGATCGGAATTTGTATTTCGGCGACGGTTCTGCTCCCGTCTGCGATTCTGCTTTTGCAGTCCGCGCGTTCCGGGGAAAATCTGTCCTATTTCGGTGTGATGAAACGGCATGGTTTGGATGATTTGTTTGAGAGGCTGTTCCAGATTGCAAATCCGGTACTGATGGGGCTTCTGTTTGCTTCGGGATGTTTCCGGAAACGCAAAAGGCGCAGCGCTGCGGAACAGGAAACGCACAGCGCTGCAGAACGGTTCTGGCTGTATCTGACGGGATTTTTGTGGCTGACGGTATTGCTGGAACCGGCTAACCTCCTGTGGCATATGGGGTCCTATGTGTGCTTCCCGGTGCGCTATGGGTACATGGCGGTGCTGAGCATGGCGGCGCTTGTGGCGGTGAGAAAGGAGCGCGATGCGGATGATTTTCATACAGAAAATGTCTGCAAACATCCGGCAGGGCTCCGGCTGCGCTGTGTGCTCCTGCTGGTTGCTTCGGCTGTATCTGCATTGGGCGCTGTATGCCTGACACTCATTTGGGAAAAGCGTCTGGTGCAGGCGTTTTCCTCGCTGGCGATCAGCAAGGTGTGTCCGAAAGAAACCGCTGTGACAGCGGTTGTATTGCTGCTTGTTGGAGTATCGGCGTGGTGCGGACAAAAGGTGCTGCATGCAAAGACCTCCGGGGAAAAAACAGGAGGGGCAGGGTTCCCGGGAATGGCAGTGCTTGGAGCACTTGTTGGCGGCTTTTGTGTGTATACAATGATTTTATTGCCACCAGATTATGCGGTTCGACAGGAAAATGAAGCGGCGTACCGACAGATGACAGAAATTGCAAAGCAGGCGGAGAATGAAAACGCTGCATCCGTAGAGCCTTCGTGGCTGCTTGCGCGCGAGGCAGATCGGGACGATCTTCCGATCAACGCTGCATTGGTGGACCGGAAAGGCTCGATCAGCGGATACTTTCCGACCGAAAGCAAACAGACAAAGGCGGTTTTGGAAAGTCTCGGTTATCTTGCACCCTGGGTTTCGGTGCGGGCCGTCGGCGGAACGGAAATTTCCGATACAATGCTGCGCAATGTGTTTGTATTCTCAAAGGAAGCTTTGGGGCAGTCGGGCAGCGGCAGCGTACTTTCCAATCAGCGTGCCTGGGCAGAGCTTCTGTCTGCAGAGGATGTTGAAACGAAACATCGACAGACTTCTGAAGAAGAGCAGAGCGTGGATGTGACGACCGGTTCGAAAGAGTATACGAATATCATGGAAGTTTTCCCGGCTCAGGAGCTTGTTTTGGAGGATGGAACGCTTTGTATTTCTGTGACGGACAAGCAGCTTTTGTATCTGGATGCAGGAAGAAGCGCGGATGAAATTTTTATTTCAGTCAACGGTGAGCCGGTTGAAATTCCGGAGAAAAACCAGATGGCGAGTGCACATCGGCTGATTCTGTTGGGAACTTTTGAAGCGCAGGAGGTGATGATTTCTGTTACCGACCGGATGGGGACGCTGGTCGCAGCACAGGAGATGGAGCTTGGTGCGCTGCATGAGAATGCATGGCAGGCGGCGTTGCAGTCAGGAACTGCCAGAATCCTGCAGCCGTCAGAATGTTCCATTTCAGAGCGCAATGCACAAATTCATGTGAGTGTGTCTGCGGCAGAGGGAGAAACGTTGTTTGTTCCGTTCGTTGCGATAGACGGATGGAAGTGTATACAAAACGGGAAAGCTGTGGATATCGAGCCGATACTTGGCGGCTTTCTGGGGATAACATTGGCAGAGGGCGAAAATGAAGTTGTATTTTCGTTTGAGGAACCGGGACTGAAAGCTGGGGTTGGCATCAGCATATTGGGGTTTGCATTCCTGTTGATTTTGTTTTTTGCGAGGCAAAAAGCTGAGGCGGGATGGAAAATTGCAGCAGAGCAGAAGGCGAAGACTGAAAAATGCTTCGGTATGCTGTATCGGCTGCTGTTGGCAGTCTTTTTTGCAGGAATCTATGTGGTTCCCACGATTGGAATGGTCGTTTCTCTGACTGGAAAAATCGTGATGAAATTTTTCGGATAGTAGATAGAAATCGGACTGGAAAGGTTCTAGGATGGCATGAGAGAGAAAAAAACGGGAAAAGACAGCAAAATGTTGCTGCACGCGGATCGCAGGCTGGAAGATGGAAAATCTGCAGGCGACAAACAGGTGGGCAGGCGGCATGCCAATGGCAGGCACGCAGTCAGTGTGTCAAAATTCCTTCAGGCTGCGGTGCTTGCTGCAGGAGTGCTCGGAATGTCAGCTGCTTCTCAAAGTAGGACAGAAATTTCTGAGAAAGAGCAGCCGTTATGGCAGGTATGGAGTGCGGAAGAATGCGATGCCGGATTGACGGTAGAAACCGTTGGGGAAAATCTGATTTTACAGAAAAAAGCGAAGCTGACAGCGGACAGCGAGGAAGGCAAAGACTTTCGGGCAATGTATGCGGGAGACGGAAATCATACGGACGAAACCCTGCGCTGGTCATCGGAAAACGATTGGGAAAACAACGATCACTGGCTGATGGCGGATTTTGGAGAACCGGTCAGCATCGGTGCAGTTCGGATATACTGGGAACGGACGAATGTGAAAAGCTATGCCCTGGAATATTCCCAGGATAAAGAGAACTGGCAGCAGGCGTCTGTTTTTGAAGAGGCGCCGGAGCAAAAAGAGCAGCAGATTGTGTTGAATGAGCCTGTAGAGGCGCGGTATTTTCGTCTGCATGTGACGGATGTTTTGAAAGAGGAAAGCGATTTAAGCCTGTATTATCAGAACGTCTCGGTACAGGAGCTGGAAGTGTACGGACAGTTGGAGGATTGTTTTGTGATTGAAACGCCGGAGATTGAAGCCGGGAGCCGCAGAACGCTGGAGCTCCCAACGGTGCCGGAGCCGTACAGCATTTCCTTTGGCGGTGCGGATTATGATGTGCTGGTAAATATGGACGGAAAAATCACGGACACGATCGCGGATACGCAGGTTGAGCTTGGATTTATTCTGGAAAAAGACGGAGAAATGCAGGAACTGCCGGGAATACAGACAAAGATTCCGGCATCGGAGAGGGTGGAAGTGGACAGAGAACGGGAGGAAGTACCGGAAGCCCTCTCGGCAGGGACCCTTCCAAAGGGCTTCACCGCGATGGAATGGAAGCCCGGTGGCGCGTCCACTGGAGCGGCCCACTCTGACTGGACAACCCGTTTCATCCGGGTCGTGTACCGGGACGAGGAGCTGGAGCGGACGGCACAGCTTTTTGCAACGGAGCTTTCCGGACAGTTGCTGCAGGACGTATCGGTTGAGAAGCTGGCGGATACAGAAAAACCAGCGGAAGGAGATATCGTCCTGAACTTTCGGAAGGCTGTCGGGGACGGGAAAGAATGGACACAGACGCTTGGGGACGAGGGTTATGAACTGAATTTGGAAGCAGAGAGTCCGGGCGTGATTTCGATTTCGGCGCGGACGAAGCGCGGGGTGCGCTGGGGGTGTGTGGCGCTTGGACAGCTTTGGGAGAAATCAGAAGGACAGCTTCCGACCGGCGTGCTGCGGGACTATCCGGCGTGGTCGGTCCGGGGCTTTGGAATCGACGTAGGGCGCAGACCGGTTTCCCTCGAACTTCTGTACCGCATTGCAGAAGAGCTTTCAAAGCATCAGATGAACACGCTGCAGATTCATTTGAACGACAATCAGATCATTTCCCAGAGCGATTACGATGGGACAAAAGAGGGCGCGCGACAGTTGTATGCGGGGTTTCGGCTGGAATCGGATGTGAGAAATAAAGCGGGACAGTCGATTACGTCGCAGGATCTGTATTATTCCAAAGAAGAATTTGCACAGTTTATCGAGGACGCTGCGGTGATGGGCGTTGAGGTCGTGCCGGAAATCGACACGCCCGCCCACAGTCTGGCATTTACAAAAGTATTTCCGAAGCTTGGGCTTTCCGGTGACCCGGAGAGTGTCGATCAGCTGGATTTGTCCAACCCGGCAGCGCAGAAGCTGGCAGAGACGATCTGGTCGGAATACCTGACGGAGTCGGATACTTTTTCCGGAACGGGGACGGTGCATATCGGCATGGACGAGTATTTTGGGAATCAGAAAGCCTTTGTGGATTATATGAAAGCGCTTTCGGACTATGTAGCGGAGGCAGCGCCGGAAAAGACAATCCGCATGTGGGGCAGCCTGTCGAAGACCGGACAGGATTATTCGGGGCTTTCCAGAAAAATTCAGCTGCAGGTATGGGATACGGACTGGACAGATCCGCAGGAAATGTATGATGCCGGATTTTCCGTCATCAATTCGCTGAGCAGCAGTCTGTACCTGATTCCGGGCGGCGGCTATGACCGTCTGGATCTGGATTTTCTGGAAAAAAAGTGGCAGCCGAACGTTTTCGAAACGCAGGAGCGAACCTGGGAGCTTCCGCGGTGGTCGAGCCGGACGCTGGGAGCCTGCTACATGCTGTGGAACGATTATGCATCGCAGGATGGAAATGAAATTACGGAGGACGGGCTGTTTGAGCGGTTCGCAGAGCCGCTGGACATCCTGGCACGGAAGTTGTGGAAATAAAGAAAAGGAGAGAAAGAAAATGGAAATCACATCAGCTGTTGTATACAAACCGCAGCTTCAGACTGCTCTGGAAAAAAAGACTGCGGACGTATTTTGCAAAAATTTAAAAAAACGAAGCGGTGTTTCTTTACTGCAGTCTAAAACGTCTGGAAAAATCAGCATAGAGTTTTATAAAGAGGACAGCTGCAGCGAGGAGGTCAAAGCGCTGTTTGACGGCATCACTGTGCCGGGCAAAGAGGGCTTCCGGATCCGGGTCATCGACAATCCGGACGGCAGCGGGCGCATCGTTGTGCTCGGAAAAGACGAGCGCGGCGAGTTTTACGGAATGGCGCGGCTTTTGAGAAAAGCAATTGTAAAAAAAGGCAGCATTGAAATTCCGGACGAGCTGGACAGCCTGAGCATGACGCCGCAGTATCCGCTGCGGGGACATCAGCTGGGCTACCGGGACAAAAACAATACCTACGGTGCATGGTCAAAAAAGGAATTCGAGGCGTATATCGAGGATCTGGCGCTGTTCGGAGCAAACGCCATCGAGCTGCTTCCGCCGAAGACGGACGACCGTTTGTATTCCGCACTTTTCCCGGAAGATCCGATGGAGCTGATGTGCGAGGTTTCCAAAATCATTCATTCCTATGGCATAGACGTCTGGTTGTGGTATCCGAATGTCGGACGCGATTATCATGATTTTGGGTGCATCGACCGGGAGATGGAAGAACGCCGGAGGGTCTTTTCTGCAATTCCTTATCTGGATGCAATGCTGGTTCCGCTGGGGGATCCCGGTTCCCTCTGGCCGACGGATGCGATGTGTCTGACAGAGCATTTTGTGGAAATTCTGCACGAATATCATCCGGAAGCGGGCGTATGGGTTGCACCGCAGCATTTTCAGCCGGAGCCTGGCTGGTACGATACTTTTTATGAAGAAATCGCAAAGGAGCCGGACTGGATTACCGGCGTGTGCTTTGCGCCCTGGGAGCAGGACAGCATCGAAGAGCTGTATGAGAAGCTTCCCGAAAAATATCGTGAAAACATTCGGAACTACCCGGATATTTCCCACAATTCGAACTGTCAGTTCCCGGTGGAAAACTGGGATATGGCGTTTGCACTGACGAGCGGACGGGAGGGCTACAATGCGCGTCCGGAAAAAATGAAAGCAATTCACAATATGTTAGAGCCGTATACCATCGGTTCGATCACTTATTCCGAGGGTATCCATGATGACGTCAACAAGATCCTCTGGGCGGATCAGGATTTTGACAGCTCGGTGGCGGCAGAGGAAACGATGGCGGATTATGCAAACCTGTTTATCGATTCGGAAACCTCTGAGCAGGTTGCGGAATTTTTGATGGACGTGGAGCATAACTGGGATGGCCCGGTTCTGGAAAACGACGGAATCGATGTACTGTATGAATCCTTTACAGCATTCGATAAAACCGTATCGAAACAGGTGAAAAACAATTACCGCTATCAGATGTTAAAGCTGCGGATTCTGACGGATTACTGGACGAAACAGAAATATGCAAAGGATCAGGAGCTGGAGCAGCAGGCGCGTGCGGTGCTCGACCTGGCGGATATTACCGGAAGCGAAGCAGTTATCCGGGAGGCGCGGACGATCCTGAATCTTTCCAGGGACGTTCCGGCGGCAGAGGATGTGCTGTTTGAAATGCTGAAGCTGGCAGACAGCCTGCGGAATCTGTGCGGTATTCAGCTGACCGAAAACCATCACGGCGGGCAGTGCTGGATTCGCGGCGCATACCTGCAGACGAGAAGTATGCCGTTAAACGATTATCAGTATTTGATGCAGAGCTTTAAGCGGATTGAAAAGATGCAGAACGAAAAGAACAGATGCGCAGCGCTGCATCAGCTGAACCTGCGTCAGGATCCCGGCGACGGAAATCAGTTTTGCGCGCCCGGCACTTACGAAGGCTTTTCACATGTTTCCGTATGGCACAGCTGGGAGGAAGATCCCGGATATTTAAAAACTCCATTCATTGATCACAGTGTGTATACAATGGTCGGCCTGTTGCATGAGATCGACGGCTGGTACCACGAGTTCCCGATGCCGCTGACCTGGGCGCTGAATGTGACGGTGCTGTATGGAACGCCGCTGGAAATGACGTTTACCGGACTTGATCCGGAAGCTTCTTATGGGATGAAGGTATTTTATCCGAATTCGTTTTTCCGGGCATTTGTGGGACAGACCGCGCTGAAGGATGAAACGCTGGTCAATATCCGTGCCGGAAAAGTCCTGCTGGCAGATCGGATTGCGCAGAATCCGAACGGAAAATCTGTCCGCCGGGAGATCGAGGCTGGAAGAGAGCCGTTCTGGGAATACGACCTGCCGAAGGAATCCTATCAGGACGGCACGCTGAAAGTCCGTTGGGAGGTTTACGATACCTTAAAGGCGCTGGCAGTCAGCGAAGTATGGATTATGAAAAAAGAATAAACAATAGAATGCAAAAAATACGGTCTCAAAGCAGCTCGTCGCGCTCCGCAGTTCAGCAAGCGATAATCGA
>ERZ1106919.1416-NODE-1416-length-15533-cov-3.941465_pt1 | contig 15533 bp, 15 predicted proteins | sample MGYA00403654_ERZ1106919 | MGnify/ENA primary metagenome ERZ1106919 (study PRJEB35170, sample SAMEA104062450) | human gut metagenome | biome: human gut; feature: human-associated habitat; material: faeces | place: Denmark | collected 2012-10-08 ... | reverse complement strand
CTGCGAAATTTATCCGTATAGGTCAATTGTGTTGTACTCCAATGTAATCAGTCAATACACGCCAAGTGAAAACCATTGAAAAACAATGTGACAACATCATGCGGCCTTAGCAAAACTCCCCTCAGTCGTCTACGGCGCCAGTTCAGCCGTAATGAAGACGGTCTGGCGACCGCGCTACATAGCTCGACTGTCGCCTCGCCCTCGCTTACAAACAGCTTCGCTGTTTGCTTAACGGCTCAGCCCGCCAGCGGGGGGGCAAGACAGCAGTCGCCCCGCGACGCGCTGAATCAGATCAGGCCTAGGGTGACGAAGGCGTTGGCGATACCGTCGTCGTGGATGTCGGTGGTGGTCATGTCGCAGAAACACTCGATGCCATGAGTGGCGTTGCCCATCGCCACGGATGTGCCCGCGGCCTTGAGCATCGCGGTGTCGTTGTCGCTGTCGCCAATCGCGATTGTGTCGGCGATGCTGTAGCCGAGGTCCTTCGCCACATCGCACAGGGCCGTGCCCTTGTCGACGCCGTTGATGAGCAACTCGCCGTTGTTGGGCGAAATATCATCGTACGAGCCGTGAACCAGCGTGAACCACTCCCCCAAATCACGCGATACGTCATCAAAACTCACATCGGGATCCGCTCCGGAGAAATACGAGCCCTTGCTCGCATGGATGACATGCCCCAGCGTGGAACCGTCCGGCACCGCGATGTCGTCGATCAGATGCCAGTACCGCGCGAACTGACCGTTCTTCCACACGGCCGACCCCTTGGATTCAAGATGCCGCGCATACCCGCACGAGATGTACATGCCGTCCGCGCCCTGCCACTGGTAGTTCTCGATGCCGTGCCGTTCGAAATACGCGGTTGCGGCGTCGATCGCCTCGGGCGCGATGTCATGCCGGAACAGCACCCGCCCGTTGACGTCCGCCTGCGCTCCGGCCACCGAGATCACGCCGTCGAATCCGAGATCGAGAATGCCGCGTTCGATCTTCGGCATCGAGCGTCCGGTGCAGATGAACAGCTTGTGGCCGCGCGACCGGGCCGCCTTGCATGCCTCCTGCGCGGAGATCGGCACTTCATGCCGTTCGTCGGCCAATGTGCCATCGATATCGAGAAACACCAGTTTGCTGGACATTGCCACCCTTCCCGCGCCTTCTCCAGGCGCTTCCGGTGCACCAGTGTAGGACTTCGGGCGGTCTTGCACTCCGCCCGGCCCGGCACGGCCCGGCTCGGCACAGCCCCGCCCGCGCACGGCCCACGACCTACATGCGCCCTGCCCTGGACGGGTCGATGGACATGGTCTGGAATCGGTTCGCCATGAAATCGTTGCCGAAATGGTCGGCGAAGAACTGCGTGATCGGCGAATCCAGCGCATGCCCCGCCATGCGCCCGTACCAGCAGTCGAACGCCATCAATGTCATCATGCCGTCGATGAACAGCAGCACGAACACCACGGCGGTCAGCGAATACCGTACCTTCCACGGAATCAGGTTGATGAACTTCAGCAGGTACGGCAGCACGAACTTGATCCAGGCAAGTCCCATAATCCCCCAGAACACCATGTACTTGCCGGAGGTGCGACCGCCTATCGACAGCCATTCGCCCGTGTAATCCCAGGCCTTGATACCGAACGCGACCTCCATGAACCAGCTGGAGCAGTACTCGAACACGCCGCCGATCAGAGCGCTGGAGAAGAAGATCAGCACCCAGTTCGAGCGCCACAGCCGGTTGAGCAGAATCGTCATGAATCCGGCGCCGAACCCGTAGATCGGCGAGAACGGCCCCCACAGCATGCCAGCGCGATCCTGATATTCGCCGTAGTAATACCAATGATATATCGTCTCGACCACCAGTCCGATCATGCAGCCGATGACGAAAATCCAGAACAGGTTGAAGAAATCCAGCGAGATATAGCCCTTGCCGCTCATGTCGCGGCCGACCATGCCCTTGGCGAGCGCCGCCTCGTATTCGTCGCGCTCATCCATGCGCTTGAGCGCGCGCTGCAGCCGCCGTTCCTCCAGCAGAGTCGGGTCAAGGGTTATGGCGAGCGCGACCAGTATGGTCATCTGGATGGACGGCACGAGCAGATTCGCGCCCAACCCGTCCAATGCGAGCGACAGCAGTCCCTCGGCGAACGTCACCATCATGACGATATACGACCACCAGGCGGAATACCGCCGTCGGTTGCGGATCAGCAGCACGCCCAGCACGGTCAGGCATGCCGCGTTGGCACTGGAGACCACCGTCTGGGCGCATGTGAGGATGAATGTCAGGTTCAGCACGTCGACGGTCACACGGCCGTCGAGAATCTCATGCACCGAATATCCCGCCATCAGCACGATGACGGGGAGAGTGATGACGCCCTGCAGCAGCACGAGCACGCCGTAGATGCGGGCGATCAGCGGCAGCCGCCTGTCCGCGGCATCCTTGCCGGAGTGGCTTTTCGCTTCTTGTTCGACGTCGGCGAGTACCGCCTGGTTGGCGAGTGCGTCGACGTCCGCGGCGAGCTCCTGCCCGTCGCGACGCTGACTGGTCGTATCAGAGGCCATGTATCAGCGCTTCGACGAGCGTTTGCCGGCGTTCGCGGCGTTGACGGCACGCAGCAGCTGCCAATCGCGTGTCATGTACATGCCGAAGGCCACGCCGAACGCGATCAGCCCCACCATGTCAGCGGTGAACAGTGAGAAGACCATCACGAAGATCATCCAGCCGACCGTCCATTTGAACCGCGGACCGGGCTGCATGTGCTTCACGGCCATATATATGGTCACCGCGGCGACTCCCGCCGTCACGATGGCGTACAGGATGATGAGCGCCGTGTTGCTGCTGTTGCGGCTCAGCGCGGTCACGGCCTGAGCCGACGTCCGGGCGGCCTCGGACGTACTGGAAATCACGCCGAAGTACGACAGCGCGAAGAAGATGGCCATGCCGACCGAATACACGGCACCGGCGCACATGATCACACGTTCCGGCGTTCGTTTGGAGAATGGCGAGCGCGCATTGGCTTTTTCACGCTCGCGCAGATAGTTGTTCTGCTTGGATGTCATAACGGCGATACCTCCGACGTCGGTGTACGAATCATGTTCCATCGTAATACAGTCAGATGGATTACGCTCCTTGCCGGAAAGCCGTGCCGTGCGCGGGCTGGGGCTGCTACACCACGCCCAGCCGCTCGAAGGCGTGCGCGAGGCCGCTCACGTCCACCGCATCGGCGACCCAATCGGCGGCGTCTTTGGCGCACTGCTCCCCGTTGCCCATCGCGATGCCGATGCCGGCCACCTCGATCATGGTCAGATCATTGTCGCTGTCGCCGATCGCCACCGTGTCGGCGAGCGGCACGCCCATGGTGGCCGCAGCGAAACGCAGTCCCTCGCCCTTGCTGCCAGGCACCAGGTCGCCGAGCGTAACGCCATCCCGCCGCGCCTGCTCGCGCGCGGCGGGATTCGGGTTTACAGCTCCTCGCCGTTGGTGGCGATGACGTGCTGGTACCAGCCGAAGGACTTCTTGCGGCTGCGCTTGTACGAGCCGTGGCCTTCATCGTCGCCGTCCACGTAGATCAGGCCGTAGCGCTTCTTCATCTCGCCGGTGGTGAAGCTCACCACGTCGATGCAGCCCCAGACCGTGTAGCCCATGACGGGCACGCCGTCCAGGTCGATGGCCTTCTTGACCTCGGCGATGTGGCTCTTGAGGTATTCGATGCGCGAGTCGTCGGCGATGTAGCCGTTCTCGTCGGGCGTCTCGTACATGCCCACGCCGTTCTCGACGATGAACAGCGGCTTGTTCCAGCGCTCGTACATCTCGCACAGCGAGTAGCGCAGGCCGACCGGATCGATCTGCCAGCCCCAGTCGGTGGCCTTGATGTACGGGTTGGGCACCAGCCCGTCGAGGCCGTGCTCCATCGCGTCGAGCGTGGAGCCCTGCGAGCTGACGGCTACGGACATGTAGTAGCTCAGGGAGATGTAGTCGACGATGCCGTCCTTGATGGCGTCGAGGTCGCCCGGCTCCATTGCGATGTCGATGCCGTCACGCTCCCACCACTTGAGCAGGTAGCGCGGATACTCGCCGTGCACGTACACGTCGCCGAACAGGTAGCGCTTGCGCATCTGCTCCTGGGCGAGCATGACGTCGTCCGGGCGGCAGGTCTCCGGGTAGATCGGCACGAAGGAGAGCATGCAGCCGATCTGGAAGTCCGGGTTGATCTCGCGTCCGCGCTTGACCGCGATGGCCGCGGCGACGAACTCGTTGTGAATCGCCTGCCAGACCTTCTGCTCCACCTCGTGCGGGGTGTCGTCCGGGTTGGGGATGATGCCGGAGTTCGTGTACGGGAAGATCGGCGTGTGCATGTTCATCTGGTTGTCGACCTCGTTGAAGGTCAGCCAGTAGGTCACCAGGTCCTTGTAGCGCTCCATCACCGTGGTGGCGAAGCGCACGAAGCAGTCGACGACCTTGCGGTTGGTGAAGCCGCCCATCTTGGCCAGGTGCAGGGGCATTTCGAAGTGGGAGAGGGTGACGACCGGCTCCATGCCCTTGGCGCGGTAGTCGGAGAACAGCTCTTCGTAGAACTTGAGTCCGGCCTCGTTCGGCTCCTCTTCGTCGCCGTTCGGAAAAATGCGGGACCAGGAGATGGATGTGCGGAAGCACTTGAAGCCCATTTCCCGGAACAGCGCATCGTCCTCGCGGAAGGTGTGATAATAGTCGATGCCGCGGTGGTTCGGGTAGTTGAGCCCGTCGATCACGCCGTCGGTGATCTTGCGGGCCACGCCAGCCGCCCCGCCGGTGAGTACGTCGCAGATGCTCGGGCCGCGGCCGTCCACGTCCCATGCGCCTTCAAGCTGATGTGCGGCGACCGCGCCGCCCCAGAGGAAATTCTCGGGAAATCCCATGATGCTTGTTCCTTTACTTGTGTTTGCCGTACGTGATATGCGCGTCGTGCGCCGAAGGCCCTCAGCCGTTGAGCTTTCGATACAGGTCGATGAGCTCGGTGACCATGAGCTTCACAGTCTCGGTCGACATCATCTGGTCTTCGACGTGGGTGAGCAGCAGCGACATCGTGACCGGGTCGCCGGCCGCCTCCTGCTGCACCAGCTTCGCGTGCTGTTCGTGGCCGGCCGCGTACTGCTCGTCGCCGGACTTCATCTTCGCGGCGGCGGTCTCATAGTCGCCGGCCTTGACGGCCTGCAGCGCTTCCATGTAATCGGATTTCGCAGAGCCGGCATCGACGATCATCTGCATGCACAGCACTTCCATGTCAAGGGTTTCGGGTGCGTCCGCCATTGGACTGTCCTTTCGTCGGTGTTCGCCGCGCCGGTCACCGGCTCGCGGCGGACGGTCATTCGTGGGGTTGGGTGATGGGGAATGAGGGAGGGATTGAGGGAGGGAATGCCCAGCGCCGTCGTATCGGACGACGCCGGGATAGGGAGATCACTTGCCGGCGAGCTCGATCGCGTGGTTGAGCACGTTCTCGCCGCGCACCAGGCCGTAGTCCTGCGGATTGATGGATTCGACCGGGATGTTCGGGAACAGGCCCTTGACACGGTTCAGTTCGAAGCGAACCTGCGGTCCGAGCAGGATGACGGCCGCGTCGGGAGCCTTCTCCTCGATCTCGGAGATCGGGTAGGCGTCAATCTGCACGTCGACACCGTTCTTGGCGGCGGCTTCGCGCATCTTCTTGACGAGCATGGAGGTGGACATTCCCTGGTTGCAGCAAAGGACGATATGCATGATGGTTTCCTTTCGTGGGGTGCGGCCTTGCGGCCGCGCTGTTGACTTGTTGGCTTGTTGAGGGGGTTGGGTTGAAGTTGTGTCGTGCGGACCGGTCGCCGGCCGCAGTGGCCGGCCGGCGGCCTGACGGTTACTCGGCCGCGGCGTCCTGCTCCTGCTTGAGGCAGATCTTGTCCTGCATCTTGACGAACGGGAACCAGATGGCGATGGAGGCCGCGAAGATCAGCACCTGGATCACCACGCCCTGCCATCCGCCGAGCAGGAAGCCGGAGATGATCGGCGGCGTGGTCCACGGCACCTGCATGGCGCCGAAGGCGGGCAGGAAGCCGATGACCATGGCACCGTAGGTGAGGATCACGGCGACCAGCGGGGCGCAAATGAACGGGATGAGCATGATCGGGTTGTAGACGATCGGCAGGCCGAAGATCATGGGCTCGTTCACGTTGAAGATGCCGGGGGCGAGCGACAGCTTGGACAGCTCGCGCACCTGGGCGGACTTGGCGACCAGCAGCGCCGCAACGATGAAGCCGAGGGTCAGGCCGACGCCGCCGAACTTGCAGAAGCAGTCGATGAGCTGCGGCACCAGATAGTGGCCGCCGTTGGCCTGCGTGGCCTTGATGCCCTGGTCCATGAGGTTCTGGTTGACCAGCGAGTTGGCGGTGAGCACCGGGTAGATGATGCCGGAGACGATGTTCGGACCGTGCAGACCGCACCAGAACAGCAGCGACATGAGCAGCACGATGATGATGGCACCGGCCCAGTTGTCGGTCAGACCCTGCATCGGGGTCTGGATGATCTTGAAGATGAGCTCGGTCAGCGAAACGCCGCCGAAGACCTGGCACACCTGGTAGATGATCGCGGAGTAGCACATGATGAAGAAGCCGGGGATCATCGCGGAGAAGGCGTTCGATACGCCTTCGGGCACGGCGTCGGGCATCTTGATGCGCAGGTTCTTCTTGATGCAGGTGGTGTAGACCCACGAGCCGATCAGGCCCATGATGATGGCGGAGATGATGCCGTTGCCGCCCATCCACGTGTTCGGCAGGACGTTGGAGATGGTGGCGGTGTCGCCGCCCAGCGCCTTGATGGTGTCGCTGGTGACCGTCAGCGTGGAGGGCGAGACGATGAGGAACGAGACCAGCGTCAGGATGCCGCAGGAGATGCCGTCCATCTTCTCGTTGCGGGCGTAGGAGTAGCCGATGCCGACGGCGATGACCATCGCGAGCACGTTGAACGTGGAGTTGTTGATCTGGTTGAGACCCAGATTCCAATCGCTGCCGAAGATCCGGGCCATGAAATCGGTGTAGCCGGTGATCGGCAGGTTTGCGATCAGCAGGAAGATCGAGCCGACGAGCGTGATCGGCATGGACAGCACGAAGCCGTCCTTGAGCGCGGTGATGGCTTTGGTGCTCGCGAATTTCACGAACACGTCAAGCGTCTTCTGCGCGACGTTGGTGAACCTTTCCTTCATCACAGGAGTCCTTCCTTGGACATCTGCGGACTTCGTAGTCCGCATCTTCTGTTGTACTTCCAGCACGGCTTTTCAGCCTTCAGTTATTCGATATACTTTTTGTTGTTCGAATAACTTGTGCTTTTAGTATACGGATTATGGGAATCCTGTCAAATATGGTCACATCGCTGTTATTACACCGATTATCGGCATAATTCAGCCATTGTCAGCGCTCACTGGTCAAGATTGCGACACGCCGGTGGTCAAAATTTATTCGAATAAATTAATCGTTTTTACTTCGACGGCTCACATCAGGCCGAGCCGTTCGAAAGCGCGGGCGAGCCCGTCCTCCTCCACATCGCCGGCGACGATGCCGGCCATCGCCTTGATGTCCTCCGACCCGTTGCCCATCGCCACGCCGACCGCGCAGTACTCCAGCATCGGGATGTCGACGGCCGCGTCGCCGAACGCGACGGTGTCCTGCCGATTCGCGCCGAGATGCGCGAGCAGCCGGTCAATCGCATGGGCCTTGGTGATGCCCTTGACTCCGAGATCGCCGAACAGCGCCGTCGCTCCCCTACCGCCCCACGTGCCCGATTCGAGGTCGGGGAAACGCCCGCGGGTGTCGAGGAAGTCCCGGTACGAGCCGAGCACGTAGCTGATCTTGTTCACGTCGTGCCGGTACAGCTCACCGTCGAAGATCATGTCGGGGAACGCCTCGCGCACGGTCAGGCGATTGACGTTCTCCTTGCCCTTGCGGGCGGAATACTCGCGGATGGCGTCGAGCGCGCCCTCCTCGAAGCCCTCGCTGGCGAACAGGCCGTTGTTGCTTTCCAGATAGAATTCAAGGCCGCGCGGATGACCCTCACGGCCGAGTCCGGCAGGTTGTTGTCGTAGTCGACCAGTGTGCCGCCCACGTCAAGCAGGATGATCTTGGACATCATCGTCCGCCTTTCGTCGATGGTTGTGGCGGCCATGCGGCCTTACGAGCGGAGCCGGCCACCGCGCGTCAGCGCATCGAGGTCATCGTGAAGAACCTCGCGTTGACGTAATGGTATGCGATGAACGAGGAGTTGAACAGACGGCCGTTGGTCAGGAACGAGTCATCCTCCAGGTACAGCGCGGGATCACCCTCGTTCAGACCAAGCACCCGGGCCGCGTCCGCCTCCAGCTTGCCCGCGTACAGCACCTTGTCGACGAAGCCGAAATTCAGACCGAGGTCGTTGCGTGCGTACCCGAACAGCGACCCCTCGGCGATCTGCTCATTGATGAACGGCACGAATTCCTTGAGATACCACGCCGTCTCATATGCCAGCGGATTGCCGTCGACCTGCCGCAGACGCACGACACGCCACACCTGATCACCCTCGGCGCAGTGCATGCGCTTGGCCAGCACGGAGTCGGCCTGCAGCAGCGACAACTCCTGCACCACGGACGTCACCTTGCGATGCGGGTACTCCGCGGAAATGCCGCGCGTGGTGCCGATCGACAGGTAATCGCCCTCACGGTCCTCGCGCACGAACACGCCGCTGCCCCGCACCGGGAACACGTCGCCGGCCTCGGCGAGCACCGCGATGGCATTGCGCACGCGGTACCTCGTGGTCTGGTACTCCTCTATCAGCTGGTCCTCGGTGGGCAGCTTCCCGGTCTGCCGGAACTCACCGGCATCGATACGGCCTCTGAGAGTCGTGGCCAATTCGCGGTAATCCTGAGCCATCATTCCTCCTACCGTCTGATTCCGCCCGATGCAGCGGCCCCCATCACCGCCAGAGGCACCGCATCCCATGACATCATGATTTTATCGCACAACACACGGTTATTCGAATAACAACATGTACAATCGTACATGATAATCGTAATATCGTGCGCCTCGGCACCCCTTATACGACAATGGCGCTTGGGCGACATGCCATGCCACCCAAGCGCCATACGAACCGACATGCGATTATTGAATCGAGGCCTCCTGCCGCGCGACCTCCAACGCCTTGTTGAAGGCGTCCGACGTCCAGCTGGCTCCGGCCACCTTGTCGACCTTCAGGTCCTTGAGCGGCTTGCCATCGACCACGCCATTGATTGCCTCGGCGAAGTCATTCTGGTGGTTCTTGGAGATCGTCGTGAACGGATGCCCCACGATCTCGACCTTCTCGACCTTCTGGTCGGCGATGGTCAGGTGCACGTCGATGGAATCCTCTCCGACCGGCCCGTACTGGCCGTTGATCGAATAGGTGCCGTCCTTGTAGTTGCCGGTGTCCTTCTTGTCGGAGGTCGTGGACTTGCGCTTGGAGGAGCTGTCGGAGCCGCTCGATGACTGGGACTCGCTCTCCTGCGACTTCTCGGTCTCGCCGGAATTGCCGGCATACTCGTCGTTCATCGGCGCGGCCTTGGGCTCGCCGCAACCGGCCAGCAGCGTGGTCGCCGCGATCAGTCCCGCGGCCGCCACCGTCACGCTCTTCAGCGTGCGGGATTTCGACGGGGAACCGCCGTCCGCAAGCCCGTCATGCTGCAGAGCGCTGCCGTCACTCATGGTCACCACCTGTCTTCGCCGCCTTGGTAGGATCAATGAAATCAATGGAAGAATCGCCATGCTGCGCACCTTCGGCGTCAGAACCGGTGGACGCAGGCTTGCCACCGGCCGCTACGTACGCATCATGTGCATTTTTATCATTCCACTTCTCGCCCACGAGCACGCCGTGGTTGAGCATGATTTCACGCTGGGCGCAACTCGCCACGAGAGCGTCATGGGTGACCACGATGACCGTGGTGCCCTGGTCATGCAGCTGGCGAAACAGGTCGAGGACGATCTTCTCGTTCTTCTCGTCCAGGTTGCCGGTGGGCTCATCGGCGAGAATCAGCTTCGGGTTGTTGATCAGCGCACGCGCGACGCACACGCGCTGCTGCTCGCCGCCGGACAGCTGGCTCGGCAGATGGTGAGCGCGGTCCTTCAGACCGACCTTCTTCAACGCCTCAAGGGCCTGCTTCTCGTCGACGACCGAATGGTAGTACTGCGCGACCATCACGTTCTCGACGGCCGTCAGGTGCGGCACCAGATAGAACTTCTGGAACACCAGGCCGATCAGGTTCTTGCGCACGTCGGCGAGCTGGCCGGCGTTCAGATCCTCCAGCTTGCGGCCCTCCAGCGAAACGGAGCCCTTGCTCGGCGTGTCCATGCAGCCGATCATGTTCATCAGCGTCGTCTTGCCGGAACCCGACGAGCCGACGATGGCCAGCCATTCGCCCTGCGGAACGGTCAGGCTCAGATCATCGACCGCATGCAGGTCGCCGTAGATCTTGGAAATATGATCGAGTTCAAGCAGCATATCCATGATTATTCCTTAACTATTCCAACTATTCCTCGCGCAGCACGACCGCGGGGTCGATGCGCGTGGCGCGATGCACCGGGGGGATGGATGCGACAACGGCGACCAGCGCGCTGAACACCACCGACACGACGGCGAGCCACCAGTTGAAACCGATGGAACGCTCAAACACGGTGGCGCACAGCCAGCGAGCCATGCCATAGCCTGTCGCCGTGCCAAGCAGGCCGCCGAGCAGGCCATACACCGCCGATTCCACATAGAACTCGACGCCGATGGCATGCGAGCTCGCGCCGAGCGCCTTGCGCAGACCGATCTCGTTGCGCCGCTGCGAGACGATGGAGCTGATCGTGGTGCCGACGCCGACCAGCGTGAACACCAGCACAACCAGCGACACGATCCAGAACAGCGTCTGCAGCATCGTGATGACGCGCGTGTCGGAAGCGGTGATCTTGGTGACCTGCTGCGCCTTGACATGCATCGACGTCATATCGTTGATGCTGTTGACCAGCGCGGTGAGATCCGAGGCGCCCGACGAGTATTCGATGACGTCCACGCCGCGCGTGGAGCCGGTGAGCTTGTCCACGTCGCCGGCCAGCGCGTAGATGATCGAATCCTCGCTGCCGCCGGTGTCAACGATGCCGGCCACACGGAACTCGGTGCCGGACGTGTCCATGATGTCGCTGGAGACGTGGCCGTTCTGGGTCTGCTGGGCGCCGGTGGAGCCGGACGAGGTCTGGCCGTCTGACGTGCCGCCAGTGCCGGACTGCGCCGTGCCATCGGTGCCGTCAGTACCGGACTGGCTCGCCTGTCCCGAGGACGCGGCGTTGTCTGATGCGCGGTAGCCGATGGTGATGCTGCCGCCGACCTTCAAGCCCATCGCATCGGCGACGTCCCGGCCGACCAGCACCTTGCCCGCGGACGGCCAAGAGCCGTCGACGACCCAATGATGGTTGAGGTTCCTGACCTGCGCGGGGTTGACGCCGGCCATCACGTACGGGGCCGCGTTGACGCGCACGTTCTCGTAACGGTACGTGGCGTGCTTTTCCGAGCCCTTGGCGCTCACCATCTCCGTGGTGTGCTCGACCATCGCGTCATCGATGCCGGACTTGCCGTTCTCCGAATCGGCGAGCGGCGTCACGATCAGGTTGGCGCCATAGGCTCGCATCTCCTGATTCATCTGCTGCGGCACGGCGATGCAGATCATCGCCAGACAGAACAGCGTAGCGGCGCCGACCAGCGACGCCACCACGGCCATGACCGCGCGAGACCGCCTGCGGAACACCGCACTCAACAGCATCCTGAAGAACATACCGGTATTGGTCATCTCAGCACGCCTCCTTCATCATCGTCTTACGATCAGCGTCCATGCAGCACCTCCGCCGGCTTGAGGCTCAGAATCGAGCGAATCGACGACGCCGATGCCAGCAGCACGGTCAGCGCCAGCAGCACGAACACCAGCACGAACACCATCGGGCGCATGGTGATGCCCGAACCGAACACCACCTGCCCGATGATCTGCGCCACGCCCGAGCCCAAAGCGGCGCCGACGATGGCTCCCAGAAGCGAGATCGCCGCGGTCTCCGCCATCATCAGGCGCGACACCGCGCCATCGGTCGCACCGATCGCCTTGAGCAGGGCCAGTTCGCTCGACCGCTCGCCGATCGAGGCGACCATCAGGTTGGCCACTGCCACGGCCGCGGCGAGCAGGCTCAGCACCGTCATCAGGATCATCACGGCCTGGGTCTTCTGCAGCACGTTGCCCTGCAGCGCGGCGACCTGCCGCACCTGCTTGGCGACCGCGCCGGGAATGACCTCCTCGATCTGATAGGCGATTGAGCTGGGGTATGCCGTGCAATACCAGGTCTCCCACTCGTCTTGGCTGAGCGCGGCGGGGTTCTGGGCCGCCTTGCGCGCCAGATCGTTCTCCGGCGTTGTCAGCGCCTTCACCTCGATCTTGTCGACGGAGTCCGGCAGGTCCGACAGCACCTGCGCCACCGATGAGGAGATGTAGATGGCACTGTTGTCGTCGTCGCCGGAATCGTAGACGCCGGTGATGCGAATCTTCTGCTCGTGCGTGTTCCCGGCCGCCGTGGTCTTGCGCAAGGTGACCGTATCGCCGCGTCCCACGCCGAGCTGCTGCGCGAGCGTCGTGCCGATCACGCCCTGATCGGTGTCATCCTTCGGCCAGCTGCCGTCGAGCTTCCACCATGAGCGCATGCCGTCGACGCCCACGACGGTGGTCTCGCCCGACGCGAGCTTCAGCGTCTTGTTGAACCACGTGCCGACTACCGCCGCCGCCGTGCCGTTCACCTGCGCGTGAACGTTGAGTTGCGGCGCGAAATTCGTGATGTTGAACGCCCAGAAAATCGTCTTGATCTTCGCCGCGTCGGACTCCTTCAGGAACGAGGTCGGGTCCGCGTCGGACTGCGGGCCGCCCTCCATGTTGTACAGGTCGGACACCACCGCATCGGACTTCGGCTGCACGGTGATGTTCGAGCCATACGTGCTCAGCTCGGCGTTGAGCTTGTCGCCCACGTCGAACACGACGCCCAGCATCGACACCGACACCGTGGCCGACAGGCACACGGTCAGCGCGATCAGCAGGCGCCTGCGTAACTGACGGGTGAACGAGCGCCTGATCATTCTCAGAAAGAACATGGTCTAAACCCCTTCCTGCCTTACTGGAAGTGGGCGCTCAGCGCGTCCAGGTCGGCGGTCTGAATGGTGATCTTGCCGCTACCGGTCTTGTACGGGAACGGGATCGGGTTGCACCCGCCCTTGAAGCCGATGGTCGCCAGGTTGATGGCCACCTCACACTTCTTGCAGATGATCTTGCCGTCCTTCTCGTAGTATCCGGCGTCGCCGCAGTTCTCGCAGGCGTCGAGGCCGATGCCGTACGCGCCGCCGTTCTTCTTGATGATGATGAAGCGCATCACGGTGCCGTCCTTGGCCTTGTATTCGAAGCGGTGCAGGTGGCCGTCCTCGACCTGGCTGAAGGGGATGGTGGCCACGCCGTCCTTGAGCGAGTAGGCTTCCGGCGGCGAAAGGGTGATGGTCTGATGGGTCGCGGCAACGCCCACGGTCAGGGTTGCTGTGACGCCGATGGCTGCGATAAGGCTCCACACGGCAGCGGCGATGGCGTGGCGGCGGAATACCTTATGCCGGCGCAACGTGGCCTCGTTGGCTCCCGGCACATCATGGGTTTTCATACGGAAACCGGCCACGATGGAGGCCACGGCGGGAATCAGGAACACCAGCGCCTGCGCCATAATCATCGTGGAGTTCTGGTTGATGGACCAAGCCAGCGCCACGAACATCGTATGGTTCATCGGGAAGCCTCGCGCCTGCAGAATCTGGGCAAGACCAGTGAAGTGTTGAATCAGCAGAATCACCATCATGGCCGCGACGGCCACGGTGAACGCCCAGCGCACGGCAGTGGTGCGCATCGTGCGGAAGATGGCGGCCACAATAATGGACATGGCCACGCCAAGCAGGAAACCAAGAGCGCGCAGCAGCATGGCCGAAGTGAATGCGGTCTCCCCTGGTTCCACCCAGATGGTGAGCTGCAGAATCACGTCCGGCAGCGCGTAGAACAGGGTGAGTGCGATGTCGATGGCGGCCACGGCGTTAGCGATGTGCATGAACACCTTGTGCTGCTGCCAATTGGTGGTGATGCGGCGTGCGAACACCACCACGACGATGGTCAGGATGTCGGCAATGATCGCGCACCACAACACCGGGTAGTTGACGAACGTGCGCTGATTGATCACGGCCGAGGCGCGCAGGCCGGCGAATACGATGGCGGCGATCAGACCGACGATCAGGCCGATGAGACGCCAATGCGAGCTTATCGGCTTATCTCGCCCCTCGCCGACCGTGAGCATCACGCTCAGGCTCATCACCAGCAATGCGGGGGCCAAAGTGCCCGGCATCACTGCCACGAATTGTTCAAGCATTCGCGTCCTTTCTCTGTTCACCTTAGGCTCCCCTCTCTGAGGGGAGCTGTCCGCGAAGCGGACTGAGGGGAGTTTTAGACCGTCCTAAGAATTATCTCCCTAAAGCGGCGTAAAGCCCCCTCTGACGAGGGGGCTTTCTGCTTAGTCAATCACCACTGGCGAGGAGTGTAATCCCAGTTGTCGAAGGTGACCTCGATCGGCTCGGTCCAGAAGTGGCCCTTGACGCCGGTCTCCGGGTCAACGTGCAGCATCCAACCCTTGGAGGCCGGGGATTCGATGGAGAGCTTCAGCTGGTAGGTGCCAGCCTTGTCGAGCTTGACGTTGGCGCCGTAGTGCGGGCCATCGGAAGCGTTCATCTGCATGAAGGTACCGGAGGTGGCGGTGCCGCCCTCGACTTCCTTGCCGGTGGACTTATCGATGATGGTGTAGTTCACGGTCAGATCCGGCACGAAGTCGCCCTTGCCGTAGCCGAGTTCGGTGCCCTTCTGGTTGGCATGGATGTCGGCCTCGAGGTGGAAGGAAGCGTCAGCAGCCTTCAGGCCCATGGAAGACGGCTCCATATCGATCGGCTGGAAGTACACAGCGCCCACGGTCAGCGGGCCGGCGTCCTGATCCTGCTCTTCAGCAGTACCGGACGGGCCAACCGGAACCTCTTCGAAACCGGCGCCGGAATCGGAGGAAGAATCGGAGGAAGAATCGGAGGAAGAGGAGTCGGAAGACTGGGAGGAGGAGTCAGCCTTAGTGTCGGATGCGGAGTTGGTGGAACCGCAGGCAGCCATGGACACGGTCATGGAACCGGCGAGCAGCAGGCCGAGCAGAGCGGCCAGTTTCTTGTTCTTCATCATTGTTATTCCTTTTCTCTATCTCTGGTGAATTAGGATTCACGCTTAGATAATTGCAATTATTCAGTTATGAGATAAGTGCGGCGTGGGCTGGAGGAATTGGCATCGATCCGAGGCCGTGCCGCAAGTCTGTCAGTTGTCTGCAGTTATGGGAGGAAACGGACGAGCTAGACGGGCTACGCCTTCACGGCCGGGACCTCGGCAGTAGCCTGCGCCTTCAGCTTGCGCTGCTTGATGAAGCCGACCACGAAC
>ERZ1106919.1412-NODE-1412-length-15558-cov-2.326582_pt1 | contig 15558 bp, 10 predicted proteins | sample MGYA00403654_ERZ1106919 | MGnify/ENA primary metagenome ERZ1106919 (study PRJEB35170, sample SAMEA104062450) | human gut metagenome | biome: human gut; feature: human-associated habitat; material: faeces | place: Denmark | collected 2012-10-08 ... | reverse complement strand
TTAGGTAACGAAGTTGAACTCGTCAGTGATGTGGGTGTTGCCGGTATTCATCGTTTGTTTCATCGTTTAGATACTATTCAAAGGGCAAATGTTTTAGTTGTTTGTGCAGGAATGGAAGGGGCCCTTGCTTCCGTTGTTGGAGGACTTGTGGATAAACCAGTTATTGCCGTACCAACATCCATTGGTTATGGGGCTAACTTTGATGGATTATCAGCTCTTCTTGCCATGCTTAATAGCTGTGCGAGTGGAGTTAGTGTTGTCAATATTGATAATGGATTTGGGGCAGGATTTATGGCCCATACCATTAATTGTTTAGGAGGAAAGAAATAGTGAAAGTATTATATTTTGATTGTAGTAGTGGAATCAGTGGAAATATGACTTTAGGAGCGTTATCTGAATTGATTGATGACCCTCATTATTTAGTTAATGAATTAAAAAAATTAAATGTAGATGGGTATCATATCCATATTTCTAAAGAAAAGAAAAATGATATTACAGGAACTTATGTTGATGTTCATTTAGAACATGAACATCATCATGAACATGAGCATGAACACTTACATCATGAACACGCTCATCACCATCATCATGAACATCGTAATTTATTCGATGTTAATAAAATTATTGATGAAAGTGAAATTGACGAAAAAGCAAAAGATTTGGCTAAACGTATCTTTTTAAGAGTTGCCAAAGCTGAAAGCAAAGTCCATAATGAAAGTTTAGAAAATGTTCATTTTCATGAAGTAGGAGCCATTGACTCTATTGTTGATATTATTGGAACAGCGATTTTATTATGTAAAATCAATCCGGATGTTATTTATAGTAGTGTCGTTAATGATGGTTATGGATTTATTGAATGTGCTCATGGAATGATTTCTGTTCCTGTACCTGCAACGTCTGAAATCTTTGCAGCAAGTAATGCTATCACTCGACAAATTGATGTAGATACAGAACTTGTTACACCAACAGGTGCTGCAATCATCGCAGAAATTGCGAGTGAATTTACTACAATGCCTGCTATGAATGTTCAAAAAGTAGGTTGGGGAACGGGTACAAAAGATTTGGTAATTCCAAATGTTTTAAAAGTATCCCTTGGAGAAATTAAAAAAAAAACGAAATTATAGTCATGGAAACCAACATTGATGATTGTAGTGGAGAAATGCTTGGTTTTGTAATGGAACAGCTTTTAGATCAAGGAGCTTTAGATGTTTTCTTTACTTCTATCTTTATGAAAAAAAATAGACCAGCTTATCGCTTGACGGTCGTTTGTAATGAAGAAAAGATGGGTCTCTTACAAAAAGTGATTTTTACGCAAACAACAACTATTGGTATTCGTTATCGTAAGGAACAAAGAATTGTTTTAAAAAGACAAATTAAAGAAATCGAAACACCTCTTGGAAAACTTCAAGTAAAAGAAGTAGAAATTGATGGTGAAAAAAGATGTTATCCAGAATATGAAAGTGCTAAAAAATTAGCGTTAAAACATCAATGTTCTTTACAGGAAATATATCATCTTGTTAAATAAAGGAGAATTTATGACAAGTCAGTTAAATAAAATTGCAGATTATTGGAATCAACGTTCTTTTGGTTATTCTTTGGATAACCAAGAAGAACTTTTACATGATCAAGAAAAATGGATAGAATTAATAAATCGTTATTTGAAAATAAATAAAGGAATGAAAGTATTAGATTTAGGATGTGGACCAGGCTTTTTTTCTGTTATGCTTACAAATTATGGATGTCAAGTTATCGGTATTGATTACAGTGACAAAATGTTGGAGGAAGCAAGAAATAATGCAGGTAAATTTAAAGCGAATGTCGAATTTCAAAAAATGGATGTTCAAAATTTAGCTTTTCAGGATGAAACTTTTGATTTGGTTATCACACGTAATGTGACATGGAATTTAGAAAAGCCAGTACAAGCTTATAAGGAAATATTGAGAGTCTTGAAAAATAAAGGGCATCTTTTAAATGTTGATGGTAATCATTATTATCACTATCAAGATCGAGATTATAATAGGTCAGGGCATAGTGATCATCAACATATGGAAGGAATTGATGTTTCTATTATTGATAATATTGCTAAAGAATTAAAGTTATCTTATGTTTTACGACCTCAATATGATATAGAAATTCTAAAAGAAATCGGTTTTCAACAAATTGAAAGTCAAATACTTTCTAAAGAAAAAACAAAGGAAGGAAAAGAATTGATTCGTCAATTCTTAATACATGCGATTAAATAATGAAAAGAATTTTATCATTATTTTCAGTTCTTTTCTTGGTGACACTTGTTACCTTTATTATGACAGATTTGGCACCAAGTGATAGTGCTGAAATGTATTATTTATCTAAAGGAATTACACCTAGCGAGGAAGTTTTAAATGAAACACGACATGAAATGGGTCTCGATAAAAATATTGTTGTTCGCTATGTTGACTGGTTGAATGATTTTGTTCATGGTGATTTAGGTTATTCTTATCATTATGGACAAGATGTGAATCAACAAATGTTATCAAAGTTACCAAATACTTTAAAATTAGCGATATTTTCATTTGTTGTTGTTTTAGCTTTTTCGATTCCTTTAGGAATTTATAGTGCTACTCATCGTCATAGTTTGATTAATTCTATTTTAAAAAATATCTCTTTTTTAGGTTTATCTTTACCTAATTTTTGGTTAGCACTTCTTTTAATTCTGCTTTTTTCAGTAAAGATTCAATTGTTTCCTGTTATTAGTGGAAATAGTTTAAAAGGTCTTGTTTTACCTGTTTGTTGTTTAAGTTTTCCACTGATTTGTTCTTATACAAGAATGATTCAAAATGCTATTTTAGAACAATTAAATCAAGATTATGTTATTGGACTCAAAGCAAGAGGAATGAAACAATCAGAAATTTTATTAAAGCATGTTTTACCTCATGTTTTTACGACACTTTCTTCTTTATTAGGTCTTTCTATTGGACATTTACTTGGTGGAACAGCAATTATTGAAACGATTTTTTCATATCAAGGTTTAGGTAACATGGTTGTAGAAGCTATTCGTTATCGTGATTATCCAATTATTCAAGCTTATGCAATTTATATGGCATTGATCTATGTTTTTGTTAATCTATTTGTTGATATTTTTCAACAAGTATTAAATCCACGATTAAGGAGGCGTTTCAATGAAAAGAAAGTTAAAAATTGAGATTGGTCTTGCTGTTTTATTATTACTTATTGCTCTATTTGGTTCTTTTTTAGCGCCTTATGATCCTTTAAAAGTTAATTATGATTTTTCTTTACAACCACCAAGTTTCTTACATATTTTTGGTACAGATAAATTAGGAAGAGATGTTTTTAGTCGTATTCTTTGTGGTGCAAAAACTTCTTTTGGTTTGACTTTTTTGATGTTGTTTTTAATTGTTTTTATTGGAATGATTGTTGGCTTAATTGCAGGCTTGTCTAATGATAAAGTTGAATCTTTTTTTAATAATATAATTAATGGATTACTTGCTTTTCCTGATACGATTTTTGCCATTGCAATAGTAGGAATCGTCGGGGCAGGTCTCTTTAATACAGTATTTGCTTTAGCACTTATTTGGTGGACAAAATATGCAAGATTGACACTAGCTCTTGTCAAACAAGAAAAGAAAAAGAGAAAGGGTTCTCCCCGCAGCCTGTGGAAAGGAGGCGGGGAGAAAGAAATTCTTAATTGGTGTGGGAAGATAATTATTCTGCCCAATCAGCATAAGTGGTTTCAACCTGCCATGCAGCCTCTCTTACAGTAACAGTTACACCCCACAGCTCATCACCACCTTCACCACCGGAAATATTCTTATCTTCCAGTTGAACATCTGTAATGCGGTAAACATGACCGGCAAGCAACACAATAGGATCACCATTCACTTCAGACTTGTAGTTCACGATTTTAGCATAACGAGGTGTTGCCATTATCTCGCCCGTGTTGCTCGGTGTTGCCGTCTTGAAATAAATTTTAAAAATCGGATTTACAGAAGTATCATCTCCTGTTTCCGGAGCATAGAAGTTATAAGCAAACACTTGGGCTTTGCCATCTTCATCCGCTGCCGGCCAAGATAAATCATAATCCATAAAATTATTTGCATTTCCTTCTGCTGGGATAGCATCAAACAAGATAGCGTCAGTTCCGGAAGCTGTTCCCCCATTGTCACCAGGGAACTTATAATCGGTCAAATCACCTGTTCCAGTCGGTCTGATATTATCCATATAGACACCATCAATAGTCAATGTTGCATATTCACATTTAACAGGTTCAACCTCCTTTTTATGCTTAATATTTGATACCTCCAAACGTGCTACAGGAATTTTCAAGTCTACGGTAGCTTCATACATGAAGAACGTTTTACCAGCATCACCAACTTTTGCTCCCGTATTGTCTCCATTCGTGATGTCGTCTGGAGTCGGAGTGCCTGTTTGGTTATTATAGGTGAAGCCTTCGGTTTCACCATAAGCAGGAATACTCTCAGTAACCTGCATTGTAACATCGTTAATACTTGTTGTGTAAACTTTCGTACCACCATTCATTGATACAGTTACCAGCGTAGGATTTGTCACATTCCAAAATTTAGCTTCAGTTTCTCCTGTTGCCAAGTCAATCGTCTTGGTTTTCTCTTCACCATCAAAAGTAGCAGTTAAAGACACCGTAGCAGGACCTGTTACTTTTATCGTACCATCCGGAGAGCCCGAAGTCACCGCACGACTATTTGCAGTCGGAGACACAATCTTGATGCTGACTGCACCATTACCTTGAGTCAAAGCATTTTCAGCTTCATCTTCATTCCCACATGCCGCGAATACCAATCCGGCCAAACCCAGCATAAAAAATCTGTTTAACTTCATAATTTAAAGTATTAGTAAAAAATATTCGTTTTATGCATCTGTTCTGTCTTTCTTACAAGTCGGCCACTACGCCTGCCACCTGCTCCAGGTTGGTGCGCGCTTCCCGGCTTCCTGCCTGCACTGCTTGCTCCAGCACCGCCTTTGCACGGTCGTACTGCTTCTGCTTGGCATACGCCACACCCAGCGCGTTCAGCACCCTGCCGTCCTCTTTCACCTCCGAAGCCTCCAGCATTGCGACAGCTCCCTGCACGTCTCCGCCCTCCATCTTCAGGCAGGCGGCATTCACCACAGCGGCGGCGTTCTTGGGATAAGTAGCGGCGGCTATGCGCAGCGCTTCTTCATAGTCGGCAGTACCCTTGCCGTAAGACTCCGCCACCGTGTAGATTTCCTCCACGCTCAGCAGGTCCGGGCGGGTCTTTATCTGCTCCTTTGCCTCCTCCAGGTTGAAGCTACGCACGCTGTACTCTATCTTGTATTCGTTGCGGCGCAACGGGCCGTACATCTCGTTCAGCAGGCGGGTATAGACATCCGGTGATACGGACTCGCGGATACGCTTCTCGCAGGCGTCCTTGTCGCCCTCGCACTCGTCGATAAGCCTCAGCACCTTGTCGATGTCCAGCAACTGCGGATGCTTCTCCACTTCGCGGCGCAGGCCTTCCCAGTCCTCACCCATGCCCGTGACGTACCACAGAGAAGCATCCACGTGGGTATCTTTCCGGGCATATTCGGCCAGGGCGTTTGCACGCGATTCGGACAGCTTCTGATTGAAAGCCACCGAGCCTTCGGGCGAGGCGTAGCCGATGATGTAGATGCCCGTAATGGCCAAGTCAGGGTTGGTCTTTACCACGTTGATGGAGCCTGTCACCGTTTCCAGCTCCGCGCGGTTGTCCTTGTAGCGCGGGTCCACATTCGACTTTCCCTGGCGGAATTGCAGGCGTGCCACGCGCACCTCGTTGCGCACCTTCACCGCTTCACGCTCCGGTGTAACGAAAGGCGTGACATACCGCGGGGTGAAAAGCTTTATGAAAGGTGCCTTTACCGTCGATTCTTCCGCGGCCGCCGTGTAGTCCAGACAGCCCGTCATCCGCTCGCACAGCACCAGGCGGCTGTCCGCCATCCAGGGCTCATAGGCAAGCTTAGCGATATATTCCACCCGGCTCTCACGCCCGGATCGGAGTACCATGTAGGCATTGTCCGTGGCAGGAGAGGCTCCTGTCAGCGCCTTCTCGCGGCGGTGCACGCGGCTGCGCGTCTTGCCGTCCACCACTACGGGGGCGAGCACGGCTTCGTGCGTGCCGTCGGCAGAGACCACTGCCGGATGCAGGCACACGCTCTTCTGATTACCCACACGCAGGCCGGTCAAGTCCAGCGTCATGCGCAGGCTCACCTCGCTACCTTGTTTCTTCACTTCTTCGTTCACCACCTTCACATCGATAAGGTTGCCCTCCTGCGCATATCCTCCTAAGGAGGTGCACAGCAGCAGGCCCGTGACATATAGCATTCGTTTCATTTCCACGTCCTCCTTCTGTTTACTTGATTACATAAATAAGGGAGATGGCGGCTTTCGTCACCCCCAGATAATTCTTGTCTCCCTTGCCTTTCCATTCGCCACAGCGCGGGCAGTCGTAGCGGTCGTAGTGCGCACGCACGTAGCCCAGGCCCAGGCTTGCCTCGAGGCTCCAGTGCTTGCCCAGCACCCACTGGTAGCCGTAGGCAAGGCCCGCGCCGTAGTAGTAGCCCTCGTAGCGGTAGTCCTCCACCGAGGGGTAGATACCGAAAGGCAGCTTCACGCCCCCCACGTTGTATTGTCCCCCCAGCAGATGAAGTCCCATAAAGTGTCCGTTGAAGTGCTCGCAGAACCAGTAGCGCACCTCGGGCTGCGCCATCCAGTGCTTCCACTTCTTGTTGTCAGAAAATGAAAAAGGATTATAATTGGCGGACAAATCCAACGTCCACCGGGGGGAAAGGCCTATTTCGGCACCCAGGTTGAAGGTGGCCGTGGCATCATAGAGCAGGTTTGTCTTTACCGCCACATTTTGGGCAGACAGGGAGATGCCGATCATCAGAAAGATTATACAAACACTTTTTCTCATATTCTTCATATTTAATATGTGTGTAATTTTAGTACGTGTCCATAGCATCCCCGAAAAGGGGATGATTTAACAGTCCCGTTACTTTATAGGTAACGGGAAACGACCATAGGAGGCCGCAGAATCCGCTTATGTAGTAAAATACACTACTGTTCAAGGGAACCATGGAAAGAAAAAGGAAGACATGAACAGACAGCCCGTGTTAATTTAACCTAACACGGGAGCAGCGGCGTTATGCATTTTCTCAAACTGCATTGCCTTGTATTATAAGAAAATACCGCTCAGAAAGCCTTTCTGGGGCTATTTTCAACTTTTGATAAGAAAAAGTCGCTTTTTTCTTGCAAGTTAAAAAAAACATGTTGATATTTGCGAATAGAAAAGATTCCCGTTACCTATAAAGTAACGGATGTCCGGCATAGTATTCGTTAGGAAGCAGTTTTATCGTAAACACTTCATTTCAAGCATTATATTCAGCAAAGACATACGAGAGTATGCCCCTGTTCATTTCTTGTATTTGTTTGTCCGAATGTTTTTTGAAGTAAGTTTCGGTTACCTTGACCGAGGAATGCCCCATGGCATTGCTGATGAGCTCCTGCTGGTAGCTCCTGAAATTGGCAATGGTAGCCCAACTGTGGCGGGCACTGTAGCTGCTCAGCCCTTCCACCCCGCTCATATCTCGTGCCAGCCTGCCAAGGCAATAATTGAAGTGGCGCAACGCATTTTGGTACTGGCGGTATTCGTTATTGCCCGGACAGCTGATAAACGGAAAAAGGTAGGGTGATGACTCATCGGGGTTCTTCAGACGCCGGATAAGCTCCATAGCTTCGGGCTCGACGTGCACCGTGAGCCATGCCCCCGTCTTGCGGCGGCGATAGGCGATGACATTGCCATGCATGTCGCAACGGCGCATATAGGCGATGTCCACAAACGGGATGCCGCGAAGCATGAACAGCAGCAGGAAGAGGCAACGCGCCGACTCCAGGGATTCATCATCGACGGGAGCGCTGAGCCTGCGAAAGGTCTCTTCGTCCACCGCACGCTTCACCGTCACCTTGGTGCCGGTATATACACCTTTGAAAAGCCGCGAACGATAGGGCGCAACACCGTCGTCCACCGCGCGGAAGTAAATGGCACGGAGCATGCGCATGTAGGTGGAGACGGTGTTCCACTGCAACCGGCTGTCCAGCAGATGGTCTTGAAAGCTCTTCAACCAGGCAGGAGTCAAGTCCTTGAAATCCAGTGTCTCCTCTCCTTCAAATTCCATGACGCGTCGCAAAGTGCTCTGATACACATGGGCGGTGCCCATACGCCGTTCCTCCTTCAGTTGGGAAACGACGGATGCCATGTAGGCAAAAAGATTGTTTTGATTCATAATCTCTCGATTTAAAAATATGAGTAATCGGTTCAAGAGGATAAAACAAATATCCGACTACAATTTATTGCTTTCGAGGAGAGATTATACTGTTTTTACGGATTTTTATTCATTGGGGAACTGTTCAGAACTCAACAATCGTCCATAACGGTAATACACTGACAATCAGAGAAAAGTTTTGCCAACCCCTTGCCACACCTTTGGCAAACTTTTGCCAATGCGGTGGCAAAGTCTTGCCAAGCCGGTGGCAAAACCCTGCCAATTAAGAGACAAAAAGACATTATAACTTCGACAATACCTCCGACAAAGCAGCCAATAAATAAAATGGTAAGTTCACCAGCCGGAAGCTTTTACCTTCTATGGTCTGCACCTTATCTATCGAAAAGTTTCCTATAAGGATTATCTGCCCACTTGCGCAAGTCTTTCATTATACTTCGTTCAAACATCTGTATTTTAGCTTACAACATATCAGCAAAGAGAAGCATTTGTTTCATTGCAGAGGTATATTTCCTCTTTTTTTTGTTCCATTGCAGGCGTAAAAGCCTCTTCAGTGTTCGAAAACTTATATCTGCTATCGCTTAGACGCGGATGACGCGGATTGAAATATGAAAACTCCGCGTCATCCGCGTCTAAAAAATAATCACAAAGAACGCAAATACAGAGCTTTCCGGCAGACTCTCCCAGTATACACAAAAAGGCTGCCTCACGATGCAACGTGAAACAGCCTTTCCTTATAGTAAAGTATTCAAGTTCTTCTTAGAACAGCTTCGCAGGATACTCGCCCGCATCCACCAAAGCCTGAATCTTGTCGACTACACTCTGACGGTCTTCGGGATAAGTCACACCGAACCACTTGCTGGTTGTATCGAGCACTTCGCAGGTAGCAGTGCCATCGTTAATCAGCTTATCCACCATCAGCGGGATGAAGAATTCGCTTTTCAAGTTCTCCATATTCTTCGGGTCGCTCAAGAAACTCTTGAAAAACTCTGCACTGTAAGCAAAATAATCGGGAGTGAAACCCCAGAAGTTCATGCTGACCGGAGTCGTCTCGGGAGTGGCAGTCCATTCACCGTTATCGTCGATGTACTTCACCTCGCCATCCATACGCTGAATCTTGGTGCGTTCCACTACGGAAGTCAGCAGGTTGTTCGCATCCGTTCCACACAATCCACGGGATACGGTACCGCTCTCGCTCAACGTATTGCCGATGCGGAAGCCTACCATGGAATATACGTTTTTGGAGCCTTCGGGAAGGGCTGCAAGGAATTTGCCCATTACCTGGAAGGAGTCACGACCGTAGAAATCGTCGCAATTGATAACAGCAAACGGTTCCTTTATTACATCGGCACCCATCATTACAGCATGGTTGGTTCCCCAAGGTTTGGTACGGCCTTCGGGGCAGGTGAAGCCTTCAGGAAGGTCATCTATGGACTGGAATACCAGTTCGCAGGGAATATGGCCTTCGTATTTGGAAATAATCTTGTCGCGGAAGTCCTGTTCAAAATCTTTACGGATTACGAAAACGAGCTTGCCAAAACCGGCATTGATGGCATCGTAAATAGAATAATCCATGATAGTTTCGCCATTCGGTCCCAATCCGTCCAATTGTTTCAAGCCACCATAACGGCTGCCCATACCGGCTGCCAATAAGAATAAAGTTGGTTTCATATTAGTTATTATTTAAAAAGGTTAGTGTATCACAGTTGATAACGGTTGCAAATGTACAAAAATTTATGGCTGACAGAAGGGAGTTTTAGTTCATTCTTTACCACTATCCGTTCAAAAAGGTACATTTAGAACGGATAACCGATGGCAAAATGCAACGCCATGCTGTCCTTGAACTTGGGAATATTATAATACCCCGACTTCCCGGTATCATACGGATCATGCAGCCCGATACCCAAGTCCAGACGAAAAACAAGAAAGTCCAAATCGTAACGCAAGCCAAATCCCGTGCCTAAAGCAATCTGTTTCGGGAAATTCTTCAACGTAAATTCACCATCCGGGCGGTTTTCATCTTTACGCATCAGCCATACATTGCCGGCATCCAAGAATACCGCTCCATGCAAGTCGGCAATCATACGGAAGCGATACTCGATATTGGCTTCTATGCGAATATCACCCACGTGGTTGATATAGGTATATTTCCTATCCGTCTCGGGAGGATAGCCGCCCGGACCTATACTGCGTGCAGAAAAGGCGCGCACACTGTTGGCACCGCCGATATAGAACTGTTCCGTATAAGGTGCGGTCGTAGCGTTGCCATACGACCATATCACCCCTCCGGCAATACGCGAGGCTATCATCTGGTTCTTGTCTATCCGGTAATGGTACCTGAATTCCGAGTTCAGCTTCAAGAACTGTGCAAAAGGTACCCCGAAAAGCTTCTTTCCTTCCTCACTGAACGGCTTGCCGAAAATACGGTAGACGGCAGAAGTCAGGTTACCGGCCGACGCAACGGTGGTCTGCCACCAGATGGGGTTACGCTTGCCGCGCACGGAAGCGTTGTCATAAGTATAGGTGTACTCCATGGCAGGAATGAACTGGTCGCGCAAACTAACGTAGAGTGCCGGATTCTCGGCACGCAACGTATCGAAAGCGGCAGTAGGATTGCGCAGTACATTGAATGTCAACCGGAAAGGAGTTATACTGTGCCTGGAAGTCGATTTGGGCTGGAAGTCATAAGTGACATTACCGCCAAAAGCCAACAGCTTATAATACTTGGCACGGTTCATCTGGTCGGCATATAAACGGAAAGTCGTTGTAGCCGGGAAGTCATACTCACGGTCGCCCATCCTAGGAAACACCACGCGCGGAAAGATAAGCGAAGTGGAGATACCCAGTTCATAACTGTTCATCAAGGAAGAACTTGCCTTGCCCGTCTGCCATTCGTACGAACCGTTCAACTTCACATTCCAGCTTTCACCGCCACCGAAGACATTGTTCTTCGTCACCGTAAAAGCGGCACCCGGTCCCGTCTGGTTATTACTCTTCATGGTGACATTAAAATCCAATTCCGCATCGTAGGGTTTATCGAGCGCGGCAATGACCTTCACATCCAATGTATCAGACACAAACGCCGTATCACGCGGTATATACTGTATCTCCGCATAACGGAAAATACCGACGCTTGCCAGACGCTCCTGAATACGGGTTTGACGGTATAAGCTATACAAACTCTGCATAGAACGCTGGCGGGCAATACCTGCGCTGTCCTGTATCTGACGTTTCCGTCGATAACCTTGATAGTTCAACCAACGGTAAAGCATGTTGGGACGTACCGGTGGTTTGTTGTAGTAATGTATGGTCAAGCCTTTGTAATCCATGCTGTCATTGGGTTCCTGCCCCTGCTTTCCAAGAAGATAGACGGATTTACGCCCCACACGGAACTGCTTCTCGGCTACCTTTGGCATACCGGGAACGGGAATCAAGCGCATCTGGACATGCCCATTGGGAACCATCATGGTATCGGCCTGATAGGTCAGGTAGTCGGGACGGAAATAATAACAGCCCACATTACGCAGCAGGGTACTGATACGGGTACGCTCCCCATCCAAATCAGCCACATTGAATTGTTCTCCCGAACTGATAAGGGAACGTCGGCGTCCCAGCTCCATAATGCGAGTGGTACGCTCGCTGAAACCACGATAATATACCGTATCTATAAAGTAGGGGTTACGCATGTTCACCGTATATTGCAACTTTGCCTTCAGCGAGTCCTTCGGGTCGATAAATGTCTTGTAGCTGACGCTTCCGTTGAAATAGCCATAATCGCGCAACAAGTTAACCGCCGCCTTCTGGCGTATATCGGGATTCACCGTAGACATAAGCACCGGAGTGGCGGCAAATTTATTGAATATCCACTTTCCGAATCCCTTCTCATACTTCTGGAAACCATTGTAAATCCACAGTCCGAAAGGAAAGGGATAGCGGATAGTAGAGCTTCCCAGCAACGAATTGTTCGGTGCCGTAGCAAGGGCGGCTTCCACCTCTTCCATAGCAATCTCACCAACAGACGTTTCACTGCGGTTCAATACAATCATCGGCTTTTGGCCGGTATAGAGTATCTCCCCCTCGGGCAAGTGCTTCGTGGTGGAGCAACCTGCCAGAAATATCAATCCTGCAATATATAATATCAGTCGTTTCATATCACATTCCTACTTTTTCATATCGCTATTTTCAGCCTCCGGTTTTATCTTTTTCTTCCTGAAGATGAAGAGTTCACTCAATCGGTCCATCTTCCGGCGCAGCACAAGGCCGACACCCGTTTCGGTTATCTCACCGTCGAGTATGCTTTCGTAGTTTTTATTATGGAATACACGGACATATCGAGTACCCGACGCATCAAGACGGTATTCCAGCGATATATTGTCAATGAATGATTCCGCATCGTTCGTGGCATTGGCCCCGGTGGACACTTTTCCACCGATGACTATCTGTACGCGGTCGTTGAAGAAACGCTGGGAATAACGAAAACTGAAGTCTTTCTGCGTGTCACCCGTTTCAGCAGAGGTACGGTCTTCCACACCTACACTGATATTGGCCCCTTTTATACCTCCCGCCAAGGAGTTTATCTGGCTCTGAAGTACTGAGTTCAAGGCGGCTCCCATTGACAAACCTCCTCCTTTGGCACCACTGTTCAGGTAAATACCCGTGGCAAGCATGGCAATGGCCTGCTTGCTACGCTCTTCTGCACCCATTGCCTGCAGCTCATTCTCTACTGCGGCATCTTCGGGCGCCGAAATATCGAATATCAAATCGGGAGCGTCAAGCCTGTTCTTGATGGAAATGGAAACATCGAAGTTCACCATGCGCGAACCGTCCCCGTCACCATCGGCCACAGAAGCACGCATACGTTCCGTAGCCTTCAGGCTCAGCGTAGGATTCATAATATTCCCCCGCCAATCCACATAACTGCCGGGATTGAACTGGAACTCCTTCAACGGGATGATAGGCAGCGAATATTTCATGACGCCACCCGAAAGGGTATAGCGTCCGGTAAGGCTCATATCCCCTTGGGGAGTATACTGCATATTCAAATCACCGCCACCTTCCAGTTCGATGTATTTGCTACGGTCGGGACTCAAGTCGGCACGAAGACGGACAGCATCGTCAATATGGACGGACATATACATTTCCAATCCTCCCAAAGACATGGCAGGAACCTCATCTGCTTTTACCGACGTCGTATCGGTGAACGAGGTAAAGGTAACCAGCCCACTGAGACGGTCTTCCACCGTTAAAGGGGAATCGGTCAACACGTAGGTTACGTTGGTATTGCCCAGCAAATTCATGTTTCCACGCATCGTGAGCCCGTCAAGCGGCCCCTTCACCGTGGCATGCAAGTCGACGAACACCTTTCCATACACCAGACTTTCGCGAGTACGCGGTGCATCCAGCAACGTATAGTTCTCTGCCAGCAGATTGAGGTTGGCAGTAGGACGCTCCATATTCCGGAAATCAACCTTACCGTCAATCGTAAACGGATTCTTGCTGGTGGTATAAATGGCAAACTTATCAAATATCAACTGATTGTCCTTTATCTGTACCGGACGGTTGTCGAACCAGTAACGTGCTCCCGCCTGGCGTGCATAGACAGACACACTGTCCAAAACAATATCACCATGCATTTGAGGCTTGTCCAGCGAACCATAAATATAAAGCCCTCCATCAATATCTCCGGTAAAGGCCACCGTTTGGTCAGGGATGAATGCATTGGCCATCTTCAATGGAAAATGCTCGAAACGGGTGGACACTTCCAGGGTATCCTTTCCGTTCTTCTGCGTCAAGATACCGTCGGCGGTCATCACTTCTTCATTATCATATGTAAAATAGGTATTCAGATAGTGCGTATTCTTGTCGCCCGGCAACCAGGTAGCCCCCAGGCCGATGTCTCCAACCGGTTGGCGTTCGTAGGTCAGTTTCTCTACATTGGCTTCGGCGGACACCTGCAGGGAAGTGGCAGTCTGTATATAATTTGCTTCGGCGGAGAACAATCCCGTAAGCCGGGGCATATAAGGAAGTACCTCCGTAAGTTCATCCAAGCGCAATCGGCTCAGTTCTACGTTTATATTCTGCAAGGAAAGGGTATCATTCTTGTCGGATTGCATACGGAAACACAGACCATCGTCGCTGTCCATATCAATATTGGCATAGACGCGCATATTCTTATGCAGATAAATCCAGTTACTATTGTCCGCAAAGTGGAATTTACGGAAAGCGATAATCGGCTCGGCAGGAATAAGGTTCAGCAGCACACCATTACCGCGACCGTGTCCTTCGGTCAACGGACGGGCATTAATACCGAATAGAACACCGGTCTGCCCTTTTCCATTCACATAATCCACAGTCAGTTCCGCATCTTCATTACGGACTTCACCCGTCAGTGTGCTACGGAACACAAACTGCGGGTTCTTGGGACCGTTTATGACACCACCTTGCAACTTCATGCGGGCAGTATCCTGCTTTACTGTAAAAAATATCGTATCGAGCTGCAAGGAGTCCATGCGCAATCCGTGAACAGCTGTACGTCCATTGATGCCGACTTGCGGAGTAAATCCGAAGCTCAGTTTGAAATCATTATAGGAAATACCCTTTGCAGCCAGGAAATAGCTGACGGGATTCTGGTTACCGGCTTCCAGATGCATGCCCGCTGAAGGAAGGACTTGGCGCAAAGCGGCATGGTCCAAACGCCGTTCATCAATCTGCTTTGTCAGGATAGAGACAAATTTATCCGACTGTTCCATCAACTTCTTCAACGTGCTGTGAGCGCGGAAACGCAGATTCAAGTCACCGGCATCAAGCCTCAACTTGAGAGAATCATGACGTGCCTCCGCTCCCATTGTAAAGGCAAACGGGTGTTTCAATGGTCGGGGCACCAAACCCAGCTTATGCAGATTCACCTCTTCCACATTTAAATCCAAAGCGCCATCCAGATAGCTGCGGTCAAGACGCATATCCGCATTTCCCTGCATCTTGAGAAGGACATTATCGCTGGCAAGACGGACGGTAGCAACGGATGACTTGAGTCCGGCATGCACATCTACACCGGAAATGTCCCAATGGCCATACTGTAGTTTTTCCAAGGAGGCATTCAAAGCGGCCACAGTTTTTCGTGATGCCACATCCACCCCTTGCCCCTTAGCGGACATCTTTGCCGTAAGAGTATAGATAGAGTCCTTGGGCAGGAAGTGATGCACCTGCAAGTTGTTGATGGCAAGGTCGGCATGGTAGGCTTCCGTAGCA
>ERZ1106919.1402-NODE-1402-length-15628-cov-3.662750_pt1 | contig 15628 bp, 8 predicted proteins | sample MGYA00403654_ERZ1106919 | MGnify/ENA primary metagenome ERZ1106919 (study PRJEB35170, sample SAMEA104062450) | human gut metagenome | biome: human gut; feature: human-associated habitat; material: faeces | place: Denmark | collected 2012-10-08 ... | reverse complement strand
TCTTGAACGGCTTGACCGGCGGTTGCGGCCTCTTACGTGACATGATGTTCTCCTTGAAAATTACGATTGAATGCTTGCTTCTGGATTGTTACGTGCGTCGCGCGGCTTCATATGGCCGCGGACGGGCATCAGAACTCGGGTTCCTGCGAATCGCCACCGAAATCGGACGAGCCACCGAACGAACCGAAGGACGAGCCGGCATCGCCGGACGTGCCCCACGGATCGGTCGCGGGCGCGGCGCTCTGGCCGGCGTTGCCCGCAGCGGACGCGCCACCCTGGTAGCCGCCATTGCCGCCACCCTGATAGCCACCGCTGAAGCCGCCATTGCCACGGCCACCCTGGTAGCCGCCGGCGTTGCCGCCGAAACCGCCGCCATTGCCCTGACCGGCGTTGAATCCGCCATTGCCGCCATTGCCACGGCCGGCGAATCCGCCTTGGCCGTTGCCGCTGGACGTGCGCGTGACCTGCGCGGTCGCGTAACGTAGCGACGGGCCGATCTCATCAATCGTCATCTCGATGACGGTGCGGTTCGAGCCGTCCTGCGCCTGATACGAGCGCTGCTGGAGACGCCCCTGCGCGATGACACGCATGCCTTTGGACAGCGTGCTGGCGCAATGCTCGGCGAGATCGCGCCAGGCGGAGCAGCGCATGAACAGCGCATTGCCGTCCTCGAACTGCCCGGTGTTGCGATTGTAGGTACGCGCGGTAGAGGCGATGGTGAAACTGGCGACGGAAGCGCCGTTTCCCGTGGTCCTCAATTCGGGATCTGCCGTGAGGTTGCCCACCACGGTGATGATGGTTTCGCCTGCCATGACTTACCTTCTTACCTTTGGTTCAGCGAGTCGCGAACAATCAGAAACTCATACGGCTTACTTGGCGTCTTTACGAAGAATCTTCGTGCGGACGACGGATTCGTTCAGGTTGAGCACACGATCGAGCTCGGCGCTGACCTCGGGAGTGGTCGTGTAGTTGACCACCACGTAGTTGCCTTCGGTCTTGCCGTCAATCTCGTAAGCGAGCTTGCGACGTCCCCAAATATCGGTGTTCTCGACGGAACCACCTTCCTTGGTGACGAGCTCCAGATACTGCTCGGTCAACTTCTTCAGACCGCGCTCATCCAGCTCAGGATCGGCAATGAACATCAGTTCGTACTTATGCGCAGACATCACCCACCTCCTTCGGACTAGTCGGCCATGGACTATCCATGGCAGGAGTGTGTATACGCGCTGCTGAAAACAGCAACTTCTCTAAGCTACGCCATGCCCGCGACAGCTTGCGGTGGCTGTCGCGAAGCGACTGGGGGTAATCCGTCCTACTGCAAATCCACGACCGCGCAATCCGCGGCACCATAGCCGTTCGACTTGCACCATGCGTCGCCGGCCTTCACCGAGTCGACCGTATCACCCGACAGGATCACGTAATACGCGGTCGAAGCGTCGGCCTTCGTGTACGTCGGGTAATCGCCGGACCAGATCAGGATCGCGTTCTTGTGCTTGATGCGCTGCTGCAGGAACTGCTCGTAGATGTCCACGTAATGCCAGGTCTTGCCGTCGGCCTTCATGTCGTTTTTCTTGCTGGACAGCTGCGTGGTGTAGGTGGTGTAGAAGCGGGATGCGGCGGATTCGTCATGCTTGAGCTGCCAGCTCAACGCAAGCTGCGCGTACCGCTCGGCGTCCTCGCTGTCGATGTCGGAGCCCGCCAACGCGTCGCCGTCCGCACTGCCCGCCTCGCCGGTGCCGCTCTGACCGGTCTGCAGGATGACCTCGGCGCTGCCGGTCTCGATCTGGTCGTACGGGCGCCAGTACTGCCTCGTGGTGAATTCGAGCGCGACGTTGGCCGTCTCGCCATTGAACTTGACCGGCTGCTTGGAGAAGTCGAAGACGGCCGAGGCGATGACATTGCCATCATCGTCCTTGATGCTGACCTTGACGTCGGATTCCTTGAACTCCGCCGTGTCGCCGTCCTTCGTCGACGCGCAATTGGAGGTGAGCTGCAGCTGCGCGACGAGATTGGCGTCGCTGTGGTCGACGGAACTCAGCTCGGCATCGGGCGCAGCAGTGCAGGGCTTGTCGTCTTTCGCGGCCTTGCTGTCGCCGGACTTGGTCTTGCCACTCTGCTGGGATGTCGACTGCGTCTGAGCCGATTGGGTGCCGGAATCACGCAGCATGAACCACCAGACGCCGAATCCGGCGGCAAGCGCCACGACGAGTACGGCGATGATGATGCCGACGATCAGCGCGGTCTTCTTCTTGCCCTTGCCGGCGGACTCTCCAGGCCGTGACGGTTGGGCTGGCGGCTGCACGGCCTGCGGCGGGAAGACGGCACCGGGCTGGGCGGCACCGTATTGCCCCGCGTACTGCTGAACAGCCTGATAAGGCTGTGCAGCAGGCACCGGCTGGGCGGTCGGCACCGGCTGTGCGGGCTGCGAGCCGGCGGACAGCTCGGCACCGCACTGCTGGCAGAACCGTATGCCGGGTTCCGACTGCTGACCGCACCCCGGGCACACGGGACCCGCCTGCACGGCTACGGGCGCCCCGCAGTTCTCGCAGAATCTATCGCCCTCAACGACATTCGCACCACAACGGGAACACCGCATAATCTCTCCTCATGACTATCCTGCGCTCAACGTTACACTGCATGACAGCATTCCCCTGCAAATATACTGCGATACGGACCCCAAATGACGTCCGCAACCATTTGACCGAAATGTCTTTTAGATATAAAATTTGAGGACTGATGAAATCTCGAAGAGGAGATTATCATGTCGGCAACCAAAGGCTCCAGATAACATTGTTGGCTGTTTTGCTGACTCTCGCCGCATCGTTCGTATCGATGTCACCCAAGCAGGCTTCTGGCTTTGACTCCACATATGAAGTCGTCACTGATGCAGACGGCAGCAAAATCATCATGGCCAAGCCCGGCTCTGCAGCAGTCATAGAACCATCGACCGGCAAACTTCTAAACGTGATTCCTCCTTCATCCATGAATGTCAACGCCATCACCGTAACAAGGGGATGCACAAACAAGAACGCTGGATGCTGGACAAGCGGTAGCGCACTTGGGGATATGCAATTCGCCGGAAGTGGAGCTGTGTCCGGCACTTGGCCGTATAGAAATGCGTACTACACCGGGAACTTGCATGGTTTTGTGATCTATCAATACAAAGGTGCGACCATGAGTTCGCCGAAACTAGGACCGCATTTGTGGATACGCATGGCAAATAATAGTGCTGTCACAGGGAAGAGTGTCACCCGTTGGTAAAAAGACATTCTCATACGTTGAGATAATGCATATCGGAGTAAGAGGAGTAAGAATGGGGCATATTCCGGCATCCCGTCGTACGGTGACGATGGCCATCGCCGTCATCGCCGTCATTACGCTTTCCATTGCGATGCTGTGCGGATGCGGCACGGCACGGAACACGAACCAAGCAACGGATTCCGGATCGGGCGGGAAACGTCTCGCCTCATCTTTGCAGGCTTATGCGACGCAGCTGCTCGGCCAGGACTCCGGAATGGACCCCGCGCAGAAAGCGACACTGCGCAAGGCCGCGACAAGCGGCAAAATAAGTCTGTCCGATTACAAGGCCGCATGGAGCCGATACATCACGTGCGTCCAAGACAAGGGCTATCCGAGGCCGACACTGAAAACTTACTCCAACGGCATCCAGCAGCCGCAGGGAGACGTACTTCCTTCAGATAAAGCCGATGACCTTGACTACATCCAAAAAAAGGCCAAGGACTTGAACGCGTGTGGAATCGCCACCGTGGATTCGGTGGACGCGTTGTATATGGCACAAGTCGGCAATCCCAATCTGTATGCGTCTCATGAGGAGGGGGCAGTCGATTGCCTTAAGCGCGCCGGGCTGGTGCCGAAATCCTACACCGTCGAACAATACGAGAAGGAGGCGAACGCAATGGGTCACGCCGCTCCCGGAGAGACCGTCAACACGACGTATGACATGAAGAAACCGGAAGTGCTGGCATGCCTCGCCGCCAACGGCAACGTATTCATGGACAGATGACGCCACAGGCACAGAGAATGCATTGGCATGTTCTCGCCCCTATCGGATATCGGATTACCTGCCCGATGGGGGCGAAAACATACCTTATATGCCCTGCCCAAATACCGCGAATAAGCTGCTGAAGATGACGTGGCGACTGTACAACAAGGAGGGAAGAGCAAACCAAGAAAGGGGCTTGTTATGATATGTCCTCACTGCGGCGCCACGCTGTCCAGCGCCGCACGATTCTGCACGCAATGCGGGCAGACGCTCGCGGTCGCCGCAGCAAACAGCAACGACAACGTCGAGGATTCGACCGTGCTCGGCACCGCTCCACACGGCACCGCAGCCGCGCCTCAGCCGGAAGCACCCGCTCCCGTCGCCGCATTCCCTGAACCCGTACCGGCCCCGCAGGCCGCGGCACCGCAGCCCGAGCCGGCACCCGCATTCCCCGGCGCGGAACAGCCCGCGGCCGAGCCGGCCTTCCCGGCGGTTCCCGAACCAGTCCCCGCACAAGAAGCTCCTGCAGCTCCCGTCCCGGCGGCAGAAGTGCCAGTCGCCGCTCCGGCCGGAGAAGTTCCCGCCGCCGCACCTGTTGCGGCTGCAGCACCGGCTCCCGGCACTTTTGCTGCGCCCGCGCCTGGTGCTCCCGTCCCCGGCGCACCTGCCCCCGTTACCCCCGGCGCACCCGGCGCCCCGGTTCAGCCCGGCACTCCGCAGCAGTTCGTCCCCAACCCGATGTTCAAGGAGCTGTTCTCCGCGCGTTCGCTGCAGACCGCCGCAATCAGCCTTGCCTTCGGCTTGATCGGCGCGATGGCGCTGGCCCTGATCGGCTCCATCTTCTTTTTGTCGGCCGGCTCATCATGGGCGTCCAAGCTGAGCATGGTCCCCGGCCTGTCCGGCATGATGAGTGACGCCAGCGGTTCCGGCACGGTGACGCCGAACTTCTTCCAGTTCCTGATTCTGGTGATGGTTCTGGGCGTATCCGGTCAACTGTCGCCCAACATCACCGGAGGCAACCTCTCCATGTCGTCCTTCGGCGTGTCCGGCCATCTATGGATGCCTGTCGGTCTTTCCGGCGTGGCGCTGGTTCTCGGCACCGCGTTCGGCGCATACTGGTTCGCGCGTAAGTTCGCCATCCGGTTCAAGTGGACCGGCATCGTCAGCAGCGTCATCGTCGGCGTCGTGATGGGATTCGTCTATCTGATTCTCGCCGCGATCTTCCCGCTGACGCTGGGAGCCGGCAGCATGGGCGGCATTCAGGCCAAGGCCATCCTGACCGGCGTCTCCGCCCGTACGTATTTCATGACGCTGCTGCTCGCCGCGATCGGCGCGTTCTTCGGCTATCTGCTCGCCCAGTACGCCTCGGATTCCAACAACGTGTTCACCGCGGCCTGGAAGTGGGCTCACCGCACGCGCGGCTTCGTGCGCACGCTGCTTGATGCGGCGTTCATCTACGCGGTCGTGTTCACGGTGATCGGCTTCATTTGCCTGATCATGCTGTCCAGCAACCTGCACAACGGCCAGATGTTCATGCTGTTCCCGATTCTGCTGCCGTACCTTTCGTTCCTGACGTTCGCGCTCGGCTCGTTCGGCGCGGTCGGCATCGACGTCCCCGGCTATGTCGCTAACCTGTCGCTGTTCGGCATCTCGAACCAGTACGGCGGCTCCATCAGCGCACCGTGGCAGCTGTGGCTGGTATTCGTGGTGTTCCTTATCACCACGTTCTACATTGCGTTGCGCGCCGCGGCCCGCAACATCTATGATCCGGCATATGCGGGATGGCAGCACTCGTGGAAGTCTCCGGTCGCCACGCTGGTGATCTGGCTGATCGTCACGTTCCTGTTCACGTCCGTGACGCTGGATTACACCATGCAGTCCGATACCTCTGACGTGTCGCTGAACATCGCGGCATGGTACTTCCTCGTCGCGGCCGTATGGTCGTTCCTGATCGAGGTGGTGGCGCTGACATTCGGCCCGGCCATGGTGCTGTCGATGGGCGGCGCATGGAAGCTGTTCGTCGGCGGCACGGTCCGCCCGACGCCCGCCGAGGTCACCGCGTATGCGGCGGCATGCGGAGCGCACTTTGGTCGCTTCCCGTCACAGGTCGCCGCGGCCGCCGGCTACACCGGCCCGCAGCCGTCCTTCGGCGGACAGCCTGGCGCCGGCACCGGAGCGCCGACCGCGCCCGCAGCTGGCATCCCGGTTCAGGGCGTTCCCGTTCAGGGCGTTCCCGTTCAGGGCACCCCGATTCCCGGTGCTCCGGTTCAGGGGGTTCCCGCTGCCGGCACCGACGCCGCGGCCTTTCAGGCCCAAGGTGGTGCCCCGACTGTCCAAGTTCCCGCCGGCGCTCCTGCCGCTCCTGCAGCTGCACCTGTCGCCCCCGTTCCGGTGGCTGCTCCCGCCGCCCCGGCTGCAGCCAAGGCCATGACCCCGCAGCAGAAGAAGCTGGCCATCATCATCAGCGCCATCGTCGGCGTGCTTGCCCTGCTCGGTATCGCTTACGCAGTGGTCAACTCCACCATGTTCAGCGCCGATAACACCGCGAAGAGCTACCTGTCGGCCATCGCGTCCGGCGACTATGACAAGGCCAACGGCATCTCCGACCCGCAGGTCGCCAACGGCAAGCGCACGCTGCTCACCAATGCGGCTTCCAAGGGCGACAAGACCACGATCAGCAACCAGCGCATCATCTCCGCCACCGACAACGCGGACGGCTCCCGCACGATGCGGATCTCGTACACGCTGGGCGGCAAGTCCATGACCGACATTCTGACGGTCGCGCCGAACGGATCCAAGTTCCTGATCTTCAAGAACTGGAACATCACGACGCCGCTGGTCAAGGAGATCTCCGTCTACGCGTCACCGGCCATCACCAACTTCACCGTCAACGGTGTCAAGGTCGGCGCGAAGAACGCCACAGCATCCGATTCCGGCACCTACACCTTCAAGGTGTATCCGGGCTCGTACACGGTGAAACCGGTCACGTCGAAGTATCTGACCGCGGATTCGACGACGCTGACCACCTCCTCCGAATCCTCCGCCTCGATCTCTGCCGAGCCGACCGACGCTCTGGCAGACGAGATCAACGCGAAGATCAAGGACAAGCTGGATACCTGCGCCAAGTCCACGGATGCACAGCCTGAAGGCTGCCCGTTCAGCATGTACGGTTCCGATGACGACTACCGCAACATCGCGTGGAACATCACCGAATACCCGACCGTCACCACTGATGACCTCAGCATCGACTCGGGCAGCTTCTACGTGTACGGCGGCGAAGCCAAGGTGGCGTACGAGTACAAGAACTATGACGACTCCTGGGAGCCGACGGACAGTTCCACCAGCTTCAGCATCAGCGGGCAGTTCACGCTGGACGGCGACAAGCTGGACATCACGCTGGACGACGACTGATCGGAATGATTTCGCCCGGCACGGGGCACCTGCTGCGCGCACCGTGCCGTAAGTGGAAGATCGCAACCCGCCGTTCCTCTTGGGACGGCGGGTTCTTGTATATTGGATAAGGTTTGTGTACGGCAACGTATCACCACGGTGAACGGTAACGAAACTATCGACGGAAAGAGCGGAAAAACATGTCGGCGATCCTTGAGGGCACACCCGATAAGCGACTGGCCTTGGTGACGGGCCGCGCATATCCTGAGCTTGCCAATGAAGTGGCTCAATATCTCGGCATCAACGTGCTGCCCACCACCGCATACGACTTCGCCAACGGTGAGATGTATGTGCGGTTCGCGGAGCCGGTTCGAGGCGCCGACGTGTTCGTGCTGCAGTGCCACACCAACCCGATCAACAAGTGGGTGATGGAGCAACTGCTGATGATCGACGCCCTCAAGCGCGCCTCCGCCAAGTCCATCACCGTCGTGGCACCGTTCCTCGGCTACTCCCGTCAGGACAAGAAACATCAGGGCCGCGAGCCGATCACCGCCCGCCTGATGTTCGACCTGTTCCGCACCGCGGGAGCGAATCGTCTGGTCACCGTCGACCTGCATGCCGCGCAGGAGCAGGGCTTTTTCGATGGCCCGGTCGACCATTTGACCGCCATGCCCGTGCTGATCGACTACGTGCGCAGCCACGTGCCTATGGACAAGGCGACGATCGTCTCCCCCGACGCCGGCCGCATCAAGGTTTCCGAGCAGTGGGCCGCCAAGCTGGGCGGGCTCCCGCTCGCGTTCATCCACAAGACTCGCGACATCACGCGCCCGAACCATGCCGAAGCGCATGGCATCATCGGCGACGTGCAGGGGCGCGACTGCGTGGTGGTGGACGACATGATCGACACCGCCGGCACAATCTGCGAGGCCGTGCGCACGCTGCGCAACTCCGGCGCCGCCTCGGTGACTCTGGTCGCCACGCATGGTCTGCTGTCTGGCCCGGCCGTGGAGCGCCTGCGCGATTGCGGCGCCCGCGAAATCATCCTGATGGACACTGTGCCAGTGCCGCAGGAGAAGCGCCTGGATAACATGACCGTGCTGTCGGTGGCGCCGCTGCTGGCCGCAGGCATCCGCTCCGTCTTCGAGGAAGGCTCCGTGGCGACACTGCTGGAGGGCCTGCCGGAGGACATGCGCCCGAGAAACATCTACGCCTGAAATATAAAACAAGGGCTACATATTTGCCCCCGCTGGCGGAGGCAGAATGACGCGGTCCTGGCCATCCATAACGGATTGAACACAAAAAAGGGAGGCCGCCACAGGGCGACCTCCCTTTTTCTATTTACTTATATCACTCGGCGCGCTTGCGGGCGATGAACACCGCGCCAGCGGCGGCAACCAGCATCATGCCGGCCATGCCGATGACGGCGACGTTCGCACCCGTCTTGGAGATGGCGTTGCCGTTGGCATCGGCCTTCTCCAGTGCGGCGATCGCGTCGGCGAGGGCCTTCTGCGCGGCGTCGATGTCAGCCTGGGTGGCGTTGTCATCGGCGAGGACGCTCTGGGCCTTGGCGAGGGCGTCACGCACGGCCTGGGCGGACTTCTTCGTGTAACCGCTCAGATCCAGGGCCTTGGCCTGATCGATGGTGGCCTGCAACTTGCTCTTGTCGGTCGTCTCCGGGTTCGGAGTCGGCTTGGAGGAGGCGGGCTTCAGGGCCTTCATCGCGGCGTTCAGCGCGTTGTACGCGGCATCGACGTCAGCCTTGGTGGCGTTCGCATTGTTCAGGACGGCCTTGGCGGCATCCAGAGCCTTCTTGAACGCGGCCCACGAATCCTTGGTGTACGCGGATTCCTTGAGCTTCTCGGCATCGGCGACCAGGCCGGCGAGCTTGGAGGTGTCCACGCGCTCTTCCAGAGCGGCGATGGCGTCCTTCAGGTTCTGGTAGGCGAGAGCCACGTCGTACGCGGTGGCGTTCTCGTCGTCCAGCACCTTCTTGGCGGCGTCGCGCTTGGCGACGAGCACCTTCCAGGTGTCGGCGGTGTAGGTGGCCTCGGTCAGGGCGGAAGCGTCATCGTACAGGTTCTGCAGATCGCACTTGTTGACCTTGACCTCGGTGCTCGGCACGTCGCGAACCGTGGTGACACGCAGCTCGGCAGCGGAGGCGTACGTGTTCACCTCGCCCGCGGACTGTCCCGCGGTTTCGAGAGCGGTGATGCGCACCTTGGTGACGTTCTTGACCGCGTCGAACTTGACCTTCTGCCAGACACCGCTGGTCGTGGTGAACGTGCCATTGGTGACGACGTCCTTGGTGGTGCCGTCGGACAGCGTCAGCGTAATCTTGTACTTCTTGATCTTGCCGTTCGCGTTCGCGCCGCCACTGCGGGCCATGTAGCGCAGGCCGTCGATGGTCGTCGGCTCGTTCAGGTTGAACTGATACCAGGCGGTACCGGCGGACACTGCGTTGGCGCTCCAGGAGGTGTGCCAGTGGGTGCCGGCATTGCCGTCCTGGGCGAGGCTTGCCGGGCCCTCATTGCCGCCCGACAGTGCCTGCTGGCTGCCCGCCTCGACGGTGTAGGCGTCGGTCGCCACGTCGTACGCATCGTTCGAGTCGTCGCCCGGTGCGTTCTTCATGTACTCGGCCAGCGCCACAGCCTTGTTGTAGGCGGTGGTGTAGTCGGGCTTATCCTTGGCGATGAGCGCCTCGATCTCGGCCACCGTGTTCACGTACGTGGTCCAGACTTCGGCGGAGTAGTCGCCGCTCTTGCCGTCGTAGGTGTCCTTGACTTCCTTGAGCTTGGCCTCGGCGTCGGCCTTGGTGCGCTCGGCGGATGCCACGTGCTCGACCTTCAGGTCATCGAGGACGAAGTCCTTGTAGCCACCGAAGGCGGCGGCGGAATCGGACGTGTTCTGCAGGTCGGGAGCGGTGGAGGTCGAGTAGATGCCGAACCAGCTGTCGCCGGTGATGGAACCGGTGATCTCGAACTCGGCCGTGCCGTCCTCGCCCAGGGCCTTCTTCAGGTTGGTGAGCTTGACGGTGCTGGCGTTGTACTCGCCGTCACCGGTGGCGATGGCGTAGATGTCGTCGGAGCCGGACTGGTACTTGAACGACACCTTGTAGGTCTCGCCCGGTTCCAGCTTGACGTTCTGCGGGATCGTCTGGTAGATCAGCGTGCCCTTCTGGATCAGGCCGTTGGCCTTGACGGACCACTTGCCGTCGAGCACGTCGTCCATCTTCTTGACATCCCAGCCGGCCTGCGTGAACGGGGCATGCAGCTCGGACAGGTGGATACGGTTGTCCTCGACGCCTTCGGAGCCGGAGACCACGAACGGCCAGATGCCCTGGGCATTGTCCTCGAAGTCGTTGGTGAGCGTCTTCAGGGTGCCGTCAGCGTTGAGCGTCAGGCCCTTGTAACCGTTCTCAAGCACGCGCACGTCATCGAAGTACACATGGTCGGTGTTGTCGCATGCGCCGGAGTGCGAGAGCGTCACCTTGACGTCGCCGCTTTCCGGAGCCACGAACCACACGTACATGTTCTGGAAGTAGCTGCTGCCGCCTTCAGTGTTCGAGTACGTGTTGTGGCCGTACGCCTTGATGTAGTTCTTGGCGATCGACTTGCCGGTCTCGTTGGTGGCGAGGACCTTGGTGCCGTTGGTCACGGTGATCTTGGCCGGGGAGTTGGTGCGGTTGTCCACGCCCACGTAGATCGCGTAACGCTTGCCCGCGGTCAGGTCGGTGAGCTTCTGGGAGACCTTCACGTCACCGGTCAGGCGCAGCATGGCGTTGTTGGTGCCTTCGACTTCGGCCTTGCCGGTGCCGGAGACGGCCCAGTTGTCCTTGAGGGTGTTCTGGCCGCCGTTGAAGCCGGCGTCCACGACGTGCATGCCTTCGCTCCACTTGACGGAGATCTGCTTCTCGGAGCCCTTGGTCACGACGTACGGGGTCTCGGCCTCGGCGGTCAGCGAGATCTTGCCGCCGGAGACGGCGACGGTCTTCTCGTTGGTCTTGCCCTGGTCGGTGAGCTGGTACACCTTGACGGAGGCGAGGTTCTGCCAATCCTTCGGCAGGGTCCACTCGGTGGTGCCGCCCTGGGTATTCCAGTGGTACAGCTTCTCATCGGAGGACTTGACGAGCTTGCCGGTGTTCACGTCCCACAGCCACGGCAGCAGGTAGGACTCAGTGCCCTTGACGGTGTTGCTGTTGCCCGGGGAGACCGCGCCGGACGCCACGGTGATGCCGTTGAGCGTGATGGTGCGGTTGCGGTACGCGCCGTTGTTGGTGTCGTTGGAGCCACGGGACAGGACGACGACGTTGCCGTGGTCGTCCTTCAGCGTGATCTGCTCGTTGCCGTTGTTGACGGAGGCATCCTTCACGGAGGTGGCGTCGAGCGGGCTGTTGACCCAGCGGACGACCTTGAAGTGCTGGATGAACTTGGTGGACACATCGTGCGTGTACAGGTTCCTGATGTACGCGGCGTAGTCGTTGCGTCCCTGCCAGCCTTCGAAGTCCTTCATGCTGTAGCCGCCGAGCAGCGGGGCGTTCGCGGCCTGGCCGTACGACGGGTAGTCGCCGACCCAGCTGTCCTTCTGGTGGTTGCGCAGGAAGCGCATGACCTGAGAATTCTCGCCCTTCATGCCGGAACCACCGTAGGTAAGGTCGGCGGCCCAGTGCTGGAAGGTTGCGTCATACTCGTTGCCGGCACCCCATTCGGTGGTCATACGCCAGCCGTTCTGGTTGATCATTTGGCTCATCTTGCGGGTTTCCCACGAGTCCTCGGCGCCGGAGGTGTTGTTGCCCCACACGTCGAGGTAGATGAAGTCCATGTTGTCGCCGACCTTGCTCTTGAGGTCAGCGAAGCGGGACTTGCGCATGCCGGAGGCGAGATCGTAGATGCCGTCGATGCCGACACCCTGATCAAGCCAGTTCCAGCCGTAGCTCAGGCCGCCTGCAGAGTTGCGGCGCACCATGTCCTCGCTGAAGGCCTTGGCTTCCGGATACATTTCGGAGGCGTTGACGTGCACACCGAAGCGAGCGCCATACTTGGAGCCCTCTTCCATCATGGTGTTCATGTCGTCGGCGCCGCCGAGACGCTGGCCGATATCGCCGTAGTCCGGGTGGCCGGAGTCGTGGCCTTCATTGCCGTAGCCCTTGAGCAGCACGGACTGGCCGAGGCCGTCGGTGTTCAAGGCCACCTTCTTGACGTTGTCAAGCGTGGTGAGGAACGGGTTCTGCGCCTGGGAGCCGAAGTTCATGGCGATACGCCATGCCACCAGTTCGGGAACTTCCTCGGACTTGTACGGGTTGTTCATGATGTCGCGGTAGGCGATTGCGCCATCCTGCCAGTTGACGGCACCGTCTTCGTTCTCGTCGCCGGCGATGGCCACGGCCATCTGCGGCAGAGCGGTTTCGGCCACGGTGTACTTCTTGCCCTTGGAATCGGTGACCGTGCGGTGGTAGTACCACGGAGCGCTGGCCAGGCCCAGGGAGGTGGCGTCACCAGTCTGCTGGGTGGTGGCGTAGACACGCGTGTTCTGGCTGCCGCCGCGCACAGGAGCCGCCACATAGGTGCCATCGTGCTCGGAGTTGCTCCACAGGCCGGCACTCAGGCCAGCACCGGAGATGAAGCCGTAGGTGTAGTCGCTATCGGTGACGTTAGTATCTTCGGTCACTGCGAAGTTGGTATCGCCAGGCTTCTGCGTGTTGGAAGACATACGAGCACCAGTGAATTGGGCATTTTCCTGGCTGGAACGCACGGAAACGAGACTCTGGTTCGGGAAGGACAGCGTCTGGATGGCGTTCTCCTCCACACCGTTGCCCTCAGGAATGCCTTCGGACAGGTTGTTCTTGATCTTGGTGACGTTGAGGTGCAGCTGGTTGGCCTTGACCGTGATCTGAACGGTGATCACCGCGTCAATCTTCTTGGCCTCATCCTTGACCTTCAGCGTGTAGGTGGCCTCGGTGTCGGAAACCTTCTTGAAGGTCACGTCGTCATCGCCCAGTTCGATGTTGGTGCCGTTGATTTCAACGGTGCGCACATCCTTGGACTGGCCGTACATCACCTTGCCGTCGGTCATCGTGTACTGCAGCACAGAGGGGAAGTTCTTCTTAATCTGAACTTCCATCTTCTTGGTCTTCAGCGTTTCGGAGGCGACCTGAACGGTTTTGTTCAGGGTGATGGGATCGATGGCAAGATCCGCGCCGGAGACCGTCACCTGCTGGGAGACGTCCTCATAGCCTTCCTTGGCAATCGAAAGCGTGTGTTCGCCTTCTTCAATGTCGGCGAAGGAGAAGGTGCCATCTGCACCGGTCTTCACCTTGGTCTTATCCAAACGCACTGTTGCGCCTTCAATGGCAGCGCCTCCAGCGTCCACAACCTTGCCGGAAACCGCGTGCTTGGCGGCTTCGACAACCTCCGGGAAGTCCTTGATGTACACGTCGGTGACCTGGTTCAGCTCCTTCCAGGAGCCGGCCTTGATGGCAAGCTTGTTGGAGAGGTTCGTCATTGCGGAGTAATCGACATCGAATGCCTTCTGGCCATCCACGGTCAGTGTGGCGACCTTGGCGTCGGTCCAGGAAACCTGAATGTCGTGCTCTTCGTTGGCGCTCGGAGCAGCGATACGAGCACCGCTGTACCAGCTGCCGCTACCGCCACCGGTGTAGGTCTGCCAGAACCAGCCGCCTGAATCATAACCGATGAACAGGCCGCTGCCCGGGTCGTTGTAGCCCAGGTAGAAGCCGAAGCGGTTGGCGGAGCCTTCCTGCGGGGATTTGATGGTGGCGTGGAAGGAGCCGGCCTTGGAGAAGTCGTAATCTGTGCCCCATACGGCTACTGCCGGCCAGTTGTTGCTGGAGCTGGGGTTCGCTGCCGCATTACCGTTAGAGGCAGTGGACTTGAGGTGCAGCCAACCGTTTGCCATCTCCAGGATTTCGCCGCCCTGAGCGATGTTGGAATCAATAGTCCAGCCTTCAACCGCATCGGCTTGTGCGGAAGGAGTCTCGGAAGCAGTTGCAGAATCAGAAGTATCGTTGATTTGCTGAATCTGACTTGCCAAAGTCTGCAAGTCAGCATCAGACAGGGGCACTGCGAACGCAGTACCTCCCCCGCTGCCCATGCAGGTTAAGGCTAACGCTGTTGCCAGCGCAGCCGATATAGTCTTCTTCTTTTTCATTAACTATATTTTCCTTAATCTCTTCTTCGAGGTGAAGCAGATGCCTTCTTCATTGAAGAATACGCATTCGCAATTACGATAAGACACTTTACAAGAAGCTATTCTTAATAGCAATCTCAGCAAATACGGAGAATCGCCACATATTTGACATTGAATTACAACGTGAGTGAAATCACAAAACCCAATAAACGACTACGTTGTTAACCTTCACATCTATATTCGCATCATCGCGACACGCGCAGGGAAAAACTGCGCAAAAAAAGTAAGACGAATTTACCTGCATTCGACGCAATCAATGCAGCAGCATTACAGCAGCAAGCCGATTGAGCAAAATAGCAAAAGCCGCCTTGCGCAACCGCAAGACGGCTTTGACGACAATGGTGAGGCTGTGCTCGCTTACTTCTTGGAAGCGTTCACGGCATCCACAGCCTTCTGCAGCGATTGAGTATAAGCCTTGTACCAATCAGCCTGCTCGTTGAGCTTCGCAGTAGCGGACTTGAAGCCGGCAGTGTCGTCAGCTACGCAGCCTTCGTATACCGGCAGTTCCACGCTCAGTTCCTTGTTGAGGGCGTCCAGCGTGGAGGCATCCTTTACATCCTTCTTGGTGAGCGCAGCAGCTTCGGAAGCATCGCCATTGACCAAGTTGTTGTAGTCATTAGTGGCGTTGCGCACATTTTCGGAAGCGGCGGCGCAAGCGGCGACTGCATTGTTGTACTGAGCATCGGAGTAGGCGCGGAAGCCGAACACACCGGCCACGACGATAATGGCCACGACCACCACGGCGATAATGGCGACGGCCGCCTTAGACATGTGCTTCTTCTGAGCGCCTTCATTGCTTGCATTGTTGGCGTTGTTTGCCGGCGCAGTCTGCTGCTCAGCAGACATACTTCGATCTCCTTCGTTCTCGTACTTTCATACACACGTATGCGCTCTTAGCGCTCTCATGTGCTCTCATGTGCAGGGAAGTCGCTTTTCAAGCGGCTACTTCCCTGAAAACAAAAAACCCTCGCAAATCCGCGAGGGTTATTGGCTGGGGTGCCTGGACTCGAACCAAGAATGGCTGAACCAGAA
>ERZ1106919.1392-NODE-1392-length-15712-cov-4.558983_pt1 | contig 15712 bp, 12 predicted proteins | sample MGYA00403654_ERZ1106919 | MGnify/ENA primary metagenome ERZ1106919 (study PRJEB35170, sample SAMEA104062450) | human gut metagenome | biome: human gut; feature: human-associated habitat; material: faeces | place: Denmark | collected 2012-10-08 ... | reverse complement strand
TCGTTGGCGGCAGGGACGCAAACGGAGAATTGCTAATCATTCACTGCGCCAGCGGCTATAACAATGTAGTCATTACTGGTAAGGAGGGCTTTACATCTATCAGTAGACCGAGGTACTACGCAGAATAAAAAAGATTTACCTTTTGTTCCCCCCTGACAGGGGTAACAAGTGATTCCTGGGATACCCCGGCAGGTCATCGTGTTTACGATGCCTGCCGGGGTTTCTCTGCGTCCTGGGGTTCTGGTGCTTCCAGTGCTTCTTCCACATCCTGCTGACCACTGCCGACATAGCCAATGCCGTTGTAGTAAATCTCCACGGTCTGGGGCGCGTGTTTAGACCACTTTACCTCTTTCTCGTGAACCACGATCTTCTCAATAAACAGCCGCAGCAGTTCCGGCGTCAGCTCCGTGATATCCGTATACCGCTTCGCTTTGTCGAGGAAGCTGTCCGTTCCAATCGCCGTTTCCCGCAGGCGCTGGATCTCGTCCTCTTTCTGTGAGATGCCGACAGTGATGAGGTTCTGTTCTTCCGTGTAACTGTCGGACAGCATCTGGAACTGCTCTGTTGTAATGCGGCCCAGCACACTGTCCTCATACAGCTTTTTGAAAATCGCGTCCAGTTCAGCTTTCCGCTTCCGTATGGCTGCCAGTTTCTTCTCCTGCCTGCGGATCTCCCGCTGAAGCTCGGCGGATTGCTTGCTGCCAATGTAGGCGGCGAACTATTCCGGATGTTCCCGCGCCGCACTCGTCACCCGGTGCAGGTCCTCCAGTACGATCTCATTCAGAACGTACTCCCGGATGTAGTGGCCTGTGCAGGCTTCTCCATCTTTCTTGTAGGTGCGGTAGGTAAAGTGATTGTACGCTTGCCTGCCCTCCTCTGTGTGATCGTGCGTTCGTGATGCGTGGCTCAAGCCGCAGTGTTTTCCTCGTCGGACTCATCCTCGAAAGCAGCAGCGGGCATGGCATCGAGCGACCGCGCCGCGGAATTGCTGGCGGTGGAATCGTTTATTGTGAGTTCTTTACCGATGTTTTCAAATCCTTCGGGGAATGTGTTGGTAGCATTGATGTTGGTTGTCACAGAGTATTCTGTTCCGGTCTTCGAAACAACGCGCTTTCCGATGCCGCCGAGGAAACCGCCGACCGACGCACCGGCCGCATGATTCTTGTTGACCGTCATATCCTCCACCTTGCAGCCGGTGATGGTCACGCTGCCGTTGCCGCGATAGTCATTGTCGGCCCAATTTCCTTCTGCGTCATACGGCGTGTAGAGCGCATCCGCCTAGCCGATGAGACCGCCAATCAGGAACTGCGTCCCGCCGCTGTCATTCTTATCGGTGACATTGACGGTCAGATCCTCCACGTTGCAGTCAGTCAAGGTCACGCTACCCTTGGCATAGCCGATAAGTCCGCCGATGCACTCCGCAGGCAGCAGGTGGGCGGAGATATAAGCATTCCCTTCCTCGCCCAGCAGGTTTAGTTTCATGGTCACATGTTTGACCGTCACGTTTTCCGCCGTGAACCTGTCGCCCACAAAGCCCGCCAGAGCGCCGAAAGCATGATACGCGTTGGGGCTACTGACAGTAGCCGTGTAATCCACCGTCATGCCGTCGATGGTCAGGTTCTTCACCGTCACGTTATCTCCGTAGCCGTAGATGGTGCCCACGGATTGGTTGGGAGCCGCCTCGCCGCGTTTTGCATGGTAGATCGTGCGATTGTTTCCATCGAATGTGATGCCGCCGACAATGTCACCGGTGCGCGTCGTATCGGCATAGCAGAGATCCAAATCAACGCCCAGTGCGTAGCTTGCTGCCTCAGAGGAGTAATCCTGCACGACCTTAGTCAGAAAATCGTTGGCATTATAGAGCAGCTCTGTGCCATTGCTATCAGTTTCGGATTTCCATTGGACACCGACCTTGACGATGGCTCCCTGTTCTGCGGCCATTTGGGTTAGTTTGGTATCTTCCACTTTTACAAAAGTCTCGGTAGGATTCCCCCATTGGTTCAGCTCTTCCTTATAATAGCCGAAATATTCGGCGCCGGGGATACCGGTGGGCAGGGTAAAGGCCTGATCGTACTTTACGCTCACATCAATGTAGGGAATGCCGTGGTCGTTGGCGTTGATATACACATAATTCGCCTCATCGTACTCAGCCGTGAGCAGCTTGCCGCCATTATTAAGCAGCCAATCTCTCAGCGGCACATTGCCGTCCCAGTCGAATCGGAGGAAATAGGTCATGGTATCCCACTTGGCGTAGAGGGTGAGGTCACGGGAGGGCATAGTCGTCCCGCTCCATGGAGTTGTGTATTCCACATCTTCATACCAACCGGCAAAGGTATAGCCGGTGCGCTTTGCATTCGTCATGTCCACAGAAATTTCCGCGCCGTAATAGATGCTTCCGCCGTTGGGGACGCAGCCATCGTCCAGACTTACTCCGTCGCCCAGATTGAAACTCAGTGTGTATCGGTTACGGGTATAGTAGAGATCCACCACATTCTGTGCGCTGTCGGCTTGGAGGGTGATTGAGGTGGACGAATCAGCTTTCGGCGCAAATCCCTCGAAGAACTTCTGCACATCCACCGCCTGACCGGTCACGCCGGAACTGGTCACAGTATCTTTCAGTACGTAATCCGTGCCGTCCACGTTTTGCAGATAGTAGTTTACAGTGTAGTTGACCTCGCCCGCGTTCCACTTGGCATACAGGGTGGTGTTCTCCGCAGGCATGGTGGCTGCGGTGAACTCAGTCGTACAGCCCGCATCCGTGTACCAACCATCAAAGGCGTAACCTACTCGGCTCAGGTCATTGGAGGTCGGAGTGGTGATTTCCGCACCGAAACGATATTTGCAGGATTTGGCGGTTTCACCGTTTGTCCAAACGGCATCGCTGCCGTTCAGGTCATAGGTCAGCGTATACTCGTTACGGGTGTAATACACCTTGACCACCGTGCTGCCGTCGCCCTCGACAGTCTTCTGCTCAAAGCTCTGTGCGGTAAATCCGGGGTAGGGCTTACTTTCGGCGGCAGTAGGCTGACCTGTAGCGCCGGTCTTGGATTCCGTGTCCGCAAGGGTGTAGTCATCGTCCGCGACATTCTGCTGATAATGCTCCACGGTGTAGGAGATACCGCCTTGCGCTGTCCACTTGGCGTAGAGGGTAATGTTCTCGGCAGGCATGGTGGCTGCGGTAACCGCAGTCGTGCAGTTTGCATCCGTGTACCAACCATCAAAGGCGTAACCCGCTCTCTTCACATAGCTTTGCGTCAGGAGTTTGAGCGCAGCGCCCAGACGATAGGATTTAACACCGGGTTTCGAAACCCAATCTGCGTCCTCGGCGTTCAAGTCATAGGTCAGACTGTACCGCTTACGGGCATAGCTGATGGAAACCGTTCCGCCGTCCTCCGCGCTGACGGTGTAGTTCACCTTTTGGGGAAAGTCATAGGTGTTTTTCTCTTCGTCCGTAAGGAACTCCGCCGGATTGATGGTAACTGTTTCGTCCGTTTTTCCGGTGCGGGTCTCGGTCGCTTGTGACCACTTGCCGTCTGCCCCCTCTTTGCGGAGCACAAGGAAATAATTGATATCGACCGGCACCCACTTGGCGTAGAGGGTAAAGTCCTTGGCAGGCATGGTCGTTGCGGTAAACGCATTTTGGCAGGTTTCGTCCGTATACCAGCCGCCGAAGGTGTAGCCAAGGCGGGTGGGGGCATCGTTCAGCCGGTCAAGTTGATCGCCATAGCGATAGGGCACAGTGCTTACCTGACCATCGTTTCTTAATGTAAGCGTGTAGGGCGCGCGGCTGTAATAGTAGTTCTGGCCGCCCGTTCCGTCCGGACGGATGTGGATGCCCGCATAGCCGGGGTGGCGGTAGCCGATTTCGTCCGGCACAAGGGCCTTATCCGGCACAAAGTAGTTGTCGGCGGTGCCATAATGAACCACGCTCTTGGTCGGCGTTTCGGGATAGGTTCCGTCCTCGTTTTGCAGATAGAAATTGAGCGTGTACGGAATGTTGGTCTTGGGTTCAAACGTTGCCACCGCTACCAATGCGCTCTCCGGCATGGTGGTGCCGGTATAGGGGTGTTCCTTATCGTAAGAGAAGATGTTGCTCTCGTTTTTCAGCAGATAATACGTCCAGCCCGTAAAGTCATAGCCGGTGCGGGCGGGCGTTTTCAGATTGAGCGCCTCGTCGAATTTCCGCTGCTCCCAACCGATGTAACCGCCGGTGCTGCTCAGCTCATGAATGGGATAACCGTCCCGCAGGCGGTCCCAATGGACCTTGACCTTGAGCTGCACCGGGGTGGTGGAAAAGCTCAGGTCTGAGCCTTTGTAGGTGAGCGTCATCACGCAGTCGATCTCTGGCTCGTCGCAGGTCTGCCAGTTATCAAGTGCCAGCTTTATGTGCTGCTGACTGTAATTGCCGCCGTAAACACCGGTGTGATAGGCACTAAAGCGGGGATCGTCAAAGCTGATGTCAAACTTGTTCCAATCATACGTCTCGGTGCGGTCGTTGCCCGTTGTGAGGTCAAATCCGGTCAGCGCTTGCACCGATTGGGGCAGAACGACATCAAGGCCGCCGTTTTTCAGATAAACCGTCGGTGTGTCTTCCTCGCCGTCCGCATTTTCCATCTTAAATGCCGTGATGGCATGGGTGCTGCCCGCCGACCACAGTGGCGTTTCATCGGTGTATATCTCCGGTGTCCACGAAACCTTGCCCTTAAACGCGGAGAGGTTGGCGCTGATGTCCATGAACATGCCGACTTCCACATACAGCGCGCCCGAGGCGTTGGAGGTTTTGGGTTTCCCCGCCTCATAGTGGAGCGCATACAGCACATAGCCATAGCCTTTTAAGTACGCGCCCAATTTGGCCACAATGCCCACTGTGGCCACCTTCCTCGATATGAGACTGACGCTCGGCCATATCTCCACACCGGCTCGCAGACCCACCGCACCCATTGCGTACAGCCGCAGATTGTACTGCTCGTTCACAAGATTGTAGGTGCGGGTGGTGGTCCTGTGCTTAAAGATGTAAACGCCGAACACATATCGCTTGGCATTGGTATAGTTGAAGTTCATACCCATGGCCATTCGGATGTTCAGCTCGACCACAAAGTCTACCGTGAGCTCAAACTTGATGATTTTTGCCACGGTCTTTTTCATGCTGAAAATCTGTTTGCGGTACAACTCCACCCAGTCGCTGTCCAACTCCAGCATACTGTTGTACAGCTCCTGCAAGCTGAGCTTGGAAGTGTCGATTTCTTCGCGCTCGCCGCCGGTGTCCTTGCCCTCCAAAGCATCCAGTTTCTTTCCCAGTTTGTTCACCAAGTCCTTCACCTTCGTCACGGTGTCCTTTTCGCCCTGAGAAACAACGGTGGCGTCGAGGTTGATGGCGGTGTAGGTATAAACATTCAGACCAGCCTCCAGATACACATCGCTGATCCAGTAGAAAATGAACTTGTGTTTCCAAACAAGCTTGCCGTGGGTGCTCAGATCCAGTTTCAGCTCCTGAATAAAGGTAGGTGTGACGGTGATGACAATGTCGCCGCCGTCCTTCTGGATTTCCTTCGTGACCTCCAGTTGCAGTTCCAGACGCACGCCGGACAGCGGGTTTCCGGACGCATCCGTAAAGTTTTGCAGTTTCTTTGTAATCTGAGCGCTTTTGACCTTCACACTGGTCTTGCCCCCGCCGTTGGCATTTGCCCTCGCCGGTGAGACAGCGCCGGAGCCTCTTGCATCATTCAAGGATAGGGTAGAAATACCGAGAGTGCCCTCCGGGTCGATGTCAATGGAACGCAGGTCGATCTCATCACCTGCCGTCAGGCCGCTCAGATCCATCTCGTCTATCGCCACGGAAATGCGGTCCGCCACAGTCTGGGCAAAGCCGCTTTCTACGGCTTGACGGGCGATCTGCTTCTCCAATTTTTGGGTGTCAACACCGTCCAGCATGGCATCACCGCTGATAGGGTCAGTGGTGTCCACATCCATGGAGGAGAGCACATCATCTTTAGTGGCATCGGTATAAGTAATCTGATAATAGTCAGAACCGAGCTCATCCGTGGTATAGTCCACAGCCGTGATGCGGCCGTAGCCATCGGACTCTGCGTTTCCGGCTGTATAGCTTTCGCCCGTATAGAACGCAAGGAAATCTCCCACATCAATGGTGGTGTTTTCGTCCAGATTTCCCACACTCGATGCAGCGGTAAAGGTCAGCTCCTCCACGGGAACGAGGATGGTATAGTCGTCGGACGGGTTCTCTTCCTTAGCCGTTTTACGGCTTGCCTTCACCGGCAGCACATCGGGAACGAACAGAACATCCTCCACCGCGGCGGACTGATAGGAATAGGTATTGGTTGTCTTGTTGACCCCAGTGATTTTCACATAGGAAACATCGCCGGTGTTGGCATCGGTGGTTCCGACTGCCACACGCTTTTCAGGCTCGGTGCCCTCATAAATGGCCACGGTGTCACCGACTGCCAAGTCGCCCTTATAAACAAAAGTACCTGTGCTGTCGGAGACAGCATCCATGGCTGTGCCGCCGCTACCAAGAGCAGCGACCGGCATGCTGAGTGCCTTGACCCGTTTGCCGTTCTGGGTGGCATTGCCGATGGCGGTTGCCGGGATGGATTTAACTTCCTCTCTGAGATGCCAGTTCAGCACCGGATCGCCCGCTTCCACGGTGAAGTGGTATTCCCGCACGGAAGGTGCTGTACCGTCAAAGTACAGACTGTTATCTTCCAATACCACCTTATAAGTGCCGCCCTCTGCCCATCCGCCTGCGGGCGGCGCAACGGTGTAGGTGCCATCGTGATTGTTCCTGACGCTGCCGACAACGAGGATCGTATTGCCGTCCGCGTCCACTTCGCTGGTGGGCTGCTCCGTGCCGATCAGACTGATCTTGCCCGTCAGGTCGCTTTCGGAATCGCTGTTGACGCGGATCGTAAAGTTCGGTCCGACATCCGTCGCTCCGGCGTAAGTCGGTGTTTCCACGCCCTCGATCGCATCGTAGTCCACCATCTTTGCGTAAAGGGACAGATTTTCGCTGAGCGGATCACCGTCGGCAACGGCCTTGTTATAGTTTTCATCATAATACCAGCCGACGAAGGCTTTCCCCGCTACCGAAGGCGTGGGAAGATTGGCAAGGGAAAGCGCAGAAGTTGTCTGTGTAAAGGTGGAAGTTGTTCCATCGGGCAGATGTAGCGTGATGGTATGCGTTGTGCTGTCGGAGCCGCTTCCACCAGAACTGCCGCCAGAGGAACTGCTGCCGGAGGAATTGCTGCCGCTATTCGGCTTGCTCTGATCTTCCTTCTGGGGTGTCTCACCCGATTTACGCCCCACGATGCCGGGTGCTGAATACCAAATCTCCACCGCCTCGTCCGCACGCATACACAGCGTCGCCATCTGGGCGCGGGTAGCATTGCCTTCGGGGGCAAAGCGTGTGCCGTCACCGTTCAAAAGCCCCTGTTTCCAGAGCTTCAGCACAGCATCCTGTGCGTAGGCGGGAGTACGCTCCAGATCCGCAGGCGTAGTGGTGACATTTGCGCCGGTCGCATAGTCCACTTGGAACGCTTCAAAATACCGCACGAAGAATGCTGCCATCTGTGCCCGGTTGATGAACGCATCGGGAGAGAATTTTCCGTCATCTGTACCTACTGTGATGCCGTACCTTGCTGCCCACTGCACATAGGGGGCGTAATACATCGTCTGCGGCACATCAGAAAACGGCGTCTCTCCACTGTGATCATCTGGATTTACACCAGCCATGCGCCCAAGCACCGTCACGAACATCCCCCGGGTCATGGTGCCGCTGGGACTAAAGGTGGCAGTTGAGGTGCCGTTGAATATGCCGTGGGAATAGACGTACTCCACAGCTTTGGCACACCAGTCCGAGGACTTTACATCCTGAAACGGCATTGTCTGGCTGGGCTGCTCCGCCCTGCCGCCGTTGCCTGCGGCAAGTACCTCCATGGGCAGCATCGTTACCAGCAGGACGATACTCAGCAGTCCGGCCACAAACCGGTTCCATTTTCTCCTCATCCAATACCCCTCCTCATTTTTTAATTGGATGTGCGGAAAGTACGCCTCCCTCTCAGGCGCACGCCTGAGAGGGTTTTGCACGCAAGCCCCTCCACAGCATGATGTTGCACTTTTATTTTACCATTCCCATACCGTGCTGTGTTGTGTTGTTTAGGGGCAAATCCGTGTCGTTTAGGAAAAAGGGGCCTTTGCCGCTTGTGCAGAGGAACACACTTTGTTACAATGGCAAACAGGAAAGGAGGCGGTATCATGGAGCCTCAGCACAGAAAGATCTGGCCCGCAGCCACTCTGTTGATCCTTGCTGCCGCTGCAGCGGTCTTCTGCCTGTTCCGCCTGTCTCAGCCGGACAGGATGCAGACATCGCTTCTTTTGAACTGCACACAGACGAACCGGAACGGTTGGACCTTTGAGACAGAAAGCGGTCCGGTGGAACCTGTATTTGGCTTCGGCGGCTATCTGGATGGTATTCCGGTGGACGGAGACAGCCCGGTGGCGGCGGAGCGGGTCATGGAGGAACCTGGTCAACGGGATCTGCTGCAATTTTTTGGCTTTGGTGCGGGGATACAGGTGTTTCTGGATGGTGAACTGCTCTACACTGACTTTCCAAACAAAGAAAACCGTGCGGATGCCTTTTTGGAAGATGTGGATTTCAGCAGCATTTCCTATGACGGCCTGTGCATCCCGCTTCCTATAGACTGCGCTGGGAAGACACTGCGGATTGTCACCTACGGCGCAGCCCTCAACGGTTTACTTTACCCTGCTTTCCCATCTCTGGTCAGTCGCTTTTCCGACTCTGTGACCGCTGTTTCCAGCATTGTCTGGCCCATGGCAGCCATCACAGCACAGGTCATACTGGCGCTTTTCCTGCTGCTGGTTTTCCTTTTCAGCGCCCAGACGGGACCGTATCTGTGGAAACTGCTGCCGCTGAGCGGCTATTTTCTGCTGACGGCGGTGCCTGTGGCGTGCGGCTCATTCTTCGCACTTTCTGCCGGATTGGATACAACGGGCAGCCTGACGGCCTGGCTCTGTCTCATTTATATTGACTTGCTGTTCTGCTTTCTGGCCATTTCCCTGCATGGTTGGAAGCGCCGGATATTGTTGATCGGAGCGGCGGCGCACATTTTGTGCTCGGCCCTGCGGTGCTTTACGTCGGTCACACTGTTTTACGGCAGGCTGATGGACTGGCTTGGCTTTGGCCTGTTCCTGCTGGCGGTTCTTTTGATGCTGCTCTCTCATGAACGGATGCTCCGTCGGACAAGCCTCTGCCTCTGCTGCGTCGCAGGCGCGCTGTTTGCCGCATGGTGCGTCAGCCGGTTCGTGGGCGTGGAATATCTCTATCCACTGAGCAATCCCATCACCTCCCTGCTCTACGGCAATCCGAAAGCGCTGTATACCCTACTGTGCGCTGTGACCGGTCTGCTCTGTGCAGTGCAGGTGGTGGCGGAGTTCATCCGCACCGCCTTCTCCCGCCAGCGGCAGATGATAGTCCTGCAAAGCCGCAGCCAACAGGCACAGGAGCAATACAAGCAAGCCCAAGAATCCCTTCGGAATGTATCGGCCTTCCGCCACGAGTGGAAAAACCACATCTCCGTGCTGTCGCTCTTGCAGCGCAAGGGGGATACCGAAGGTTTGACGGAATATCTTGCGCAGTTGGATGACCAGTTGGAGCAGCTTTCACCCCTCCATTATACGGCGAACTTCATTGTCAACACCGTTTTGCAGCGCTATGTAGCCAAGGCGAAAGAGATTGGCGCTGCCTTCCATGCAACGGCTCCGTTACCTGCCGAGCTGTCTATTGATGAGGATGACTTGTGCAGCTTTCTCTTCAACCTGCTGGACAATGCCGCGGAGGGCGCAGCCGGAACACCATCGGGCAAGCCGCGGGAAATTCGTTGTTCCTTGCAAATTCGCCAAGGCTACCTTGCCATCCGCTGCGAGAACACATTCAGCGGTGTGGTTGCCCTCGACGAGGAGAACAATTTGCTGACCACAAAGACTGCATCTGCCGACCACGGCTACGGACTAATTCAAATGCGCAGGATTGCTGCCAAATACGGCAGCACCCTTTCCGTCAGCTACAATGCGGAGCGTTTCACAGTCATGACCGCCCTCAAGCTGCCTTAAAACAAAAAAACGGACGCATGGGGAGACTTCCCATACGTCCGTTTTTTCATCGCTCATTCAGATATCGCACAAACTGTTCCCTGAATCGTTCGGCATACTTCCGCCCGATGGGCAGTTTCAAATGTTCAAGGGAAACAGTGCGGCTGCTGACTTCCCGCACACACGCCAGATTCACAAGAAAGCTGTTGTGGCAGCGGCAGAACTGCTCTGCCGGTAGATTTCCCTCGATTTCGGTCAGGCTCAGAGGGTAAAACTGCTCCCCGCTTTCCATATGAAACAGGCTCCCGTGGTCGCGGCTCTCCACATAGCGAATGTCTTCCAGCGGCAGCACCGCCATGCGCCCGCCCACCTTAATGGAAAAGGTTTTCGGTCGGTGATGGAGCCGCAGGTCGGTTTCAATGGCTCGTTTCAGTTCCGCTTTCGATACCGGCTTGAACAGATACTGAATCGGTCGGACCTCGTAGCCGTCTTTCAGATACTCCGAACTACCTGTGAGGAACAGAATACTGGTACGGTCATCTGTCATGCGCAGCTTTTTCGCAAGCTCCATGCCGCTCTCGCCGTCCATGAGAATGTCCAGGCAAAGCAGGTCAAACCGGTCGCCGGTCAGCAGCTGCGTTTCCAGTTCCTCTGCCGAGGAAAATGCAGCGATATGATGTTCGATTTCCAGGTCGGTGAGGACTTCGCCGCACAGTGCCGCCGCTTCCTCCCTCGTATCCTTTTGATCTTCGCAGACCGCCACTGTATACATCGCTCATCACCTCCCGGAGATCAGATAGATTTTAGCACAGATTTTATTTTTTTACAACAAAGCCGTTTGTTCGGACATTTCAAGCATCGACGGATCAGCGCGCAAGCGACATGGAGTAACGGCGACTGATTCAGTTAAGGAAATGATTGTCCTGGTCATGTTATGCCGCTAAGAAAACTATCTGGATGTGTAATGACTGAACACCGCTTTGTGTTGCTCAAAGTACCATATTTTCTTTTTCCATCGGCTCATTATGCCGTTGGAAAATTTTTTTGAAAATTTTTGCCGAAACTTTGCCAAAACCGCACCTTCCATTCGGGATAGAAGCGAAAGGGGAAGAAAGCCGACCTCTCGGTGCATGAGAGGAGGTGAACGACTCTTGGAGCTGACACCATCCCAAAAGAAAACCGTTAGACATCAGTTCGACAGCTTTTGCAGGAAGGTTCTGCGCGAAGAAGCCCGCGATTATGAGCGTCATATCGCGTGGCGTTCCGACCATGAGGTATCCCTTTCGGAGCTGTCAGAGGAGCAGGAGCGCCAAATGTATGTGCTGGACGAGTATCCGTCCGAGCAGACGCATTTTCATGTGCGGGGCTATGATGTGGCAATCGAAAACGAAAATCTTGCCAATGCCCTGACGGTGCTGCCGGATGATAAGCGTGACATTGTTTTGCTTGCCTTTTTCCTTGATATGACCGATCAGGAAATTGCGGACAAGCTGGACATGGTACGCCGCACCGTGCAATACAAACGCGCTCAGTCGCTCAAGGAATTGAAAAAAGAAATGGAGGTTACTGAAGATGGCGCGCAATCTGAGTAATGCCGCTGCATCTCTGCTGCCTTACTCGACCATCGAAGCGGCAGCGTCCGGCAATGTGGACGCGATCAATGCTGTGCTGAAGCACTATGAGCGTTATATTGCGGCTCTGGCAACCAGAACCCTGTATGACGAAAACGGTGTTCCGCACCTTTGCCTCGATGAAGAAAAGGTATGCAGGATGCGAACCAAGCTGATTACCAAGATTCTTGACTTCAAGGTAAACAAAACAGCCTAAAACCCATAGTAGCTCGTGCAGGAGCGTGTCCCCCTTTCCACGCTTCTGCAACGGGCCATTCGTGCATCCGCGAGGAAAGGTTCTTATCACCCGATAGGAGCCTTTCCCGGCTGATCCACAGCCAAATATCACACGCGCCCGAAAGCGCGGATCTGCTGTACCTTGAAAATTTCATAGGCAACCGGATAACGAACCTGAACGGAGCAAAGCCCAGCAAATGGCGCGCCATGATCCGCACGGAAAGGAGGATTTAGGCGAGCGATTCAGCCAGTTTGCATCTGTGTGTGGCATCACAGATGGCCATGACCTCCGTTCAGCTAACGATACTCCCGCGTTGAACGCCCTCAAAGCATTGCGCGGCGCACCCATCAGCATGGGCCGGGGTGAGATTCCCGTGGGCTGCTGCCAGAGGCCATCCGGTTTTGTCGCTTTCATTAAATCAAAAGTAATTATAGGAGGTAGTCATGCGAAAAAATGCAATTCGTTTTATGCTAAATGATTACCCTGATGTAATGTCTATTGATGAGATGTGCAGGGCTTTGTCAATTGGCAAAAAGACTGGATACAAGCTATTACAGACTGGCCAGATTCGTTTCTTGAAAATAGGCCGCGCATATCGCATTCCGAAAATCAATTTGTTGGAATATCTGCAAGTAATCCGACCGGAATGAAACGGGCCTTTCTTATCTAAGGCTGTGTTTTTTGCATTGCTGGGTGACAGGTGATACTATAAGGAGGCCGACAGCAGAAATCCTATGGCCTCCGATTTGTGTGAAAGGAGGATTAACATGGTAGCGGGCCATCTGCATGAGAAAAATGGCTATTATTACATCATTCTAAACCTGACAGATTCAGCAGGAAGAAGAAAGCCCAAATGGATCTCGACAGGCTTAACGATCAAGGGCAATAAAAAACGCGCAGAACAGATGCTCATGGAAGAACGGAGAAAATATGCCAATGCCAAAGCTGGTGACGATGTGCTATTTGCAGACTTCATGGAACAATGGCTTGAGATTGTAAAATCAACCGTCAGCATACCGACTTATTCTTCGTATGTAAATGCTGTGAAGTCAATTATTGCACCATACTTCCGAAAGAAGAAAATACTCTTACGGGATTTGCAGGCACATGACATTCAAATGTTTTATCAGGAGCAATTACAGCGGGTAAAGGCGTCGTCTGTGATTCATTATCACGCAAATATCCATAAGGCACTCAAATACGCCGTCAAGAACGATATGATTCCGAGCAATCCCGCTGACAAGGTTGAGCGGCCAAAGCAGGACAAATTTTACGGCAACTTTTACGATAGGGATGAGTTGAACAAACTCTTTGAAGCCGTTGCAGGCACAAAATTGGAATTGCCGGTTCTTCTCGGTGCATTTTATGGCTTGCGTCGAAGTGAAATCGTTGGCTTAAAATGGAGCGCCATTGATTTTGAGCAAAACACCATTACAATCAGCCATACCGTAACTTCTTGCAATTTGGATGGTAAATGTGTAATCGTTGCAAAGGATACGACAAAAACAAAGTCCAGCCGTAGAACGCTCCCGCTTGTACCGTACTTTCATGAAAAGCTGCTTGCGGTAAAGGCTCAACAGGGAAGAAATCAAAAGTTATGTGGACGCTCCTATAACAGAGAATTCCTTGAATATATTTGCGTAGATGATATTGGGGATCGGTTCAAGCCGAACTATATCACATCGCAGTTTCCAAGGCTGTTGGAACGGAACGGTTTCCGCAAAATCCGCTTTCATGATCTCAGGCATAGCTGTGCGAGCCTCCTGCTGGCCAGCGGTGTCCCCATGAAACATATTCAAGAATGGTTAGGACATAGCGATTTTTCAACCACAGCAAATATCTACGCGCACCTTGATTACTCATCAAAGCTCACATCTGCAAGCGCAATGGAAAGCAATTTCCATCTCGGGGTATAAAAAAGAAGCTACCAACCGAGGTTGATAGCTTCTATGGCGGAGGGCGTGGGATTCGAACCCACGGGTCGGCTCAACACCGGCCAAACGATTTCGAGTCGTTCTCGTTATGACCTCTTCGATAGCCCTCCAAATATGTCGATCCCTATTCTATCCTAAATCCTTGAAAAAAACAAGGTCAGGAATAGGATAGAAAAACAGGATAGAACAAGCAAAAATATGAACTTCAATAAAACCCGGTGAGTGCTTGAAACACAAGGGATTGGAGATTTTTTGGTGGCTCTAACGGGAGTAGATTTCGAGTCAGCCCCGTTATGACCACTTCGATACCGCTGCATATTCAGTTCGCTGTTATCAGCCAAACTATTATGCCATAACTTTTTGCGTCTTGCAAGGTCTTTTTTCGCATTCGGGGCATATTCTGTGCGTATGAAGACTGTCTATTTATCGGTACGCCTGAAAAATTACGAAAATGCGCTCGCGCTGGTCGGTGCGCCGCTCGCCGAAACGCCGGAGAACGCGGACGTTTTGCTGCTGCCCGGCGGGGGCGACATGCACCCGCGCTTTTACGGTCAAGCACTGAACGGCTCGGAAGATCTCGACGAAGCACGCGACGCGCGTGAGCTCACGCTGATTGACAACTTCCTGTGCGCGGGAAAGCCTGTCATCGGCATCTGCCGCGGGCTGCAAGTCCTCAACGTCTATTTTGGCGGCACGCTGCGTCAGCACATCGAGGGCCACAGTCAAATTGACGGCGTTGACCGGCTGCATGCCATCAACACCGCGCCGGGCCTTCTGCGCGAGCTGTACGGAACGCGCTGCACGGTCAACAGTGCACACCATCAGGCCGTCTGGCGGCTGGGGACGGGGCTTCAGGTCTTCGCCTGCGCGGAGGACGGCACGGTCGAGGCCGTCGGCCACAGGACGCTCCCCGTCTTTGCCGTGCAGTGGCATCCCGAGCGGCTGTGCGGCGCGTTCGCGCGGCCGGAAAGTGCTGACGGTGCAAGGCTTTTTTGCGCTCTACTCAGATAACATAAAAAAGTGCAGAAAAATTCTGAAAAAACGTTGACAAAACGGGACACTGATGCTATTATAACAGAGCTGACGATTTTTGCGGAGGGCGCATGCAGGTGTAGCACAATGGCTAGGGCACCAGCCTTCCAAGCTGGGGATGCGGGTTCGATTCCCGTCACCTGCTCCATTCAATTTGCGCCAGTAGCTCAGTTGGATAGAGCAACTGCCTTCTAAGCAGTAGGCCGGGGGTTCGAATCCCTCTTGGCGTACCATTTCAGATCTATGGTGGGTATAGCTCAGTCGGGAGAGCACCGGATTGTGGTTCCGGGTGTCGAGGGTTCGAACCCCTTTACCCACCCCACGAAATCGGGGATTGGGAGTGATCCCGATCCCCGTTGATTTTGCCCCGATATTGGGATGTAGTGTAATGGTAACACACCAGACTTTGACTCTGATATCGTGGGTTCGAATCCCGCCATCCCAGCCACGTCGCTGATGTTCTTCCAACTCCTGCTTCCTGCAAGCAGAAAGCATCCGTTTCCGAACGCCAGCTCCTTGTTCAGTCATGAACCACTTCGCTGTGTTCCTGACTGATATTATGTGACCGGGAACTTCCTCAGCCGCGAATCGCTTCGCTGGATTCGCGTCTGATATTTTGGATGGCGTATAGCTTCTTCACACCGATATGCCCCAGTAGCTCAGTAGGCAGAGCACCTGCCTTTTAAGCAGGGTGTCCGGGGTTCGAATCCCCGACGGGGCACCAAAAAGAGAAGCACCGCTTTGCGGTGCTTTTCTTTTTTGTGCCTGCCGGTTTT
>ERZ1106919.1384-NODE-1384-length-15750-cov-4.187958_pt1 | contig 15750 bp, 14 predicted proteins | sample MGYA00403654_ERZ1106919 | MGnify/ENA primary metagenome ERZ1106919 (study PRJEB35170, sample SAMEA104062450) | human gut metagenome | biome: human gut; feature: human-associated habitat; material: faeces | place: Denmark | collected 2012-10-08 ... | reverse complement strand
CCGGCGGCACCGTCGTCACCGACTCCTTCCCGAAGGACAACTCCGACTTCAGCTCTTACCTGAACAAGGCCAAGGATCAGGGGTGCGGTGTGTTCTTCGCGCCTGTGGCTATTGCTTATGCCACGCAGATCGTTTCGCAGGCGAATTCGCTGAATGTAGACATCCCCATTCTCGGGCCTGACACCTGGGATGACAACATGGTCTTGAATGCAGCGAACGGTACGAAGGACAAAATCAGTGTTACCACGTTCTATATTGAAGGCGGCAATGAAGAGTTTGACAACGCGATCAAAGCCTATATCAACGGCAATGCCGATGCCAAGACCGCCAACGGCGGCGACGATACCATCTCCGCTGTGACGGCTATGGGCTATGACGCTTACTACGTCGCGCTTGAGGCGCTCAAGGCCGCCGGCTCTACCGACCCGGCCAAGGTCATGGAAGCGCTGCCCAGTATCTCTTGTGACGGCGCGACCGGTCGCATCACATTTGGAGAAAATGGTGATGCGATCCGTGATATCGTTTATATCAAGTCGATCGACACGGCCACTGGCACGTGGGAATTCGTTAAGCAGCAGAAGTCTTCCTGAGCTTCTGAATTGGTTTGAGATCACGAATCCGGGGGGGAGCTTCGGCTCCCCCTTTGGGATTTTGAGCGGCTGCGAAAGCCGCGGAAGCTCCGCGGTTTTCGTGGCGGCTCAAGCTCCGCATTTGCAAACGATAGAGAGGGAAACAAATGGAATTTTTCGTCGCTCAACTATTATCCGGCATTTCGCTGGGCGGCCAGTATGCGCTCATCGCCATCGGCTACACGATGGTCTACGGCATCCTGCGTCTCATTAACTTCGCCCACGGCGACGTGTTCATGTGTGCAGGCCTCATGATGGTCTTCATGTGCGCGTCGCTGCCGGTGTACGTGTCCATTCCGCTCATGCTCTTGCTGACGGTGCTGCTCGGCTTCGTCATCGAGCGCGCGGCCTATAAGCCGCTTCGCAGCGCGCCGCGCATGTCGGTCATGATCTCGGCCATCGGCGTGAGCTACCTGCTGCAGAACGTGGCGCTCTACGCCACCGGCGGCCAGCCGCAGACGTATCCGTCGCTGCCGTTCGTGTCCGGCACGGTCACGATCCTCGGCGCGTCCACGCACTGGGTTACGGTCGTCACGCCCGTGCTTGTGCTCGTGCTCGTGCTGCTGCTGCAGTGGTTCATCAACCACACCAAGATCGGCATGGCCATGCGCGCGGTCGCAAAGGATTTTGAGACCAGCCAGCTCATGGGCATCCAGATCAACAAGATCATCTCCGTGACGTTTATCGTCGGTTCGTTTCTTGCCGCTGTCGGCTCACTGCTGTACTTCACGAATTATCCGACGGTTGTTCCGACTTCCGGTGCCATGCCGGGTCTGAAGGCGTTCGTTGCGGCGGTGTTCGGCGGCATCGGCTCGATCCCCGGCGCCGTGATCGGCGCGTTCATCATCGGCATCTGCGAAACGCTCATCAAGGGCACCAGCATGACGGTGTTCTCCGATGCGTTCACGTTCGCGCTGCTGATCGTTGTCCTTGTGGTCAAGCCCACCGGCCTGTTCGGTGAAAAGGCCACGGACAAAGTCTGAGAGGGGGGATCACTGTGCTGAAAGCGAAAGACAAAGAAGCACGCCGCGGCAACCTGATCACCTTCGCCATCGTGCTCGCGCTCACGCTCGTGACGATGGTACTGGAGAATGTGATGTCTCCCGGCTCCCTGCTCTTTACGGTCATCAAAAAGGGTGCGGTGTACTCGCTCGTCGCCGTGTCCATGAACCTGCTCAACGGCTTTACCGGCCTGTTCTCGCTCGGTCAGGCGGGCTTCATGCTCCTCGGCGCGTATGCCTACGCGATCTTCATGATCCCGGACGCTGCGCGTGACAGCGTGTATTACCTCTTCGAGGGTTCGAGCGTCCACTTCTCCTTTCAGGAGATGTTCCAGCATCTGTTCGGCGCCACCGGTTTCGGCGGCGGCGTGAGTCTGGTGCTCGGCGTGATAGTGGCTATTATTTTCGCGGGTCTGGTCGCCGCGTTCTTCGCGTATCTGATCGGTCTGCCGGTCCTGCGCCTCAAGAGCGATTATCTGGCCATCGCGACGCTCGGCTTTGCCGAGATCCTGCGCGCCATTTTCCAGTGGCAGACGCTCGGCAAGGTCACCAACGGCGCCAACATCCTCAAGGGCTATCCGACGTTTGCGGATTTCAACATTACGAATGCTTCCGGCAAGGTCATTTTCCGCCTGAGCGCGGTCGTGCCGATTTTGCTAGCCGGTATCTGCATTTTTCTTATTGTCCTGCTCATCAACTCGTCCTATGGCCGCGTCTTCAAGGCCATTCGTGACGATGAGATCGCGGCGGAGGCCATGGGCGTGAATCTCGCCAAGCATAAGAGCCTGTCGTTTGTCATCAGCTCGTTCTTTGCGGGCGTGTCGGGCGCGCTCTTTGCGATGTTCGCAACGACCGTGCAGGCCAAGGTGTTCACCTCGGCCATGACCTATGAGATCCTGCTCATTGTCGTCATCGGCGGCATCGGCTCCGTCTCCGGCAGCTGCATTGCCTCCTTCCTGTACATCGCCTGTTCCGAATGGTGGCTGCGCTTCCTCGACAACGAGGCATACATCGGCGCGTTCAAGGTGCCGCTGCTGCGCAACGGCTTCCGTATGGTCGTGTTCTCGGTCATCATCATGATCGTTGTGCTCTTCTTCCGCAAAGGCATCATGGGTGAGCGCGAACTGCCGGATCTGTTCCGCAAGCGAGCGAAAAAGGCAAAAAAGAACGTAGTTGAGGAGGGCAAAGCAGATGAGTAAAGACATCCTCAGCGTGGAAAATATCACGATGCAGTTCGGCGGCGTCGTGGCGGTCAACAACCTGTCGCTGCATATCCCCGAGGGGCAGATCGTGGCGCTCATCGGCCCGAACGGTGCCGGCAAGACCACGGCCTTCAACTGCATCACCGGCGTGTATGAGCCGACGAACGGCCTCGTCAAATTCCTTGACGAGCCAATGGTCCGCAACCATCCGAGCGGCAAGATGAAAAAGCTCTATAAGGGTGAAAATCCGCTGCTCTACACGGCGGAGTATCATCCGGAAGAGGAGACGCAAGAGCAGATGCTCGCGCGCGACCCGCTGGCCGGGACAGGCAAGATCGTCTCGCCGACGCCGGACAGGATCACGAAGCTCGGCATCGCCCGTACGTTCCAGAACATCCGCCTGTGGAAGAGCATGACGGTGTTTGAAAACGTGCTCGTGGCAAAGCATATGCGCGCCAAGCAGAACGTGTTTTCCGCGACCTTCCGCGGCAACGCCAAGGAAGAAAAGCGCATGCGCGACGAGACCATGGCCCTGCTCGTGGAGCAGGGGCTGGAGAAATACAAGGACGATATCGCGACGAGTCTGCCTTACGGCATCCAGCGCCGGCTGGAGATCGCCCGCGCGCTGGCGACGGATCCGAAGCTGCTGCTGCTTGATGAGCCGGCGGCTGGCATGAACCCGCAGGAGACGCTTGAACTCGCGGCGTTCATCCACGAGCTGCGCGATAAATACGGCCTGACGATCTTTCTGATCGAGCACCATATGGATCTGGTCATGCGGATCTCCGATTACATTTACGTTATCGACTTCGGCAGCAAGATTGCCGAGGGCATCCCGCAGGAGATCCAGAACAATCAGCACGTCATTGACGCCTATCTGGGGGTTGTGGAAGATGAGTGAAACGATTCTGAAAATTGAAGACCTGCAGGTGAACTACGGCGGCATTGAGGCCGTCAAGGGCATTTCGTTCGATGTGCAGGAGGGCCAGATCGTCACGCTGATCGGCTCCAACGGCGCGGGCAAGAGCTCCACGCTGCGCACGATCTCCGGCCTCGTTAAGCCGAGCGGCGGCAAGATCACGTTCCGTGGCGAGGACATCACCGGTAAGGCTCCGACCCAGATCGTGACACAGGGTGTGACGCTCGTGCCGGAGGGACGGCGCATTTTCCCGGACATGACCGTGCTGGAAAACCTCAAGATCGGTGCCTACCTGCGCAAGGACGATCTGTCGGAGGATCTCGAGTGGGTATACAGCCTGTTTCCGCGCCTGAAAGAGCGCAGCTGGCAGGCCGGCGGCACGCTCTCCGGCGGCGAGCAGCAGATGCTCGCGGTCGGCCGTGCGCTCATGAGCCGCCCGAAGCTGCTCATGATGGATGAGCCCTCGCTCGGCCTTGCACCGCTGGTCGTGCGCGATATCTTCTCTATCATTCAGGAGATCAACAAGCAGGGCGTGACCATCCTGCTCATTGAGCAGAACGCGAACATGGCCCTCAAGATCGCCGATGTCGGCTACGTGCTTGAGACCGGCCGCATCACGCTCACCGGCAGCGGTGAGGCTCTGCTGACCAATGATGCGGTGCGCGCGGCGTACCTCGGCGCATAACGGTATGGATGACCCAGACGGAAGGACGCCCGCAGGCGCCCTTCCGTTTTTTTCGGAACATTTCTTGACCGTGCGCGTCCAATCCTGTACAATGTAGTTGAAAATCATCGAACCATAGAGGTGTACTATGAAAAAGTTTCTTTCGGGATTTCTGGTGCTGTGCCTGTCGCTCGCGCTGCTGACTGCCTGCGGAACCGGCGGCCAGACCGGCAAGACGGTGACGGCCGGCGGCCTGACCTTTGCCAAGAGCTACAGTGAGGTCTATTCCGCACTGACCGATGCGCAGAAAGCGATCGCTGACCGCAGCAAGTCGCTCAACATGTCCGACGGTACCTCCGGCGACCCGGAGACCGGCGGTAATGGCGACGGTGAGGGCACGTTCTACTCCGGCACGAACGTGCAGGTCGCGGGCGTCGACGAGGGCGACATCGTCAAGACCGACGGCACGTATATCTACATCCTGCGCGGCAGCGAACTGATCGTCATGCAGGCGGACGGCGCGGACGTCACGGACGTGTCCAATGTCTTTGTCGGTCAGGACTGGGAGCAGACGACGACCGAGGACGGCCGGGCGCACACGCAGGAAAAGCTGCCGCTGGAGCTGTATCTCGCGGATGGCCGCGCGGTCGTTCTCTCGTCCTATACCGACTGGACGGGCGGCGATGCTTCCTCTGACGGGATTGCGGGCAGCGGCAGCAACTACGTCACGGTCGATATTTATGACGTTTCCGATCCGGCGGCCCCGACGCTGGTCCAGTCACTCGGGCAGGACGGCTATGAGATCGCCTCGCGCATGGTCGGCGGCGTGCTCTATCTGTGCACGTCGTATTATCCCGATGCGCCCGAGAAGGGCGACGAGGCTACATTCGCGCCCCGGCTGTACGATGGGGACACGGCGTCGGTCGTGCCGTGCGGCAGCATCGGTCTCATGCCGTATAACAATTCCATGACCTATGCGGTCGCAGCGTCGTACGACATTGCGTCCGGCACCCGGCTCTCCAGCCAGTCCGTGCTCGGCGGCGGGGAAACGGTGTATATGACGGCAGAGAATCTCTACCTGTGCACGAGCGTTTACGATGACGGCGCGGGCAAGAGCTATAAAGACGGCAGCTACACGGTCACAGACTATACCTCGAGCGTCAACACGGTGGTTAACCGCTTTGCGATCGCGGACGGCAAGCTTGCCTTCGCCGCCAACGGCGCTGTGGCCGGCGCGCTCAACAACCAGTTCTCGCTTGACGAGCGGGATGGTTATCTGCGTATGGCCACGACCGAACAGACGTATGCCTACAGCATCTACCGCGATGAAAAGCACGACTTTGAAAACACGAAAACAAATGACGATGCCACGCAGACGCGCAACGATGTCTACGTGCTCGACAGTGACCTGAACACCGTCGGCAGCGTGGCCGGACTTGCGGAAGGGGAGACGGTGTTCTCCGCGCGCTTTGACGGGGATTACGGCTATCTGTGCACCTACCGCCAGACGGATCCGGTCTTTGCGGTCGATCTGACCGACCCGGTGAACCCGAAGGTCGTCGGCGAGCTCAAGCTCAGCGGCTATTCGGACTATCTGCATGTCTGGTCGGACGGGCTGCTTTTCGGTCTCGGCATGGAGACGCAGGCGGTCGATGGCACGACCGTGGACGGCATGAAGCTCGTCATGATCGACACGTCCGATCCTGCCAAGCTGCACGATCTGCACACACAGACCATTGATGCCGACTACAGCGAGGCGCTGTATAACCACAAGGCCATCCTGGTCGACAGCGGCAAAAATCTCATCGCTTTCCCGGCCGAAAACAGCTACCTTGTCTACGGCTATTCGGCGGACGACGGTTTCACACTGCGCAAGGAGATCCCGGTCTCGCAGTGGGATGAGAACAACCGCGGCCTGTACATCGGTGATTACTTTTATGTCGTTGGCTCCGACCAGGTGAACGTGCTCGACCTGGGCACGCTTGAGAACGTGGCGCAGGCGATCATCCCGCGTGGATAAATACGAGAATTATCCCGCTTGGTATGCATTTATGAATCGAGAAAAACGGAGACGGCTGATTGGCCGTCTCCGTTTTTTACCTGCGGAATCGAGTTGACGGCGGTAGAGCAGCGTGTTATGCTGAGAGCGAGAAATGAGAATGCGCCCTTGGAAAAGGCGCGAAACGGAAAAGGAGAAGAAATGAAGTATCAGACTGCGTATTTTTGCGGCTATGCCAAGCTGCCGTCGGCTTTGCCGACCACGACGACAAACGGAAGCATCACGCTCGGGCTGAAGATCGATCTGGAGACTGCATGTATTGAAGACGTGTCGGTCACGTTTCTGTCGAATCTGGCGCTGAGCATGTGCAGGGAGTATTTTGTTGGAAAGAATATCCTGCGTGATTATGATGAGATTGTTGAGGAGATCGGCTACCGCCATCAGGGCGCCGCTGCCAAATCCATCATCAAGGCATTCGGGGATATTCACCGCAATTATATTGAGTACATGGAGAAAAACGGGCCGTATCTGCGTGCGCATAGCTGAGCGGAGTGCGCCGGCAGGGGAGATGCCGGGTCGATGACTCTATGAGAATTGCACAGTTTTTTTGCGCAAATTTCGTGTACTTATCTGAAAGTTTTACAAGGTCTTGTTTTTCACTGAGGAATGTGCTACTTTGAATGCGTAGGAAGCAAATCGCAATTACATAAAATATGAGTTGTGTGATTGTCAGCGTCTCTCTCCCGAGACGGAATCGACTTTCCAAGACCAACTGCAAGAGATTGTAGTTGGTCTTTTTTTATCCGGTGGGAGAAAATGACAGCACAGCTGGAGCCGGCGCCTGATTGCGTTTTGCCGCGAGAAGAAACTGAAAGAGAACAGGAATTGGAGTGTAAGAAGTGAAAAAACAACAGAGAAACCGCCTGATCGTAGCGGCTGTTCTGACAGTGCTCTGCGCGCTGCTGGCGCTGGTACCGTTCACGGGGCTTGAGGCACAGGGCAAAGGTGTGCTGATCGTTTTTGTGTGGGCGATCCTGATGTGGATCGTCCGGCCGATCCCGGAGTATCTGATCGGCGTTCTGGCTGCGGCCATCCTTGCAATTTTCTTTGGCATGAAGACCAACGTGGTCTCCGGCTTTTCCAGCTCTGGCTGGTGGCTGTGCCTGTGGGCCGGCTTCATCGGATCCGCCATCAAGTTTTCCGGTCTGGGTGAGCGCGTTGCTTACTGGATCCTCGTAAAGATGGGCAAGACGGAGCTCATGGCCAACTACGCGACTTCGATCGCCAACACGGTCCTGTCGCTGATGATCCCCTCCAACACGGCGCGCGGCGCTGTCATGTCGCCGATCTGCGACAACATCTGCGAAGGCATGGGCTACAAGCGCGGCGAGCACAAGGGTGACGCGGCGATCATGCTCTCGAACCTCTTTACCAATACCACCAACACCTGGCTGTTTTACACGGCCGTCGGCGCCAATGCGATCGGCATGGCGCTCGTGACCGAGGTCACCGGTCAGGAGATCTCCTGGACGGGCTGGCTGCAGGCAACATTCATTCCCGCAGGCATCACACTGCTGCTGATCCCGATCCTGTGCCACCTGCTCTTCGGCTCCAAGAAGGGCGAGAAGCGCGTGATCGACATCACGTTCGCGAAGGAAAAGCTCAAGGAAATGGGCCCCATGAGCAAGAATGAGAAGAAGGCGGGCCTTTACTTCCTGCTGACGCTCATTGCTTTCTGCACGAACAAATGGCACCACATCGCTCCGGACTACATTGTGTTCGTGACCATCTTCCTGATGCTCTGCCCGGGCATTGGCGTGTGCACGTTCAAGGATCTCAACGGCACGTTTGCCTGGCCGGCTTTCCTGCAGCTCGGCTTTGCGATGTCGCTGGCGACCTGCGTGAACAAGACCGGTGGCTTCCAGTGGCTGGTCGATGCGATCTTTACCACCAATCCGGCGTTTGCCGCGATGAACATCAACACGTTCCTCATCATCTGGCTGAGCTTCGTGGTCGTGCTGCACATCATCTTCGCCGGCATGAACGCGATGGAAGCGGTCATGGTCCCCGTGAGTATGACGATGGCCTCTGCGCTTGGCTTTGACCCCTACACGATGGGTCTTCTGACCGTTATGGCGATCTCCGCCGGTGCATTCTTCCTGCCGTTCAACAGTGCACCGAACCTGATCTTCTATTCGACCAACCGCTTCAGCACGGCGCAGGAGCTCAAGGGTGCGATCCCGATCGCACTGCTCATCATTATCGGGCTGATCTTCAGTGTGAAGGTCTGGTTCCCGGTGATCGGTATTCTGTAAATTTTCGTTTATGATCTGACCTATAAACCGAAAGAAAATCTGGCTGATTCTCGGCCCGGCGCTCTTTGCGCTCAGTTTTATTCCTTATGGCGGACTGACACAAAATGTGCGGCTCGCTCTGGGAACGGTTCTGTGGATGGGCGTCTGGTGGGTGGCAATGCCCGTGCCTCCGGCGATCACGGCGTTTTTGCCGGTCGTCATCAACGCGGTCTTTGCCCTCACCGACATGTCGAGCATTACGAACTGTTATTCGGCGGAGCTGGTGTTCCTGCTGGCGGGCGCCGATATCATCACCATGGTCTGGGAGATCACCGGCGTGGACAAGCGCATTGCCGCGCACAGTCTGGCGCTGGTCGGCACCTCCGTCAGGCAGCAGGTCGTGATCTGGTTTTTGATCTCGACAGTGCTTTCGGCTGTGCTGCCGAACACGGTGGTCGCGGCCGTGCTGTGTTCCATCGCGATGGCGATGCTCAAGTTCGTTGGCGAAGGCGACGTGGAAAAAAGCAGTGCCGCGAAGCTCGTGCTCCTGGCGATCGTCTGGGGCGCGAATAACGGTGGCATGTTCACGCCGCTCGGCGGCGCTATGAACCTGATCACGGTCTCGTATATCGAGGAGCTGACGGGCGCGGAGTTTTTGTACACCGACTGGGTGCGGGCGCTTTGGCCGTTCGCATTGGCGGTAACGGTGCTGACGCTTGTATATTTGCTGCTGCTGCCCTGCAAAAAGAAAACGCTTGAGGGCTCGAAAACATATTTCAGTGATCTATGCAAAAGCCTGCCGAAACTCAGCCGCGCAGGCCGCATCTCCCTGATCGTGTTTGCGGCGGCTGCGCTGCTGGCGTTCACGCGGCAGCTGTATCAGCGGCAGTTCCCGGGGCTCAAACCCGGCTTCGTGTTTCTGATCGGCGGCCTGCTCATGTTCTTCCTGCGTGACGAGGAGAAAAAGCCCATCATCACGTGGGAGCACGTGGAGCAGAACCTGATGTGGGGCATGTTCTTCCTCTTTGCCGGCGGCACCGCGCTCGGCGCGCTTGTCAATGGCAGCGGCGCGTCGGAGGTGTTTGCCGGACTGATCGCCCGGTTCCCGGTACACAATACGTTCCTGCTCGTCCTGATCATTGTGACGCTCAACGTTGTCCTCTCGGACGTGATCAACAACACGGCCTGCGCCGCTGTTACGATCCCGATCGTGATCGGAATCGCGAAGGGCCTCTCCCTGCCGGAGATTCCGTATCTCTGGGTCGCGACCGTGTCCTATAACCTGTCCTACACGCTGCCGACGTCGATCCGTTCGATACCGATCGGTTACGGCCTAAGCCCGCGGTACATGTTTGTGCGCGGCATCGTGCTCACTGCCGTCATGGTGCTGGCGGTATCCGTCATCGGCTGGGCACTTATCACGTTCTGGCCCGGGTTCAGTGTGCTTACCAATGTTGGGTAACATCCGCGTGGAACCAATTTCATATCTGCTTGGCGTATTTTGGCGGCGCGTTTCCGCGCGCAGCATAAGAGATATGCTTCCGGCAAAAAACAGTCTGCTCGCGCTCGATGCCAGACTGCCTTTTGCCGGATTTTTTTATCTGGAAACCATTCAATTTTTGAGAAAACGAGGTTATGGCTTATGAGTATGCAAAAAGTAAGCAACAGCGGCCCGAAGCTGATGCAGGGCAACGAGGCCTGTGCGGCCGGTGCGTTGGCAGCGGGCTGCCGCTTCATGGCAGGCTATCCGATCACTCCGGCAACGGAGATCCCCGAATATCTGTCCGACAAGATGTTCGCCGCCGGCGGCGTGTTCATGCAGATGGAAGACGAGCTCGCCTCCATCAATGCGGTCATCGGCGCCAGCTGGGGCGGCGCGCGTGCCATGACGGCCACGTCCGGTCCGGGCTTCACCCTGATGCAGGAGGGCATTGGCTACGCCATCGTCTCCGAGACGCCGCTGGTCATCGTCAACGTCATGCGCGGCGGCCCGGCGACCGGCCAGCCGACCTGCACGGCGCAGGACGCTGTCATGCAGGCGCGCTACGGCGGCCATGGCGACTATGAGATCATCGCACTCACGCCGTCGTCCGTGCAGGAGACGTTTGACTTCACGGTCCGCGCCTTCAACCTGGCGGATAAGTATCGCGTGCCGGTGTTCGTGCTCTCCGACGAGACCGTCGGCCATACCCGCGAGAAACTCGTCATCCCCGACGAGGTCGAAATCTTCGACGAGAAGTTCGAGGGCAAGTGCACTGCGTATTTCCAGCCTGATGAGCACAAGATCCCGCCGCGCATCCGCTGCTTCGAGGGCCACAACGTCCTCGTCGACGGCCAGCTGCATGACGAGCGCGGTATCCGCGCCGGCACGGATCCGAAGGTCTGCGCCGCTGCCATCCACCGTTACTGCGACAAGATCCTTGACAACATCGACGACATTACGTCCGTGGAAGGCTTCTTCCTGGATGATGCCGAGACCGTGGTCGTGGCCTATGGTTCCGTCAGCCGCAGCGCCCTGTCCGCCGTTCGCCGCGCGCGCGACGAGCAGCACAAGGTCGGTCTGCTCAAGCTCAATACCATCTGGCCCGTCCCGGAAAAAGAGATCCGTGCCGCCTGCGCCAACGCCAAGCGCGTGATCGTTGCGGAAATGAACGTCGGCGACTACGCCCGCGAAGTGCAGCGCGTCGTCGGCTATGACAAAGTAGAGACGTTCAGCTCCATCGGCGGTGTGTTCCCGGCACCGACCGCGATTTACAATCAGATTGTTGAGGTGAAGTGATATGAACAGCATCGCAGAAAAATATATCCGTCAGGAAGCACTTCCGTTCATCTTCTGCCCCGGCTGCGGCCACGGCATCGTAGTCAACAGCTTCATCCGCGCGATCGATGAACTCGGCATAAAGGAAAATGAAATGGCGCTCGTCAGCGGCATCGGCTGCTCCTCCTGGAGCCCGGTGTACCTGAAGTTCGACTGCCTGCACACTCTGCATGGCAGAGCGCTCGCGCAGGCCGAGGGCCTGAAGGCGGTCAACCCGGATAAGCGCATTGTCGTGTTCTCCGGCGACGGCGACTGTGCCGGCATCGGCGGCAACCATCTTATTCACGCTGCCAAGCGCAACGTGGACATGACCGTCATCATGATGAGCAACTATATTTATGGTATGACCGGCGGTCAGCGCGCCCCGACCACGCCCTACGGTGCCACGACCAAGACCTCTCCGCTCGGCAATGAGGAGCACCCGTTTGACATGTACAAGCTCGTGACCGGCGCCGGTGCCACGTTCTATGCCAGAGCCAGTGTCACCAACCCCGTGCAGCTCCAGCACATCATCGTCAGTGCTATGGAGCACAAGGGCTTCTCGTTCATCGAGGTGCTCAGCCCGTGCCCGACGACTGCCGGCCGCAACATTTTCAACTTAAGACCCCGACCGAAATGTACGACTGGTACGCAGCGCAGGTCTGCAATGCCAAAAACGGCGAGAGCGTGTCCGAGGACGGCAAGATCACGCTCGGCGTGCTGTATGAAGACACGCACAAGGAAGAGCTCTGCGACGTGCAGGCAGAGAAACAGGAGGCAGCGAAGAAATGAAGATCACGATCGACAGCAAATGGTGCAAAGGCTGCGCACTGTGCGTGCGCGCGTGCAAAAAGGGCGTGCTCGCCATCGGTGAGCAGCGCAGCAGCGGCGGCTACCTGATGCCGTATGCCCAGAACCCGGATGCCTGCATCGCCTGCAAGATGTGCGAGCGTACCTGCCCCGATGTCTGCATCGAGGTCACCAAGGAATAAGAGGAGGACAGAACCATGCGTAAGGATTTTCGATTCGGCGGTTCCGGCGGCCAGGGCGTTATCTCCCTGGCGGTGCTGCTGGCAAACGCTTATGGTGTGCAGAACAACTATGAAGTCGCGCAGACGCAGAGCTACGGCCCTGCTGCCCGCGGCGGCGCCTGCAAGGCGGAGCTCGTCGTTTCCGACGAGCGCATCGACTACGTCAAGGCCGATAAGCTCGACTCATTCGTTGCGTTCAACAAGCCCAGCTTTGATAAATTCAAGGGCGACATCAACCCCGATACCCGCCTATTTGTGGACAGCACGTTTGTCACGGCGGAGGACGTTTCCGGCACGCCGGCCAAGCAGGTCTTCCTGTTCCCGGCTACGAAGTACGCTGAGGAAAACTTCCGCGTCGTGTGCACGAACATCGTCATGATGGGCTATATCGTGGCGCACAATCCGGACATCTCGCTTGAGAATGCGCAGAACGCCATCCGCGCGGTCATGAACCCGAAGGTGGTCGATCTCAACCTCAAGGCGCTGCAGTTCGGCTACGAGCACGGCAAGGCGGATCTCGCCTGATCTGCCGGCCGTCAACGAATTCAACTATCAGGAGGAACCCATGGAAAGAGTACCGGAACTCTTGAAAAGCAAAATCATGTCCGCGGACCAGGCGGCGCAATTTATCCAGACCGGCATGACCATTGGCGTGAGCGGCTTTACCAGCGTCGGCTATCCGAAGGCCGTTCCCGAGGCACTGGTGCGCTCCGGCCACGCGCGTGACCTGACCATCTGCGTCGGCGCCGCCGTCGGCGACGAGATCGACGGGGCAATGGTGCGCGCCGGCCTGGTCAAAAAGCGCTACGCCCACCAGTCGCATAAGGACCTGCGCAATGCCATCAACGCCGGCACGGTCGGCTACAGTGATGTGCACATCTCGCATTTTCCCATGCACATGAATCAACATACCGGTCCCAAAATCGACGTGGCTGTGGTAGAATGTACGGCGGTGAGCGAGCAGGGCCTGTACCTGGCCGCTTCCGGCGGCAGTGCAGATGCGGCTGTGCGCAATGCCGATAAGGTCATCGTGGAGGTCAATGAGACGCTCCCGGAGGGCCTGGTCGGTATGCACGACATCTTCGAGATTGGCCTGCCGCCGCATGCGCGCATCATCCCGATCACGAAGCCGGACGACCGTGTCGGCACTCCGTACATCCCGTGCCCGCCGGAGAAGATCGCGGCGATCGTTCTCACGGACCGCCGTGACGAGCCGCAGAAGTTCAAGCCCTATTCCGAGGCGACCAGGACCATCGGCGAGAACGTCGTCAAATTCCTCAAGCAGGAGATCGCCGCCGGCCGTCTGCCGGAGAATCCGGGCCCGATCCAGTCGGGTGTCGGCTCCGTCGGCAACGCGGTGCTCAGCTGCCTCGCCTCGAGCGGCTTCCATGGCCTGAGCATGTACACCGAGGTCATGCAGGATTCGGCGCTGAACCTGATTGAGCAGGGTGTGTTTGACTTTGTGTCCACCAGCTCCATCGCGCTCGGCGAGGAAAACCGCCGCCGTTTCTATGAGAACATCGATTTCTTCAAGGATAAGATCCTGCTGCGTCCGCAGGAGATCACGAATCATCCGGAGGTGGTGCGCCGCCTCGGCGTGATCTCGCTCAACACCCCGATCGAAGTGGACATCTACGGCAACGTCAACTCTACGCACATCATGGGCACCAAGATGATGAACGGCATCGGCGGCAGCGGCGACTTTGCGCGCAATGCACGTGTGTGCATCTTCGCGACGGAGTCCGTTGCCAAGGGCGGTCTCATCTCCTGCATCGTGCCGATGGTGTCGCATGTGGACCAGACCGAGCATGATGTGCAGGTCATCATCACTGAGCAGGGCATCGCCGATCTGCGCTGGAAGACGCCGCGCGAGCGTGCCGAGCTCATCATTGAAAACTGTGCGCACCCGGATTACCGGCCCATGCTGCGTGAATATTACGAGCACGCGCTCGACGTTGCGGCCGGAAAGCAGACGCCGCACGATCTGGCCCAGGCGCTGTCCTGGCACCAGCGGTTTTTGGCCACCGGCACCATGAAGCCCTGAGCAGGCGCGGTGCCTAAACGAAAGAAGAAAACAGAACAGAAACAGAAAGAAAGGAATGGAAAACCTATGTCGAACGTAGTTCTTTATTGTGAAAAACTCCCGACGGAGGGAATGGAGACCCTGATTTCTGAACTTTGCCCGAAGGAGCTGGACCTCCGCTTCCTGTACCCCGTGAAAAACGGCAAAAAGGGCGACTTTGAGGACGCTGATTACATCCTGGCCTCGATCTGCAAGATCGGCAAGCCGGAGATGGACCGCGCCAAGGATCTGAAGCTCATCCATGTTCCCGCGACCGGCTATAACCACGTGGACATCGCCTACGCCAAGGAAAAGGGCATCCCGGTGTGCAATTCCGCCGGTGAGAACGCCTCCACGACTGCGGAGTTCACCATTGCGCTCATGCTCGCCTGCATGCGCCGCCTGAGCATGATCGACCGCCGCTGCAAACAGGGTGAGTGGCACAGCTGGACCTGGCGTCACGACAGCTATGAGCTGCGCGGCAAGACGGTCGGCATTGTCGGCGGCAGCGCCATCGGCCGCATGGTCATGCAGCGTCTGCAGGGCTGGGACTGCAAGCTGATCTACAGCGATCCGTACCGTATGCCCGAGGAAATGGAGAAGAAGCTCAACTGCGAATACGTCTCGCTCGAGACGCTGCTGCGCGAGTCCGATGTCGTGTCCCTGCACTGCCCGCTGACCGAGCAGACCCGCGGCATGATCGGCAAGGAGCAGCTTGCCATGATGAAGCCGAACGCCATCATCGTCAACGAGGCACGCGGCGCTGTCATCGACGACAAGGCGCTGGTCGAGGCGCTGCAGAACGGCACCATCTGGGGTGCTGCCATCGATACGTGGGAGAAGGAGCCGCTCGATCCCAACGATCCGCTCGTGAAGATGGAGAAGGTCATCACCACGTCTCACCTCGGCGCGGCGACCCGCGAAACCGTCATTCGCTGCTTCAGCATCGGCTATCAGAACATTCTCCGCCAGATCCACGGGGAGGAACTCGTCAACCGTATCGTGTAAACGATACCCATCTGTCTTATTGCGATATTCTCTCGACTCTCTCCTCTTTACCTAACCTACATTTTCTTTTGTTTTGCATTTTTGACGAGTCTCTCTGTTTTTGCGAGAAGCGCCGGCCTATGGCCGGCGCTTTTTGCGCGCTGT
>ERZ1106919.1380-NODE-1380-length-15794-cov-3.555054_pt1 | contig 15794 bp, 8 predicted proteins | sample MGYA00403654_ERZ1106919 | MGnify/ENA primary metagenome ERZ1106919 (study PRJEB35170, sample SAMEA104062450) | human gut metagenome | biome: human gut; feature: human-associated habitat; material: faeces | place: Denmark | collected 2012-10-08 ... | reverse complement strand
CGGTGAGCTCGGCACCACGGGCACGCATGGCGGTGAACGCCTCGTGGCCAGGGGTATCGAGGAAGGTGATCTTGCGCGGTTCGCCTTCAAGGTTCACGGTGACCTGGTAGGCACCGATGCGCTGGGTAATGCCGCCGGCCTCACGTGCGATGACGTTGGTCTTGCGGATGGTATCCAGCAGTCGTGTCTTACCGTGGTCGACGTGGCCCATGACGGTAACGACCGGCGGGCGAGGCTTGAGATCCTCGTCATCCTGCAGTTCTTCCTCGTCAAGGTTGATGTCGAACTGCTGGAGCAGTTCCTTGTCTTCCTCTTCTGCGGAGACGAGCTGGATGTTCCAGCCGATCTCTTCGCCCAGAATCTGGAAGGTCTCCTCATCCAAGGACTGGGTGGCGGTAGCCATCTGACCCAGGTGGAAGAGCACGGTGACCAGCGCGGCCTGGTTGACGTTGATCTTCTCCGCAAGATCGGCCAGGGACGCGCCCTGACGCAGACGGATGGTCTGGCCGTTGCCGTTGGGGATGCGAACGCCGCCGATGGTCGGTGCTTTCAGCTCCTCATACTCATGGCGCTTTGCCAGACGGTTCTTACGGGCCTTTGAAGACTTGCCGCCCTGACGTCCGAATGCGCCTGCGGCACCGCCGCGACCGCCGCGACCGCCGCCACGTGCGGGACCGTTGCTCGGTGCACCGCCGCCCTGGAAGTTATTGCCGCCGCCTTGGCCCCCACGGAAGCCGCCGCGTGCGCCGCCCTGACCGGCACCCTGGGAGCCGCCGCCCTGACCCGGACGGTTGTGGCCCCACTGGCCGGGACGCGGACCGCCCTGACCACCTTGGCCCGGACGACCGCCACGGAAGCCGCGGCCCTGCCCCTGGCCTTGGCCGGGACGGCCCGGACGACCGCCACGACCGTTATCAGCAGTCGGACGAGCCATCGGATGCGGACGCGGAATATCACCCGGCGTCGGGGTGTGCATACCCTGCTTGCGGGAGAACGGGTTGTTGCCCGGGCGCGGGCCCTGAGCGTGCGGGCGCGGAATCGCATTTGAAGCGGCATTGCCGCCATTGGCACCGGCGCCGCCCTGAGCGTGCGGGCGCGGAGCCGAAGCATTGCCGCGGTTGTTCTGATGCTGAACCGGCTGGCCATTGTTCGGACGGCCCTGGTTGTTACGACGATCGTTGTTACGGCGATCGTTCGGGCGACTCTGACGACCGTTCTCACGGCCTTCGCGATTATCGCGACCATTCTCACGGTTGTCGTTCTGACCGTGGCGGCCGGGGGTCGGCATGCCGGGGCGTGCGCCGCCCTGCGGACGCGGTGTCGGTGCACCCGGAGTCGGAGCCTGCTGATGTGCCGAGGCAGGCGATGCCTGACGTGCGGGAGCGGCCGGAGTCGGTGCGGAAGATGAAGTGGAAGCCGGGGCCGAAGGTGCGGCCGGGCGGCGCTGCTGCACGGGCTTGGAATCGCCCTTGGCGTTGTCCTTGGCGAACTCTGCCTTCAGACGCCGGGCTACCGGCGGTTCAATCGTAGAAGAAGCGGACTTGACGAATTCTCCCATGTCCTTAAGCTTCTCAAGCACGGTTTTGCTATCGACATTCAAAACCTTAGCCAGTTCGTATACGCGTGGTTTCGCCACTAATTACTCCTATTCTGTGACCACGCGCGTGCATGGGCGTGGTCAGTTGGTGATGACGGCAAGCCTACCCTGTCTCATCGTGCGACCATGATCGTGTTACCTCGTCTCTGGTGTGGGCGATTTCGCGCACACTGCGCCAGCCCACATACGCCAATCAAGCATACTCATAGCGCTGGATAGCGTAGACGCAGCGAGCCGCGCCATTGCTGACGCGGCTCGTATCAGGAAATAATGCGCCCTGAAGATCATTCGCCTTCGAGCCCGGCGGCCTATTCGGCTTCCGGAGCAGCAGCCTCGGCCGCAGCCTGGGCGGCCTTTTCGGCGGCGACCTTCTTGGCATGGGCCTCGGCGGATTCGATGCCGATCTTCCAGCCGGTCAGCTTGGCTGCCAGTCGTGCGTTCTGGCCTTCCTTGCCGATGGCCAGGGATAGCTGGTCGTCGTGGATGAAGGCGATGGCGGTCTTGTTCTTCTCGCTGATCACCTGTACGCCGGCGGCCACAGCCGGGGACAGCGCGGCTGCCACGAACTTGGCCGGATCGTCGGAGTAGTCGACGATGTCGATCTTCTCCGGGCCAAGGTTCTCCATAACGGCACGCACGCGAGCGCCGCCGGGGCCGATCAGCGCACCCTTCGGGTTCACGCCATCGGTGTTGGCCTTGACCGCGATCTTGGTGCGGGCGCCGGCCTCACGAGCGATGGCCATGATGGACACGGCACCGGAGACCAGTTCCGGCACTTCACGCTCGAACAGCTTGCGGACCAGCTCCGGGTGGGAGCGGGACACCACGATTTCCGGGCCCTTGATGCCACGGGCCACGTTCACCACGTACACGCGGATGCGTTCGCCGTGGCGGTAACGTTCGCCGGGCACCTGCTCACGGCGAGGCAGAATGGCTTCGACATCGCCCATCGCGACATGCACGTTGGAGGGGTCGGAAGCATCCTGCTGGATGATGCCGGTGATGAGCTTGCCCTTCTGGCCGGAGAACGCACCGAATACCTTCTCATCTTCGGCGCGGCGGAACAGCTGGGTGATGACCTGGCGTGCGGTGGCTGCGGCGAGACGGCCGAAGTCACGCGGGGTGTCATCGTATTCCTCGCCCAGCTTGGGAACGGGGTAAGGGTTGTCTTCGGTGGGTTCGACCGGAATTTCGTCGGCGGCCCACACGGTGAAGTTGCCGGAACGTTCGTCAAGCTCCACGCGCGCGTGCTTGGCGGCGTGCGGGGTCTTGAGGTAGGCGAGGCGCAGGGCCTCTGCCAGCGCATCATCCAGGGTTTCGGGGTCGATTCCTTGCTCGGCGGCGAGCTTGTGTATCCCTGTCAGGTCCAGTTCCATCGATCCGTACCTCCTATGAAGTTATGTGGCGCATGGCCTATGAGTAGTCACAGTTAGCTATTAGTGTATGTTTCCATGCAGACACGCTTCTCTTCAGGACGGTTTACCCGGCGCTTGGCATCCGTACTATGCGCGAGCGCGATGCTGTGTTCGCTTTCGGCGTGTTCGATGCCGCGACTGGCCGGACGGGCCGAGGCAGAAGCTCAAATGACCCCTTGCGAGAAAGCGATGACGTTGGCGGGCTACGCCACCCATCCGGCTGAAGGCACGCCGTTATTAGAGCAGTATGCCACCGGTCTGGCCGCTCCCCTGGCTTGGATTGACGTTGCCGGGTATTGTTCGGGTCGTTTTGCCGAGGGAACGTTACGTGACGCGCAGACCAAGCAATGGCTGGCTTTTCTGGCCGATAAATTCGGGCAGTCCGCGCCTGAGGTGACGCCGGCGCGTCTTGATGGCGTCACGTCCGCCAACGTTGATCGATCGGTATTGGATGCGATGGCCGTGGCCGAGGATCGCGCCGGATTCGCTATCGAGGTCTTGGCCGCACGAGGACAGACCGCTGGGGCTACGTTGGCGTTGAGCGATATGCATAAGACCGCCGGGCAGCAGTTGGTTGCGCTGGCGAACGGCAATTTTGATGATTCCGGCGCACAATCCAGTTCTTCCGGCCAAAACGACCCCCGCCAAAAGGTCTATGCCATCGACCAACTACTGGCCAACCCCACCACCATCGCCGACAAGGCAAGCGGCCAAACCGTACCGACCGCCGCCGCCATCGAAATGGACTGCGCCCGCGCGCAGATCAAGGCCGTGACCGAATCGAAATCTTCCACCGAGAGCGATATGCTGCTCATCCTCGCCGCACTGGCCGCCAAGCACGCCTACACCGCGTTCCAACTTGGCTACCCAGCGACTGACGCCGAATTGTTCGAGTAGACACACACTCCTCACGAAGCCGATGCGAACTTGTTGGATGCTAGTGGGCAAGTCGAGTTGAGGCACGTTCCACCAATGTGAAATCGGTGGTGTACGTACGGGCCGGGCCTGAGTATCCTTCGATGCGGTCGATAAGCATGTCAACGGCATGCTTGGCATAATCGTCGATATGTGGATCAATGGTGGTCAGCGCCGGAAGCCGAGTACTCGGCTTCCGGCACGTTATCGAAGCCGACCACTTGTACATCGTCAGGTACACGCAAACCATGTCGTTGATTGCGGCAGCGTGAACGACATGTACCAAAGGCTCGTCAAGGCGCGGCGCATGATCCGCAGGCGCATCCGGGAGGGCCAACCGTTCATGTTCCTCGACAAAGGGGCTCGCGGCAGCCGGCCCAGTGCCGTCCACGAACAACCTCGTCGAATCATGGAACGCGCGCCTGCGCGACATGCCGCGCCGCCACCGCGGACTGCGGCTGGTCAGACGGCTGAAGGCGATCTGCTGGTGGTGCCACCAGCACACGGAACGGCCCGAAAGCGACGCGTGGCTCGCGGCCAACGCGATGACCGACGAACGACTCGAGCGCCTCTACCGGCGGGCATGGGAGAGAAGCCCGCAGAGCATGCACGAGAGTTCGGGCCTATAGGAACTTTTGTGGTGCTTATAACCGTGGCCCGGCCTTGTGGGAGCAGGCGTGTCGGCCTGTCATTTTTGTCGCGTGGAAAATGATGCGCCCCCGGTGGTGGGCTGGATGGTGTGAGAACGCCATCCAGCAAAGCGAAGAGATGCCCCGTGTGCGGGCGTGCGATGAAGAAGAACGGGCGGACCGGCAAGGGCGTCCAGCGGTGGAAATGCCCGGCCTGCCGGTTGAGCTCGACGATGCCGCAGCGGCGGCGCAGGCGGGAGCGGACGCTGGAGGAGTTCCTTTCCTGGCTGCTGGGGCCGTCATCCCAAAGGGCGGCGGACCCCGCGGGCGACGCCCGCGCCCTGCGCAAACGAATCGCATGGTGCTGGCGCATCCGCCCGCGCATCGCCCCGCCGGACGCCAGGCGCCACACGGTCATGGCGGACGGCACGTACATGGGCCACGGCTGGTGCCTGATCATCGCCATCGACGGGCAAACCGGCGAGGTGCTGGACCGGCAGTGGTGCGCGCACGAGTCCAAGGCCGCATACCTGGCCCTGTTCTCCCGGCTTCCCGCGCCGGACGTGCTCATCACCGACGGGCTGCGCGGCGCGGAGGCGGCGTGCACGCAGGCGTGGCCGGGAACGAGGATCCAGCGCTGCCTGGTGCACGTGCAGCGCAACGCGAGGACGGACCTGACGTCCAGGCCCGGGCTCCAGGCCGGCCGCGAGCTGAAGAGGCTGTCCGACAGGCTCACCTCGGTCGAGACGGCCGGGCAGGCCGTCAGGTGGGGCGAGGCCCTCAACGCATGGCACGAACGGTGGAAGGACTTCATCGCCGAACGCACCTACGCGCGCGACGACCCGTCCAACCCCAAGGCGTCGAGGCACCGGTGGTGGTGGACGCACGAGGAGCTGCGACGCTGCTACCGGCGGCTGGAGAGGCTGTTCCGCGAGGGCAGGCTGTTCGCCTATCTCGAGCCGGAACTGCTGAAGGGCGGTCCGGTGGCGCGCACCACGAACCGGCTGGAGGGCGGCGTCAACTCGGTCGTCAAGAACGTGTTGCGCAACCACCGCGGACTGCCCGAGGAGCACATGCTCCGCGCGTGCGAATGGGTGTGCTACATGAAGACCGCGCACCCGCGGCCGGAATCGTTCATTCCCGACGATCCGCTGGAGGACGGGAAAGCGACGTCGCCCGAACCGGAAGGCGACGTCTCGCCCGCATACGGGATCGGCGTCGACTGGAACGAATTCCACACCGGCACGCGATATCCCAACGGCACCGACTGACGCCGAGAACCAGACCTAAAGCACCACAAAAGTTCCTATAAGCCCGAAAGAGGGTTCCGGGAGAATCCCGGAACCCTCTTTGCTGGCGGATAGGGCGAGATTCGAACTCGCGGAGGGGTTAGCCTCACACGCTTTCGAGGCGTGCTCCTTAGACCGCTCGGACACCTATCCATGCGCTGCGAAAAAACGCAACTTGTTCATTATAAGTCGATTTCCCGATTACGCAAATCAGCGCGTGGCGCACCTGCCACCGCTCCATCGAGCCTCCATCGGCGAGCTATCTACGTTTCGAGGGGTGGATTCAGCTCCTGCAAAACATCTATCTGCATTTCAAGGGGTTGGTGGTCAAGTATGACGGCTCGCTAATCCGCATGATTCCAATAGCGTAACAAGCCGAATACATCAGGTATCGCGTTTGAGCAACCCCCTGAAACGCAGATAGATGACCCGAGCAGCCTCAATCAACCCCTCGAAAGCGAGATAGCCCGCAAAACGCCCCAGGCAACCGTCCTCACAGCAGCTGCTCGTGGACGGAGGCGTTCACCCATTGGTTCTGCTGGACCTGATAGCCCGAGAAGATGCCGATGTCGAGCATGCAGTCGCGGTAATCGCGCCCGTGGGCGATGGTGATGTAGTTGTCGTCGACCATGCGGTTGTGGGTGGGGTCGAGCCCGATCCAACGGCCGTCGTGGTAGATCTCCACCCATGCGTGCGTCGCACCCTCGCCGCCCAGCAGGCCCGCGATGTAGCGGGCGGTCAGCCCGACGTGGCGGCACACCGAGAGCATCACGTGCGCGTAGTCCTGGCACACGCCCTTGCGCTGGGCGAGCGCCTGCTCGGCGGTGGTGCGGATCGTGGTCGAGGCGGGCGTATACGTGAACGCCTGATACACCTCGTCCATCACCTCCCATGCCTGATCAATCGGCGTGGCATCGGCCGGCAGCCCGGCGATGCGCGCCCGGCACGCCGCGATCATGGCCTCGATGCACGGCCCGGGAATCGTCAGCGCCGAGTTGAACCGGTACAGCGGCTTATAGATCTCCGACTTGATGTGGGCGTTGTCGACGAACGCGATGCCCTTCACCGAATAGCTGAATATCGTGTGAGGCTGCGGGATGAACCCGGTCATGACCACGGAATCGAACGAGTCGATGGTCGTCTCCAGTTCGACGTCCGGCTCGATGGCGACCTCCACGTCCACCACCTGCTGTCGCGGACCGGTCGCAGGCACGCAGCGCAGTTGGAAACGATGGTCGGTGACCGGCGAGCTGAACGTCAGCTTCATCTCGTAGTCAAACACCAGTTTCTTCATGACGGCAGGCTCCTCGTCGGATAATGCTCGCAAAAATCCACTCTAGTCTAGCAGAAACGGCGGAGGTCATCCGTCAGCTGACGGCCGCCGACCGGTCACTCTCCGATCGGCGGCCTGCCCCTCACGGACGCTTGGCGTCCATGTTCATCGCGTTGAGCATGCCCGCGTCCTTCGGGTCGCCGGTGATGGCCCGGCTGTTGAAGTCGGTGAGGAACTCGTTCAGGCGGCTCGTCAGCTCCGGGTAGCCGCGGCTCGGCAACTGCCCGAGTAGCCAGCTGATGCCGGACACGAAGCATGAGGGCAACGGCATGCCGTCGAGCGTGCGCGAGTAGGTCTCCAACTTGGCGAGCGGCGCGTCGAGCTCGCTATTGTCCAGATGGAAGCGGGTGTACAGGTCGATGCGCTCGATGTACTTGCCGATGAACACGAACGCCTTCAGTGTGATGTCTGCGGTGGAGTTCTCGATGCCGCCCCAGAACGCGAGCATGTCGTCGGCGATGTCACGCTGCGAGTAGATGTCATCCGCGCTGGCGGAACGCTCGGCGGCCTCGGTGATGTTCTTCACCGCGAGCTCGACGTACTGCAGCAGCCTCGACGTCAGCTCCGGACGCAGCACCACGGCGTTGTTGAACGCGGCGACGATGGCGGAGCGCACCGAGTCGGGGTTCGTGCCGTCGTAGAGGAAGGAGTGGATGAACCCGTCGAAGTCCTCGAAATCCTGCGGTAGGTCGAGCGCCTTCGCGAACGGGCGGAACGCGTCCACATCGGTGTCCATCACGCGGTCGTAGAAGGGGAAGAACTGCACGAGTGTCGTGAACGCGCGCTCGGTGTACCGCCCGAGCCAGTACAGGTTGTCGGCCTTCGACGCGGTGACCAGCGACAGCGAGTGCCGCTTCGAATGCGGAATGAGGTTCACCGAGGCGACCGACTCCTCGCGCTGCTTGTCCGTGCTGCCGTCTTCGGGCGCCAGCACCCACGTATCCTTGAATCCGCCGCCCTGCGACGAGTTGACGATCATCTGGCCGGGCACTGACGAGTAGCGCGTCAGGCCGGAATACCACACGTGCGCGTTCTGCCCGGTGACCACGAATGCGCGCAGATCGCACTTGCGCGGGCTCACCTCGCCACTGTCCGGGTCGATCACGTCGATGTCGCGGAACTGGATGACCTCCTGCGCGATAAACCGGCGCGGATCCTCCTTGATGCGGTCGGCCAGATCCTCCCGCGCGGCCTTGTCGAGCGACGAGCCGAACACGACGCCGTAGCCTCCGGCTTCCGCCACGTCCTTGATGACCAGCTCGCCCATGCGGTCGAGCACTTCCTTGCGGTCCTTCTCGAACATCGGCATGTAGGTCGGCGCGTTGTGCAGGATCGGCTCCTCGTTGAGGTAGTAACGGACCATCTGCGGCACGAAATAGTAGATCGCCTTGTCGTCCGCGGCCCCGTTGCCGGGCGCGTTGATGATGGCGACGTTGCCGGAACGGTAGGCCGACAGCAGTCCGGGAACGCCGATAACCGAGTCCGGGTTGAACGCGAACGGGTCGAGGTATTCGTCGGACAGTCGGCGGTACACGGCGCCCACGCGATGCCGGTTGCCGGCATAGTCGAGGAAGTACAGCTTGTTGTCGACAACTTCCAAGTCTTCGGGGAACGCGAGCGCCGCGCCGGTCTTCTCGGCCAGGTAGGCGTGCTCGAAGAACGCCGAATTGTAGCGTCCCGGCGTGAGCACGACGGCGATGCCTTCGGTGGATACGAAGTCCATGGCCTTGCGCAGCAGCCGCGGATAGTCGCGGTTGTCGCGCACGTGCACGTCGCGGAACAGTTTGGGATTCGTACGGCGTTCGATGTCGCGCGCGAACAGCGGGTAGCTGGCTCCCGACGGGATGCGCAGGTTGTCTTCCAGCACCCACCAGCGCCCGTCCTCGCCTTGGACGAGGTCTTCGCCTGCGATGTGCGCGAAGATGCCGCCGGGAGGAGTCACGCCGTTGACTTGCGGAAAGTAACCGGCCGACGTGTACACGTATTCTTCGGGGATGACGCCGTCGTGGATGATGCGCTTGTCTGAGTAGATGTCTTTGAGGTAGGCGTTGAGTGCGTTCACGCGCTGCTTGAGGCCGGCTTCCAGCTCGTCGAATTCGTCGGATTCGATGATGCGTGGGATCGGGTCGTATGGAAACAGCCGGTCGTGGTATTCGCCGTTCTTGTATACGCCGAAACGCACGCCGTTGCGGCTCAGTTCACGGTTGATGTCTCCTCGCCTGTTGACCAGTTCCTCGGCGAATTGTCGGGCTGACCGTTCTGTCATGGCGACTCCTTGTCTCACAGATACGCATGCTGAACGCTTATGCTCTATGATACTGAACTCGTCCCAGCGTATGCGGCCGTGGTTTCCGCATTCGCTCGAAAAATCGACAATCATGTTACGAATCGGTCGCGCCGCGAACGGTTCGCCGGCATGCCGAACGTCTGCCTTCGCGCCCACCCCCGCGTCTACAGCGTGCGCTTGGCGCGTATACGCTCGGCCCGTTCGGCGAGCTCGTCGTCGGCGGGATAGGCGACGTGCTCCAGCGTCAGCCCTTGCGGCGCGATCGGCCCTGTGGAGCCCTCGCGCAGCGGCACGGCCATCTTCTCTCGGAACCAGTCGGTCGAGCGCTTGCCCATGCCGACCTGTATGCAGCCGCCGACCAGCGAGCGCACCATGTTGCGAGCGAAGGCGTCGGCGACGATGGTGAAGCACAGCAGGTCGGATTCGGCGGCCGGCGTGCGGTATCGCTCCCCCACGCCGTCGACGACCAGCGGCCGGGTGGGGATCCGCCGCCAATATGCGGTTTTGACCTCGCGAATCGTGGTACCGCCCGGATTGGGGGTGGCGAACGAGCCGAAATCATGCAGTCCGATGGTCATCGCGGCGGCCTCGTTCATCGCGGCGACGTCGAGGTCGGCGTCGAGGTGCAGCACGAAGCCGCGCAGACGCGGGTCGACTTCGCTGGCACGGTCGGCCACGCGATACACGTAAGTGCGTTCCAGTGCGGAGAACCTCGCGTCGAATCCGCTCGGCGCGACCGTCACGTCATGGATGGTGATGTCCGCGGGCAGCATGCGTTGCAGACGGTGCTTGAGCGCTACGGTCGGCGGCACGCTCATGTGCCCGACGCAGCGGCTCAGCGTTTCCTCGCCGATGTCGAGATGGCAGACCTGATGCGAGGCATGCACGCCCGTGTCGGTGCGGCCGGCGACGGTCAGGCGCAGCGGCTCGGCGGGATCGTCGACCGGCACGCGCGTAATCGTGTGCAGCACCCGTTCGATCTCGCCCTGCACGGTGCGAATCGTCGGCTGCTTCGCCCATCCGAAGAAGCCGCCGCCGTCATATGCCAGGTCAATGCGCAATCTCATCACGCCCACCAGTATATCGACGCCGCGCCGAGTCCCCTCCCCCACCTCGCGACACCCATGTGCCGATACACTGTGTGCAAATGTTGGACGTAACGGTAAACTTTGTTTATATTGGAGCAAAGTCGCAACGAATGCGGCGATGCGCTAACCAATCAACAAAGATTCCGACAATAACAGAAACAACATTAACCACATACCCAATGGAGAGATTATGCGATTGAGGAGAGTGAAAGCGGCCATAGGCAGTGTCCTGGCAGCCGTGACACTACTGAGTATGTCGCTGACCGGCGTCACGGCGGCGCAAGCCAGCGATGACAATCTTGCACTGAATCAGACCGTAACGGCCAGTTCATATGAAGTGGCGACGACTGCGCCCGAGAAGGCCGTGGACGGCGATCTCGGCACACGCTGGGGTACCGCGCAGAACAAGGCCGCAAACGAATGGATCGAGGTCGGCTTGGGCGGCACCAAGACCGTCAAGCAGATCAACATCGATTTCGAGCGCAAAGATGCCGATCAGAACATCACCAGTTTTAAAGTCGAGCTGAAGCAGGGCGACACCTATACCAAGGTGTATCAGAAGGACACCCGCGCCAAGCAACAGGAGATCATCCTGCTTGACCAGGCACAGCAGGCGTCCGCCGTGAAGGTGACCGTACTGTCCGCCGACGGCGGCACCATGAACTGGGTCAACGTGGGCATCAACGAGATTTCCGTGTACTCCGCACCCAAGGAGACCGTGCTCGACACGGCCGACACGAACCACATGCTCGGCGCCACCATGACCGCCTCCAGCAACGAGACGGCGACGCTCACCCCCGACAAGGCGATCGACCAGAACCGCACCGGCCGCAACAATCGTTGGGCCAGCGGCTACGAGACTCCGAGCAACATCTGGCTGAAGGCGGAATTCCCGCGGCTCACCGCGGTCAAGGACATCCGCATCTATTTCTTCGAGCGTGACGTGAATCCGAAGCCTACCAATGTCCAGAGCTTCGACCTGTCCTACACCGACTCCGAAGGCACCGAGCACACGCTCAAGTCCGGCTACGCGATGACGGCCTCCGGGGCCGGTTATGTCGCTGACGTCGTCATCCAGCTCGATCAGGCCGTCAACGCCCGCTCGCTCAAGCTGTCGAACTTCGCGATCAAAAGCTCCGAATACAACAACGTGAGCGTCGCCGAATGGGAGGCGTATTCGAACGATCAGGCCGAGCCGGGCGCCACGCTCGACAGCGTGGTCTCCGACCTCGAATCCAACCACCTGACCATCGAGACCGACACCGACACGCTGGCTCTGCCCACTGTGCCCGACGGCTACACCGTCAAGTTCAACGGCGCCGACTACGAGCAGCTCATCGCCGCCGACGGCACCGTCAACCACCCGCTGGTCGACAAGACCGTGCAGGTCGCCTACGTCGTCACCGACACCGCCACCGGCAACACCAAGACGACCTCCGACATCCCCTACGTCGTCAAGGGCACCAACCAGCAGCAGGAAGGCAACAACGCCAAGCCGACCATCATCCCCGAAATCGCCGAATGGCATTCGACCAGTGCCGCCAAGCTGGCGGCCTCCGCCGTGACGAAGGTCGTCTACGACGATGATTCGCTCAAGGCCGTGGTCGACGAGTTCGTCGCCGACTACAAGGACTTCACCGGCATCAAGCTGACCGCCAAGAAGGGCGCCGCCGAAGCCGGTGCGTTCAACTTCGTCAAGACCGACTCCACGGCCGCGATCGCGCAGCTCGGCGACGAAGGCTACACGATGGACATCCAGGCCGACCGCGTGGTCGCCAAGTCATCCAGCGTGACCGGCAACATGTACGCGATGCAGACGATCCTGCAGATGACCAAGCAGGACGCCAGCGGCTTCGTGATCGGTTCGATGCGCGACTACCCGCGCTTCACCACCCGCGGACTCCTGCTCGACGTGGCCCGCAAGCCCGTCTCGCTGGAGATGATGCGCGAGATCACCCGCACGATGCGCTACTACAAGATGAACGACTTCCAGGCGCATCTGTCCGACAACTACATCTTCCTGGAGAACTACGGCAAGGGCGACAACGAGGACGAGGCGTTCAAGGCCTATGACGCGTTCCGTCTCGAATCCAGCCTGACCAACGACAAGGGTGAATCGCCCACGGCCGAGGACTACTCCATCTCCAAGAAGACGTTCAAGCAGTTCATCCAGGACGAGCGCGCCCTCGGCATGAACGTCGTGCCGGAGATCGACGTGCCCGCGCACGCCAACTCCTTCACGAAGATCTGGCCCGAGCTCATGGTGAAGGGACGGGTCTCCCCGATCAACTCCAACCGACCGCTCATCGACCACCTCGACGTGTCCAAGCCCGAGACCATCGCCAAGATCAAGGAGATCTTCGACGACTACACCAAGGGCGACGACCCGACGTTCGACAGCGACACGACCGTGCACATCGGTGCCGACGAGTTCCTCTACAACTACACGGCATACCGTAAGTTCATCAACGAGATCGTCCCCTACATCAAGGACACGAACACCGTGCGCATGTGGGGCGGCCTGACTTGGATCAACGACCACAAGACGGAGATCACCAAGGACGCGATCGAGAACGTCGAGATGAACCTGTGGTCCAAGGACTGGGCCGACGGCCTCCAGATGTACAACATGGGCTACAAGCTGATCAACACGATCGACGACTACGGCTACATGGTGCCCAACGGCAGCTACGGACGTGCCAACGCGTACGGCGACCTGCTGAACATCAGCCGCGTCTTCGACAGCTTCGAGCCCAACAAGGTCCGCAGCAGCGGCGGCTACCAGGCCGTGCCCTCCGGCGACGACCAGATGCTCGGCGCCGCGTTCGCGATCTGGAGCGACAACATCGACAAGAGCGCATCGGGTCTGACCGAATCCGACCTGTACTGGCGCTTCTTCGACGCGATGCCGTTCTACGCCGAGAAGACCTGGGCCGCCACCGGCAAGGAGAAGGGCACCGCCGCGAAACTCACGGCGCTGGCCGCCAAGCAGGGAACCGGCCCTCGCACCAACCCGTACTACCAGGCCACTTCGAAGAACAGCGTCTACGAGAGCTACGACTTCAACGACGGGCTCGCCGACGCCAGCGGCAACGGCCGCGACCTGACCATCGGCGACGGCAGCAAGGCCGCCGTCAAGGACCAGTCGCTCAAGCTCGCCGGCGGCTCCAGCTATGCCACATCCAAGCTCGACAAGCTCGGCAACGGCAACGAGCTGACGTTCGACGTGACGCTCCAGCAGGCTGCCAAGCCTGGAGACATCCTCTTCGAGGCCGACGCTCCGTACGGCACGCATGACATCCGCGTCATGGAGAACGGCAAGCTCGGCTTCACGCGAGAGCTGTACAACTACTACTTCGATTACGAGCTGCCGGTCGGCAAGACGGTCACCGTGACCATCAAGGTGGACCAGCAGACCACGAAGCTGTATGTTGACGGCGAATTCGTGAGCGATGCGACCGGCAAGTACATCGACAAGGGCATCGAGAAGAAGACCGGCATCACCGCCGCGACCTTCGCACTGCCGCTGCAGCGTATCGGCTCGAAGACCTCTGCGGTCAACGGCGTCATCGACAACGTCATCGTCAAGAAGTCCGAGGCTGAGACAGACCAGTACAACAAGTCCTGCTGGACCGGCACGACCAATTCCGAGACCCAATACAACGACACGGAAGGTCTGCTGCGGTACGCGTTCGACAACAACCCGAGCACCATCTGGCATTCCAACTGGAAGGGCGCCACGGACAAGCTGACCGGTTCGAACTCGTTCTACGCCGAGATCGACATGTGCCAGAAGTACACGATCAACCAGTTCTCCTTCACGCCGCGTACCAGCCAGGACAGCGGACAGGTGACCAAGGCCGATCTGTACGTCAAGGCCAACGCGAACGACGAGTGGAAGCAGGTCGCCACGGATCAGGTGTTCGAGGCCAGCCGCGCCAAGAAGACCTTCATGTTCGACGAGCAGGAAGTGCGGTACGTCAAGTTCGTGGCCAAGTCCTCGAACGATGGCTGGGTCGCGGTCTCCGAGTTCGGCGTGGCGAACAAGCCGTCCTCCACCGTGCGCGTATTCGTCGCGGCCGAACCGGCCGAAGGCGGTACGGTGAGCGTAGCCGCCGAGGGCGAAACCGGCACCGATACGGCCGTGGACGTCGCATCCGGTGCCTCGGTGACCGCCAAGGCGGTCGCGGCGGATGGCTACAGGTTCAGCGGCTGGTTCACGACGGCCAGTGAGACGGCGGTTTCCACCGATGCCACGTACACGTTCGCAGCCGACGGCAACACGGCTCTGACCGCGAAGTTCACCAAGGACTCCACGCCGGATCCCGGCCCGAAGCCGACCATCAGCTCGATCGCCGTCACCAAGCCGACCGTCACCGATTACAAGGTCGGCGACACGTTCGACGCCACTGGACTGGCGGTCACCGCCACGATGTCGGACGGCAGCACGAAGACCCTGACGGCCGGCGAGTACACGCTCGCAGCCACGCAGGACGGTGCCGCGGTCGCGCTTGACGAGGCGTTCGCCAAGGCCGGAAAGGTCACTGTCACGGTCACCGCCAACGGCAAGACCGCCACCTTCGACGTGACCGTGACGGCCAAGGATCCCGATCCGGAACCCGCGACGCTCAAGTCCATCAAGGTCACGTCCAGGCCGGACAAGGCCACGTACACCGTGGATGAGACGTTCGCCAAGACCGGTCTCGCGGTGACGGGCACCTGGTCCGACGGCAAGACGGCGCTGCTGAAGGACAGCGAATACAAGCTGTCCGCGGTCGACGCCGACGGCAAGACCGTCGACCTGACCAAGCCGTTCACGGCCGCGGGCGACGTCACCGTCACAGTGACCTCCGGCAAGCTCACCGACTCCTTCACGATCACCGTCAAGGCAAAGACCGTGACCCCGACTCCTGGCGACAACAAGCCGGGCGAGAACAAGCCCGGTGCCGACAAGCCGAAGCCGAACACGCCTGACGAGGTCGCCAAGACCGGTGCTTCGGTCACGGCGGTCGTCTTCAGCGCCCTGTTGCTGTTGTCCGCAGGCTACCTGCTGGTGCGTAAGCGCAGGATCTGACCGAATCACGTGTCATCCCCCGCGGATGACACGCTGAGACCCTAGAGGGGGCTCCCGGTTCACGCCGGGAGCCCCCTCTTCCGTTGCGTGCAGGTACGTAATAACGTGGATATGTCATTATCGCCTACTGTTGCGTATCTAAGTGCGCGCCGAAACGACGAGTCCGC
>ERZ1106919.1368-NODE-1368-length-15910-cov-7.951750_pt1 | contig 15910 bp, 20 predicted proteins | sample MGYA00403654_ERZ1106919 | MGnify/ENA primary metagenome ERZ1106919 (study PRJEB35170, sample SAMEA104062450) | human gut metagenome | biome: human gut; feature: human-associated habitat; material: faeces | place: Denmark | collected 2012-10-08 ... | reverse complement strand
CCACGCCCATCATGTTGCCCTCGGCAATGCCGCAGTCAAAGTGGCGGTCCGGATAAGCCTTGCGGAACATGCCGGTCTTGGTGGCGGCAGCCAGGTCAGCGTCCAGCACCACCAGGTCGTCGTGGCCCTCAGCGGCCAGCTCCTTCAGGGTGTTGCCGTAGCTTTCACGGGTAGCGATCTTTTTCACGTCTGCCATCTTACTTCTCCTCCTGTTCCAGCGCGGCGTAGGCGGCGTTCAGTTCTTCCATAGCGACCTTGTATTCGTCGTCGTTGGGGCCCTTGCCGTGCCAGTCCACGGAGTTGGTCATAAAGGAAACGCCCTTGCCCTTGGTGGTGTCCATGATGACGCAGGTGGGCTTGTCGTTCTCGGCATGGAAAGCCTGGATGGCGGCCTCGATCTGGTCATAGTCGTGGCCATTGATGGTCAGCACGTTGAAGTTGAAGGCCTTCATCTTCTCTTCCAGCGGCTCGCTGCTCATGACCGTCTCGGTGGAGCCGTCGATCTGCAGGCGGTTGCGGTCCAGGAACACGCACAGGTTGCTCAGGCCGTAGTGGGCGGCAAACATAAAGGCCTCCCAGCACTCACCCTCTTCCACCTCGCCGTCACCCACGATGGCAAACACGTTGATGGGCTTGCCTGCGTGCTTGGCACCCAGTGCCATGCCGCAGGCTGCAGAGATGCCCTGGCCCAGACTGCCGGTGGACATGTCCACACCCGGCGTCTCGTTCATGTTGGGGTGGCCCTGCAGGTAGCTGCCGATCTTGCGCAGGGTCTTGAGGTCCTCCACCGGGAAGTAGCCGCGCTCTGCCAGAGCAGCGTACAGCGCCGGAGCGGCATGGCCCTTGGACAGCACCAGACGGTCGCGGTCGGCCATCTTGGGGTCCTTCGGGTCAATGTTCATTTCCACAAAATAGAGGTAGCTCAGCAGCTCGGCGATATCCAGACTGCCGCCCGGATGGCCGCACTTTGCGCTGTGCGTGCCCTCGATCACGCCCATGCGGATGTGGCAGGCGTGCTTGGCCAGAGTAAGTTTTTCTGCATTTGTCATGATGGTCCTCCCGTATGAACCTCAGATTTGCAAGCGTTCCAAAAAAGCCGTTTTACGCCCTGCCGGGCAGGTGTGTCCCAGCAGCGCACTCTTTTTCAAGTTTATATTAGCTATTCTACGCAAAAAGGTCAAGTTCCTTCATGCAAAATGTACATACACGGGGAAATTTTGCCCGAAAAGTTCCGCTTTTTGGTCAATTTGCGGGTCGTTTGCCGCATCTTGACAGCCGCCGGGGCATTTGCTATAATTTTGTCAAAATCCGGCACGGAGCCGGGTGTGCGGGCAGAAGTCCGTTTTCTCCATGCGGAGGATATTTTTGTCCAGAGTATTTTTTCAAAAGACGCCACGAAGGGGTCTGTTTCCGGTCGGAAGGCCGGGAGCAGGCCCCTTTTTTGTGCAAAGGAGGACTTTTTTCATGAACACCAAGACTGTTTCGCCCGCCCGCCGCATCGTGCTGGCGGCATTGTTCCTTGCGCTGGCCTTCCTGCTGCCCATGGTCACCGGCCATGTGCCGCAGGTGGGCAACATGCTGTGCCCCATGCATTTTCCCATTCTGCTGTGCGGCTTTGTGCTGGGCGGCCCCTGGGGGCTGGCCGTGGGCTTTGTGGCTCCGCTGCTGCGCTCGGTGCTGTTCGGCATGCCGCCGATGTTTCCCATCGCCGTCTCCATGGCCTTTGAGCTGGCCGCCTACGGCCTTGTGTCCGGCCTTGTCTGGCGCAGAGTGAAGCACACCCTGCCCATGATGTATGCCGCTCTCGTCACCGCCATGGTGGCGGGGCGTCTGGTGTGGGGTGCTGTGCGCTTCGTGCTGGCAGGCCTGACCGGCAGCAGCTTCCCGTTCAGCGCGTTTCTGTCCGGTGCCTTGCTCACCGCCGTGCCGGGCATCATCGCCCAGCTGATCCTCATCCCGCTGGTCCTCACCGCCCTGCAGAAGGCAGGGTTTATTGACTAAGGCGTTTTCGGGAAAGCACATCAGCGATAATTCCTATCGTAATACATGTAGGTCATTGCGCTGTTCGCAAGCGCCGATACCCGGCTATTATATGCGGTCAATTCGGTATTTGCCCTCACGGCGTCCAGTTGCCCATAGATCCTCTGGTTTCCCTGCTCAATGCGGTTCAAGGTATTATTGCTCTGGTTCAGGCATTCGTAAAGGCCCTGATTGACCTGCTGCAGATTTCGCAGTTCTCGTACTGCCTGCTGTAAATTTGTAAGGACAGCGTGCCGCCACGAATCCTCGTCAAACCGGTCATAGCAGCCTTTCTTTCCTTCCAGTGCGTTGGTAATGCCCGTTGAGAGATAGTGGTGGAAACACGCCATCGGGATCAGACTTCTGTAGGCTTCGTGGATCGTTCCGCAGGAATACAGTTTTGCCCGGGCCTGCTCCAGCTTTGCCTGCTGCTGCAGCAGCAGTTCCTTTTCATTCTGGAGCTGCTTCCTGTAAGCACGCTCTTTTTCTACTCTCTTTTTATCCACAGCCACGGCACTATCATACTTTGCCCATCTTTCGTTGCGTAATTCCCTATCCGCAGCACTCTGGTAGATGTTTCCCCAGATCGTTCCGATCACACCGAGAGCGATTGCGATAACAACACCAAACGAGAGACTTCGAACAACACCAGAGATCGGGATCCCCAGCAGAAAAACCATATACCAGCCGCCGTTTTTAGTGAACGGATTTCCGCTGTCTGTCGGATCTGGAGGAGCAATTTCCTCTGGATGTCCAAGCCGCTGCATCTGGTAGTTCAGATCAGCGATTAATCGCTGTGTCGTATAGAGTTCTCTTTCTACATCGCAGATTTTTCCGATATAATCGGTCAGAGCCTGATTGTAATATCCCATTGATTTTTCCTCCGAGATCAGCTGTAGATCATCCATGCACTCATTGCAAAATATACCACCCCGCATAGAATCCCGACAATGATCGGATATGCCGCCGCTACCATGTATGCATCCACCGCAATGATCAGACAGCCGATCGGCGGACAAATGCATGCGATCACAAAACCCGCTATCAACATCGTTAAATACATTTTTTCTATCCTCCCGCTAAAAGCAACAGCCGCCTGCCCTCTATTTGGAGAAAGCAGACGGCTGTTGCTTTATTTCATCTATACCATTGCTCAGAATCCATCCGTCAATCGAAGTGCCAGCAGAATCAGCCACTTAATGATGTTTACGCAGATGGTTATGTAACCCGTAACGACCGACAGGAGTGCCTTTTTTACCTGCCCGCCGTCCGAATTCAGCGACTGCAGTGTTTCTGCCGAAAGGAACCGGCACATCCATCCCCGGCCATTGCTGATATCCCGCCATGAAAACCATGCGCCGATCAGCAGAATCACGAGCAATACCACCAACTGATCCATTTTCTATTCCTCCGTTTTCTGGATTCATTCAAGTGCAGCTTTCCCAAAAACAAGCCGCACTTTGCAACTTTTAAAGAGCAGACCCGGGGAGTTCATTGTTCCACACTGATCCTGATGGCCGATCTGCTCCTTTATAGGTTCATCACTTTCTTAGCGTTCTTCAAACCAGATGCAGCCGTTCCGATCCTCCGGACGGTTGTAGCCGTGCGTCCAGCCTTTCTGGCAGCGGCAGTAAACCCTATCACCGTTCCAGTCCCTCCGGTCAGCATAGATACACTCCATGCAGTTTCCACAGAAGCAGCCCTCCGGCAGCACGATCATGCGCTTGTTCCGGGTATCAACTTTTTCCATCGTCAATTCCTCCCTGATATAAGATTGGTTCTTTTTCTATTTTGATTTTCTCATGATCGTTCGATGCCCGATAGACCACCATTTCCCGCTCAGGCATTTTAACGACCGGAAAATACAAACAAGTTATTTCTTCCGGCATTGCCTCCAAAATCTGGCCGATGTATAATTTATCACCCGGCGAAAGGCTCTCTGCTCCGCCAAAATGCACATGAAAGATGCCCATAAATTCAATTCCAGCTTTGAACCATTCCTCGATCTTCCGGTTCAAAAACGCAATATTCGGCGTATAACTGCAAGGAGAACCGCCCGTCTTTCCGCAGTCCAAAACGTGGCATGTGACTACTCCATTTTTTCCGCCAAGGATCCCGCCCATCTCCGGCGGCTCACACGGAAGTTCTTTCAGGATCTCGCCCATCACCGATTCCGACTTTACGACCATCTGCAGTTCCTTTCTCGCCAAAAGCCGCATTTTTGTTGCATATTCATATTATAGATAATATTTATCTATTAGTCAATAGAAAAATTCTTCTTGCCTATCCTTAATAGTAAGGAGGGCAACAGCCATGAAGAACAGACTCAGAGACTTACGAGAAGATCACGACCTAACGCAGCAGATGGTTGCTGACCAAATCGGTATCACGCAGCGGAAATACAGCTACATCGAGACAGGCATTCAACAGCTCACAGCAGAATTGCTCGTTTCTCTCGCTTTGTTGTACAACGTGAGCATCGACTATCTTCTTTGTCAGACGGATAACCCCAATCGTTATTGATTTTCAAATTTTACAGGTAAAAAACGACCGCCGCCCTCACAACGAGGACAGCGGCCGTTCGTGTTTTTAGGATTTAGTTTTTCTTACCAGGTCAGGAACTCCGGCAGGGGCTTGCCCTGCTTGAGCCACTGGTGATACTCGGCGGTGGCGGCAAACTCCACGTCACCGGCAGAGTTCAGTGCCGTCTCCACAGAGTCCTGCACCACGCCGATGATGAAGCCGACGCCTACCATCTGCATGGCGACATCGTTGGAGATGCCGAACAGGGAGCAGGCCATGGGGATCAGCAGCAGGGAACCGCCGGCCACGCCGGAAGCGCCGCAGGCACCCAGAGCGCTCATAGCGCTCAGCACGATGGCTGCAGGCAGAGACACCTGAATGCCCAAGGTGTTAGCAGCGGCCAGCGTCATGATGGTGATGGTGATGGCGGCACCGTCCATGTTGATGGTGGCGCCCAGCGGGATGGACACGGAATACATATCCTTGTCCAGCCCCAGCTTCTCACACAGGGCCATATTCACGGGGATGTTGGCGGCGGAGCTGCGGGTGAAGAAGGCGGTCAGGCCGGACTCCTTCAGGCAGCGGAACACCAGCGGGTACGGGTTGCAGTGCAGGTAGATGAACATAATGAACGGCGAAACGATGAGGGCCATGAACAGCATGGTGCCCACCAGCAGGGCCAGCAGCTTGCCGTACTGGGTAAAGATGGCCAGGCCGTTGCCGGAAACGTTGGTGTACACCAGACCCATGATGCCGAAGGGTGCCAGATTGATGATCCAGCGCACGATCTGGGAGACCGCATCGGCGGTGTTTGCCATAAAGGTCTTGGTGGTGTCAGAGCCGATCTTCTTCATGGCCACGCCGAACATGCAGGCCCAGAACAGGATGCCGATGTAGTTGCCGCTCATGATGGCACTGACGGGGTTTGCCACAAAGTTGGTGAGCAGAGTGCCCATCACTTCGCCCAGACCCTGCGGCACCACGTCCGACTGGGCAGCGTCTGCCAGCACGACCGTGACCGGGAACATAAAGCTGGTCACCACTGCGATGGCCGCAGCCAGAAAGGTGGTGAGCATGTACAGCCAGATGACCGTGCCGAAGCGGCGGTCCAGCTTGGAAGAGCCCTGTGCCAGAGCACTTGCCACAATCACGAACACCAGCACCGGGGCGATGCCCTTCAGCGCGCCAACGAACAGGTTGCCCAGTTCACCCACCCAGCCTGCACCGGGGGCCACCAGAGCCAGCACCGCACCGATGATCAGGCCGATCAGAATGCGAATGATCAGGCTGATGCCGTTGTAGCGGGCAACTGCCTTATTCAACGTTTTCATATAGACACTCCTCTTTCCTATTGTACGCCAATGGCGCACAGCTTCCTGTCTCTTACACAAGGACGGGTGTTATTATAGCACATACGGCAGAGAAATGAAAGCGTTTTCAGACATTTTTCGTTCACAAATTTGCATTCAGGTCGGCGCCCATGGGGGTTTTCCGTTGATCTGTATTTGTAGCGAGGACAGGTTTGGCCATTCGCGGCTTCGTTCTCTCCGTCACCGTCGAGCGGCGCAGGGCGGAGCGAGCAGGGGCAAACAAAAAAGCCTGCGTGCGCAGTCCTGCATGGCAGGCTCTGCATCCGCAGACCGGGGCTCTTTGGGGGTGTATTCTATTTTCAACCCAGCGGCTGGGTGGGGGCAAGCTTCTGGTAGGCAAAGCGGGGCGAGCCGTCTGCCACATGGATGACACCGCAGCGGGTAAAGCCGTTCTTTTCCAGCAGATGCTGCATGATCTTGTTGTCGGCGTGGGTATCGGCACGCAGGCTCTGGCAGTGCTCCATGCTCCAGTCCAGCACGGCCGATGCCACGCCCTTGTGCTTTCCGGCCGATGCCAGACGGTGCACCGTGCCATAGGGCAGGGTATCGTCCAGCCACTGGCCGTCCTCAATGGCGGCGTAGGTGGGGTCCGCCCCCAGAATAAATGCAAATACGGCCTCGATCTGGCCGTTGACCACATAGAGGAACAACCGGTTCGAGTCGATATCCTCCTCCAGCAGTTCCTGCGGCGGGAAATGATCCCCCCACTGGGTCGGGTTGCCGGATGCCTTCATGACTGCACGTGCATGGGCATAGATCTTCAGGATCTGGGGCAGATCCCCTCTCACTGCTCCACGAAACATTCATTCCACCTCGTCTTTTCTGCGCTGCGCTCGGTCCGGCACAGCACTTTGAGAATTGTTCTTATTGTACTACAAATTACCATAAAAATCCAGTTCCCGCACCAAAGCACCTTAAAATGCTCCGAAACGGCAAAAAGCAGGGGCTGCTGCACTTTCGGCTAAAACGATGTGCAGCAGTCCCTGCTTTTAGAGCAAGTACCTTATGCGCTGGCGCGGCCATGACCGGTGCGCACCAGCCGGTATTCCCGCGGGCTGAGACCATACCGCTCGTGGAACAGGCGGTAGAAATAGCTGGTGTTCTCGTAGCCCACCAGAGAAATGATCTGCTGGATGTTCATGTCGCTGCGGCGCAGCATGCGGGCAGCGGTCTCCATACGGTGCTTTTGCAGCAATTCCTTATAGGTGCGTCCGGTCTGGGCACGCACGCACTCGCTGACATATGCCAGCGAAACGCCGTACTCCCGTGCCACGTTGGAAAGGCTTGCTTCGCGGTAATTCTGGGTGATCTCTTTGAGTGCCGCCTGCACCAGTGCTTCGCGGCTGACCGTTCCGGCCCTGACTTCCGGCAGGATAGGATTCGTCTGTGTCATCTGCGTTTCCTCCGTAAAGGGTGCGGCGGGCGGGGACTGGGGGATGTCGGACGCCCGCCGCACAGGGAATGGCGGCTCCTGCCGCCCTACACCTCAGATACGAACCGACGCACCGGAATATTGCAGAAAGCTAAAAAATTTTTAGTCAATTTTCGTCCTGCAGAAAAAGACCGCTTCCGCACCGGGCAGAAACGGCCTTTTTCAGGAGAAATAAAGAAAACACGAACCCTCAAAAATGAGGAAGGGAAATGCTCAGAACATGCTCTCGTCCTTATAGCGGCCGATGCGCACGAACTGCACCCACTCGGCCACATTCACGGCGTGGTCGCCGATGCGCTCCAGATACTTAATGACCATCAGCAGGTCCAGCGCTGCGTCCACCTTGCCGGGGTCTTCGGCGATCTCCTGCGCCAGCTGATGCTTGATGGCATTGAAGTCGTAATCCACCGCGTCGTCTGCGGCGATCACCCTGCGGGCGGCATTTTCGTCCTCTGCCGTCAGGGCATCGAGGGCATCCAGGATCATCTGGTGGGCCTTTTTGCCCATGGCAATGGCCTGACTTACCGCCGGGTCGCCCTCTTTGCGGACGGTGACAAGGTGGGGGATGATCTCGGCGATGTCGGCGGCATGGTCGCCGATGCGCTCAATATCCGTGACCACCTTCATGGCAGTGGAGATGCGGCGCAGATCGCCTGCCACCGGCTGCTGACGCAGCAGCAACGTCATGCAGCGGTGCTCGATATCCCGCTCCATATTGTTGATGCGGGCATCCTCCTTCACGATGGCCGCAGCCGCATCGGCATCAGCAACGCAGAGCGCTTCCAGAGCGTTCTCCACGGCATCGGCAGAGTTGCGGCCCATTTCGGTCAGCGAATTTTTCAGCGATTCCAGATCGGTGTCGTACTGTTTACGGATACTCATAGCTGTTTCCTCCTTTAACCGAACCGACCGGAAATGTAGTCCTCGGTGCGTTTATCCTGCGGTGCGCTGAAGATCTGCGCCGTGGGGCCCACTTCCACCAGCTCGCCCAGCAGGAAGAAGGCGGTGCGGTCACTGATACGGGCCGCCTGCTGCATGTTGTGGGTAACGATGACCACCGTGTAGTTCTTCTTCAGCTCACTCATCAGCTCCTCCACCTTCATGGTGGAGCCGGGGTCCAGAGCACTGGTGGGCTCGTCCATCAGCAGCACTTCGGGCTTCACTGCCAGTGCGCGTGCGATGCACAGACGCTGCTGCTGGCCGCCGGAAAGGCCCAGCGCGCTCTTTTTCAGGCGGTCCTTCACCTCGTCCCACAGGGCCGCGCCCCGCAGAGAGCTTTCCACCAGCTCGTCCAGCTCAGCCTTATTGCGCACGCCGTGCAGCTTGGGGCCGTAGGTGATATTGTCGTAAATGCTCATGGGGAAGGGATTGGCCTTCTGGAACACCATGCCCACCCGGCGGCGCAGGTCTGTAAGCTGCATTTCCCGGGCAAAGATGTCCTCGCCCTTCAGCCGCACATCGCCCTCGATGCGCACATTCGGCACAAGGTCGTTCATGCGGTTGAGGGTCTTTAAAAAGGTGGACTTTCCGCAGCCGGAAGGGCCGATGAGCGCGGTGATCTCCCGCTCGCCCACGTCCAGCGAGATGCCTTTCAGCGCCTTGAAGTCGCCGTACCAGAGGTTCAGGTCTTTTGCCGATATCACCGGCATGTTCGTGTTTTCCATAGAGTACCTCATTGTTGAATTTCAACAGGAAGTTTACCGTTTCGACCCTTCCCGTGAAAAGGTAGATTTGAAAAATCCGCAGATTTTTCAAATCTACGAAATTAAAAATAATTTTTCCGCGATTCATGGCCAGAGCGAATGCGGAGGCCATTTTGAACAGTAAAATCAAATTTTACTGTTTCTGTTTCAGCTTAGTCTTTGCCAGCCGCGCCGCAAGGTTGATGACCAGCACCAGCACCAGCAGCACCGCACCGATGCCCCATGCGGAAGCAAAATCGCCGTCCTCAAAGGCACGCAGGTACAGCAGCACCGACAGGGTGGCACCGTTGGAGGTGTAGGCTTTGGCCACGCTCTTGGCAATAACCTCTGCAGCACCGGCGGTGAAAAGCAGGGCGGCACTTTCGCCCACGATGCGGCCCACAGCCAGAATGCAGCCGGTCACGATGCCGTCGATGCTGCAGGGCAGCACGATGGTGCGGATGATGTGCCACTTGCCTGCACCCAAGCCCATGGCACCCTCCCGGTAGCCCTGCGGCACCGTCTTGAGGGATTCCTGCGTGGTGCGGATGATGGTGGGCAGGTTCATGACTACCAGCGTGAGCGAACCGGACAGCAGACAGGTCTGGAAGCCCAGTGCCTGACTGAACACCAGCATACCCACCAGACCGTAGATGATGCTGGGGATGCCCGCCAGCGTTTCGTTGGTGAACTCAATGACCTCGATGAGCCGTCGGTTGGAGGCATACTCGGTCAGGTAGACCGCCGCGCCCACGCCCAGAGGCAGTACGATCAGTAATGTCAGCACAATGACATACAGTGTGTTGAGGATGGCAGGCAGGATGCCGTCGGTCTTTTTCAGCACACTGGCAGTGGTAGAAAGGAACTTCCAGCTGATGTGGGGGATGCCCCGCACCAGCACCATGCCGATGATACCGGCCACCAGAACCATCACCAGAACGGCGCTGGCCCAGACCAGTGCCGTCATGACCCGGTTCCACATCTGACGGGAAGGCGAAAGGCCCTTATTCATCGCGGCTTCCTCCCTTCAGCACAACGTTCAGCACAACATTGATGATCATGATAAAGACGAACAGCACCAGCGCGATGCTGAACAGCGCCTGCCGCTGCAGACCGCCGGCATAGCTCATCTCCTTGGCGATGGCGGTGGTCAGGAAGGTGACGCTGCGGAAGGGACTGTCCGGCATGTTGGGGCTGTTGCCTGCCACCATCATCACCGCCATGGCCTCGCCGATGGCACGGCCGATGCCCAGCACAATGCCTGCGGCAATGCCGCTTTTGGCTGCCGGAATGCTGATCTTGAACCATGTTTCGGTGTCGGTGGCACCCAGTGCCAGACTGCCCTGCTCATACTCCGGCGGCACGGCGTTCAGTGCCGTGACCGACACGGACACGATGCTGGGCAAAATCATGATGGAAAGCACCACGATAGCGCTCAGCAGGCAGGCACCGGAAGCCTTGCCGAAGGTCTTTGCCACGGCGGGCACCAGCACCTGCATGCCCAGCAGGCCGAACACCACGCTGGGGATGCCGCTCAGCAGCTCAATGGCCGTGACCACCACCGTGCGCACCTTCGGGCCGGCCGCCTTGGACAGGAACACCGCCGTGAGCAGGCCGATGGGCACACCGATGAGGGTGGCACCCAGCGTACCGTACACACTGGACAGGATAAAGGGCAGGATGCCGAACTTCGGGTCGGCGGCGGTGGAGGCCCACTCGGTGCCAAACAGGAACCGGAACAGGCCGATCTTGTGGATGGCCGGCACGCCGGAGAGGACCATGTACACCGTGATGAGCACCACGCAGCCCACCGCCAGCATGCCGCACAGGAAGAAGATGAAATTCATCATCGCTTCCAGCCAGTCGGCAGGGGTGCGGGGCAGCCGTACCCGAGCCAGATAGGATTTTTTGTTCATAGCTGAAAACCTTTATAAAAGCCGCGTTGGCTCGCAGAAACGGCAGGCCAACGCGGTGGGCTAATTTTATCATTGTCCCCATCCTGTTTACCGGGTCAGTTCGGCCGGGAGTTTCACCAGCGAATGATCCGAGGGTGGGAGCTGGAAGCCCCGAATTTCGCGGGGGAAACTCCCAGCCGGGCTGGCTCTGAGCGCCTTTTACTCGTTCACGGGCACAGCGCCTGCGGTGCGGATGAGGTCGGCAGCGTCCTTGCTGGTGGCAAAGTCCACAAAGGCCTGTGCCTGCTCAGACAGGGTCACGCTCTTGTTGGTGACGAACACGAAGGGACGCTGGATCTTGTAGCTGCCGTCCTTCACGGTGTCCTCGCTGCACTCCACACCCTCCACGGTGACCATGGCAACGGTGTCGCCCACAGCGGACAGGGAAGCGTAGCCGATGGCCAGGGGGTTGGCCTCCACCGCACTGATGACAGCGCCGGTAGCGGTCAGCTCCTGTGCGTACTTGCAGCTGTCCTTCACGTCCACGATGCTCTCAAAGCCATCGCGGGTGCCGGAACCGGCCTCGCGGCCCACCAGAACGATCTCGCCGTCGTCGCCGCCCACATCCTTCCAGTTGGTGATCTCGCCGGTGAACATCTTCTTCAGCTGGTCCACGGTCAGGTCTGCCACCTTGCTGGCCTTGTTGACAACGATGGCGATGCCGTCCAGAGCCACGGTGGTGCCGTCCACGTCGTTCTTCTCGTCGTCCTTCAGGGCGCGGGAGGACAGGCCGATGTCCAGCGTCTTATCGGTAGCACCGGTGATGCCTGCGCCGGAACCGGTGGGGTCGTAGCTGACGGTGACACCCGGCTCCACCTCGGCAAAGCCCTCGGTCAGGGCAGCGATGACGTTCTTCATAGAGGTAGAACCACCGGTAGCCACATTGCCGGACAGGGTGCCTGCAGCGGTCTCAGCGGCAGAAGAAGAGGTGGACTCTGCAGCAGAGGATGCCACAGTGGAAGAGGCTGCGCCGCCGCAGGCGGTCAGAGCCATCGCTGCAGCAGCAGCGCCGCAGACAGTGATAAACGAACGACGAGTGATCTTTTTCATAACCCTTTTCCTCCAATAAATGCCGGAACGCCGTTCCGGCCGATGTTTTCTTGTGTTTTCCTTGGGAACGGCCTTATTGTACCGCACCGCCGTGTGCGCTGCGACCATGTACGCGCAAAATGGAGGTAAAGCTTTTGCACAGGCTCCGGCGGCTGTGTCAAGCCTGCGTAAAGCCGGCATGAAAAGCCTGCGCTCAAATTTTACAAACAGGATAAATATGCCGAAAATGCCATTTTTGGTTGGGCAAAGTGACAAAAAAAAGAAGGTGCTCCATAGGGAGCACCTTCCGTTTTGATCGCTGTCTAACGTGATCTGCGTTTAAAATCACCCTGCAGGCGTCGGGTCTGTATTCAGCACAAGGAATGTATTACCCTTTTGTACGATATACAGCTTTCCCTCTACATTGTTGAGCTTGACCGTTATCTCCACCGGGGTTCCGGCGGCGATCTTCTCATAGGCTTCCTCTGTCGGGATCGTCATTTCGACCTCGACTGTCGCCTTGCTCATGAACCAGTTCAGACCTGCGAAATTCGACATCGTAAGGCTGCCGGTCGGTTTGGTTGTATTCAGAGAAACCGCGCCGATCTTACCCGTAAACATTCCTTTACAGGGCAGTTCCTGGAACGTGCCTCCCGCATTCTTATCAAATGTAATATCTGCCTTTGCCGTGATCTTATACGAAGAGCCGCCGGTGCCCTGTACTTCTGCATGTGTATTCGCACTGTACAGTTTCACCGTATATGCGCCCAGCTTCACCTCATCGGCCGCAACACTTCCACCGCCGCAGCCGACCAGCACGCCGGACAGAGAAACAGCCACTGCCGCAGCTGCTGCGCTCTTCATAAAGGTACGCCGGGTCATTTTTTCTGCCATAACATTGCCCTCCTCTAAAAGCGTTTTGCTGTGCTTTTAGCGTACCACTTTTTGGGAGTCTGTCAACAAAAATATGACAAAAAGGCGCTCTGTACACATAATTTGCACAGAGCGCCTTCTGCTCAGCAGTATTTTGTTCCGTCCGGGCAGTAGAACTGCACGTACTTCTGCCACTCGGTCTCACTGATGGTGCGGCGGTAGCAGTCCACCAGAGCATCCACGGCCTGCCGGTCCGCAAAGGTACCGGCACCCGGGCAGTCCAGCACCAGAATGCGGAACCATGCATCAAACAGGTGCTCGGTGAAGCCGGTGTCCCGGGCCCCGCACCGGGAGTAAAAGCCCAGCCGCCGCGCAGCCATAGCTTCGTCCTCCGCCTTATCCGGGCATTCGGCCTCAATGAGGATGGCCTGCGCACCGCGCTCGTGCTGCGGCAGATCGGCCAGCAGCTGCGCGCCCAGCCCTGCAGAACGGTATTCCGGCAGCACGGCAAAGTAATCCAGCTGGCTCACCCTGCTGCCTGCCGGGCGCACCATGAGCAGGTACGCCGCCAGTGTTTCGCCGTCGAACACGCCCCATGTGTGGGCGGTGCCGTCCGCTTCGCTGTTCAGGATCATGCTCAGGGGCTTTAGCTCCGTGGGCGGAAAGTCCCGCCGCATTTCGTCCAGATAGACCCGCGTCAGTTCTTTTTCGTTCAGTTTCCGCCAGCTGTACACTTTGCTCATGGTTTTTCCTCCCGTATCTGCCTTTTGAACCAGTATAGCACACTCCGCGCGGGAACGCAAAAAGCCGCCGGGAGCGGCAGGCTCTGCCCTTCTCCCGGCGGCTTTTATGGGAATGCAGGAGCAACCAGTCTCCCGCACAAATTCCGTTCAGAATGCTGTGTGCGTTACAGCATCTTCTTCAGCTCGTCGTACACGAACTGAACCTTGGTGCCGATGATCACCTGGCAAGCGTTCTTGCTGGGGCGGATGACACCGGCAGCACCAGCGGCCTTGACAGCCTTCTCGTCCACCTTGGCGTTATCCTTGACCTCAAAGCGCAGACGGGTTGCGCAGTAACCAACTTCCTTCACGTTCTCCTTGCCGCCGACAGCAGCCAGAACAGCGGAAGCGACTTCGGTATAGTTGTTGTTTGCCAGAACGACCTTCTTCTCGGCCTCTTCGTCCTCGTCCTCACGGCCGGGGGTCTTCAGGTCGAACTTGGTGATGGCAAAGTAGAACACCAGATAGAACACGATGAAAGCAGCGATGCCCAGAGGAATGATCATCCAAGTCTTAGCAGCTGCAGGCAGGGATGCGGAGAAGACCAGGTCGGTCGCACCGGCAGAGAAGCAGAAGCCAGCACGGAAGCCGGAGTAGTAGGTGATGACAGTGAAGATGCCGTACAGAGCAGAGTACACAATGTACAGCGGGAAGCACAGGAACATGAAGCCGAACTCGAACGGCTCGGTGACGCCGCAGACGAAAGCGCAGATCGCAGCGGACAGAACCAGACCGATGGCAGCCTTCTTGTTCTTCGCGGTCTTGACCATTGCCAGAGCAGCACCGGCGATACCGAACATCATGCAGGGGAAGAAGCCGGACATGTACATGCCGAGGCTCCAGTCCACATCTGCAGAGGTCTCACCAGCCCAGAAGTGGGACAGGTCGCCCAGGCCGATGGTATCGAACCAGAACACGTTGTTCAGAGCGTGGTGCAGGCCGGTGGGGATCAGCAGACGGTTCAGGAAGGCGTAGATGCCAGCGCCGATGCCGCTCATGCCAGCGATGCCGTTGCCGATTGCAACCAGAGCGTCGAAGATGACGGGCCAGACGAACAGCAGAACAACGGACACCAGAATGGAGATCAGACCGGTAGCGATTGCAACGAAGCGCTTGCCGGAGAAGAATGCCAGCCAGTCAGGCAGCTGGATATCCTTGAACTTGTTGTAGCAGGCAGCGCCCACAATAGCGGCCAGAATGCCGATGAAGGAGTTGCCGGCGACCTTCTGGAAGGCGATGTAGGTAGCAGTGCCTTCTTCCAGGTGACGGACCATGCCGACCACGCCGGGGTTCAGCAGCTGCTGCATCATCAGGAAGCTGACCAGACCGGCCAGACCTGCGGTGCCGTCGTTGTCAGCAAGGCCGACAGCGGCACCAATGGCAAACAGCCATGCCATGTTATCGATCAGAGCGCCGCCTGCCTTGACCAGCAGGAAGCCAACGGTGTATGCTGCACCGGAAGTCGGTGCACCGGGAACGCCCATAACGCCCGGAGCGAGGGCATAGCCAAGACCCATCAGGATGCCGCAGATCGGCAGCACAGCGACGGGAAGCATCAGTGCTTTGCCCAGTTTCTGGAGATACTTCATCATAAGACACATTCCTCCTTAAAGAATGTTTGTGTTTACAGACAGTCTCTGGTTGCAGGCTGTCCATAGTTCCGTAACAGAATAGTAACATATTTTTGCAAAAAAAGAAAGCGGTTTTTTCTTTTTTCTATTAAAATGCACCAAAAGTCCTTGTTTAACGGTACGCTTGTCAGTATTTTTTGTTTTTTCTGCACGCGTCCTGATTTAAGTGCTGAAAAATCTTTTCTTTTTATGTCTATTTTGTCCAAATGCTTGCATCCCAGCGCAGAATCGGGTACTATACAGATAAGAGAACTTTTTTCCATCTGCCCCGCCGGGCGGCATGGATACAACGTAAAAGGAGAATGCCTTATGGAATGGACCGATATCCGCCTGACTGTGGCCAAGGCTGATGCCGAAAACGCCGAAGCCGTTGCTACCCTGATCGCCGAGGGCGGCATCTACATCGAGGATTACAGCGACATCGAGCAGCAGGTGGCCGAGATCGCCCACGTGGATCTGATCGAGCAGGAGCTGCTGGACAAGCCCCGGGATACCGTGATCATCCATCTGTATCTGGAGCCGGGCGCTTCTCAGGTGGAAACGCTGGCGCTTATCGCCGCCCGCATGGAAGCCGCCGGCATCGCCTACACCGTGGAGACTGAGGGCGTGGAGCA
>ERZ1106919.1361-NODE-1361-length-15972-cov-5.045235_pt1 | contig 15972 bp, 10 predicted proteins | sample MGYA00403654_ERZ1106919 | MGnify/ENA primary metagenome ERZ1106919 (study PRJEB35170, sample SAMEA104062450) | human gut metagenome | biome: human gut; feature: human-associated habitat; material: faeces | place: Denmark | collected 2012-10-08 ... | reverse complement strand
AGCAGCTCCAGCACCTCGTCGATGACCTCGTGGATGCGCTGGTCGGGGCGGTCGATCTTGTTGATGACGACGATGACGCGGTGGCCGAGCTCAAGCGGTGGCACGCGTCGCTGTAAACGCGCCCGAGAAACGGTTCGGCGGCTGTCCGCGTAAGGCAGGCAGCCGCCGAATATCGGGGGTTTCAGGCCGTCATGACGATGCTGGCCGTCATTCCACCTTTTCATGATCGAGGGCCTTGGGCAAGGTGCCCATTGACTGTACGGGCACGCATCCCTCGAAGTTTTCGATGGCGGTGTCGCCGCTCGGCAGGCTGTCCTTGTTGGCCAGATCGTTGAACGAGGCGCCGAGCACCACGTCAATCAGCTTGTCGTCGCGGTCATCCATCACCATCACCGCGTCCGTGAAGTTCGTGTTCAGCGTGTACGCCTCGTTGATGGCGTTCTTGCCGAAATAGATTGTGGTGCGCTCGACCTTCTTGCCCTTGTAATTGTCCCAGCCGGTGACCTTGAACTGGCGGTTCGACAGCGCGGTGCTGACGGCCTTCGCGAAGCCGACGAATTTGGTGCCGTTCAGCACGCGCACCTTGACGTTCGCATAGTTGGAATATGTCTGGTTCTTGCCGTTGGCGTCCTTGGTCGAGCAGGGCACGCGCACGCCGTAATTCGGCTTGACTGCGGACGTGGCCGTTATGCCCAGACCCCCGACATGGAAATAGAACAGCGCCGACACGACCAGGGCGACGGCAAGCACCGCGCCGACACAGGAGAATACGATCTGCTGGCGGCGGCGAATGTAACGCTTGCGTTCCGCGCGTTCGTCATAAGGCTGAGTCATGGGTCCGTCCTTTTCTTACGAGACTGGTACACAGATTAGCGTCACTGTCTGACGCGATAAGACAGGGATGGCAGGACGGTTATGACCGGTCTCGCCGGCGCCTGCGCAGCGATGATGCGATCCACCGTGGCGGATTGCTCCCATGCGGTGCGAACGCGGCGGGCGACGGCGTCGTCCGGTACGAACGCGATGACCGATGGGCCGGAGCCGGAAACGAATGACCGGGATGCCCCGGCGGCCAGGGCGGCTTCGATGGCTTCGCCGCTGCGGGGGTGCAAGGCGACCGCGGCGCGCTGCAGATGGTTGTCGTCGCCGTCTCCCGCGCCCATCTTGTCGAAGGTCGAGTAGACATTCGGCGTGCTCAGTTGCGCACGGTACGCTCCCACCAGCAATTGGCCGGCGAATCCGCGGTCTCGCAGCGTCTGAACGCACGATGAATCATCCTCCAGCGGGATGATCCGCTCGCCGAAACCGGTGCCATGCGCATATCCGCCCTCCAGGCAGAAGGGCATATCGGCGCCGAGCGTGGCGGCGATATCACGCAGCCGTTCAATCGGCCAGCGCAGTCCCCACAGGGTGTTCACGGCGAGCAATGTCGCCGCCGCGTCGGCGGATCCGCCGCCCAATCCGGCACCGACGGGAATGTGCTTGTCCACATGCAGCGCCACGTCCGGCTCCCGCCCCGCGGCCCTGGCTATCGCGAACAACGCAAGCACCGCATGGTTGCGGCGCATGTCGCTGCCGCTCGATGCCAGATCACCCAGATGCTCGCCGCTCAGTTCGAGCGAGAACCCGCTGCCGGGGGTCTTGGCGGTCGCCGTCACCATGTCGTTGACGCTGATGGCGCAATATATCGTGTCCAGCGCGTGCCGTCCGCCCCATTCCTCATGGGCGGGCCCTACGTGCAACGTCAGATTGGTTTTCGCGGGAACCGTGACCTCCACCGAGTGCAGCGGCCCGGCCGGTGTCGTTTCCGCGGCTGCTACATGACGGCGGATGGGCCAATGCGCGGGGACGCTTGGCGAACGCCGTACCTGACCCGGTGTTGCTGACCGTACATTGTCCATTGCTGTGGCGCTCATGATGATGCCTGCCCCTGTTCATGCTGCGATTGCCTCAGCGCCGTCGCCAGAGCGGCGAATTCGTCGATGGTCAGCGTCTCGCCGCGGCGTGTCGGGTCGATGCCCGCCGTGTGGAACACTTCATCGGGCACCATGCGCTTGAGTGCGGCATGCAGCGTTTTGCGACGCTGGCTGAAGGCCGCGTCGACCAACTGGAACGTCAGCTGGCGCAACTGGGGGTCGCGCGGGCCCGCATGCGACTGGACACGGGTGAACCCGGCCAGGGCCGAATCCACATTCGGCGCTGGCCAGAATACGTGACGCCCGATGTTGCCCACGCGTTCCGCCGAGCCGTACCACGCCAGCTTCACGCTGGGCGCGCCGTAAATCTTCGAGCCGGGAGTGGCGGTCAGACGGTCCGCGACTTCTTTCTGCACCATCACCACGAAGGACGTCAGCATGTCGAAGCGTTCCAGCAGCGTCAGGATGATCGGCGTGGCCACATTGTACGGAAGGTTCGCCACCAGGGTGAACGGTTCGTCGCCGCTGAACTCGGGGAGGTCCGCCGACGTGAGGGCCAGTGCGTCCTTGTTGATGACCGTGAGGCGGTTCCTCGCATCCGGCATGTATGTGTCGATGGTATGCGGCAGCCGTTGCGCGACCGGCGGGTCGATCTCGACCGCGGTCATTGTGGCGCCGGTTTCCAGGATGGCCAGTGTCAGCGACCCCAATCCAGGGCCGACTTCCAGCACCCGCGTATCGGCGGTGACCGCGGCCTCGCGCACGATGCGGCGCACTGTTCCGGGATCGATGACGAAGTTTTGGCCGAATTTCTTGGTCGGGCTGATGCCGGCTTCGGCTGCTATGTGACGGATGTCGGCCGCGCCGAGCAGTCGCCCGGCGGCTGCGGGTTTCTCGGCGGCTGCGGATGCTCCGGAAGGTGCAGGGGATGGATTCATGTCAGTCATAACGCTCGCTATCAGTACCAGCCGATTTGTTCGGAGCGTTCCCATGCCTTGGATGGGCTGCCATACCGTTGGGCGATATACGCCAGCCCCCAGTCGATCTGCACAGCGCCGTCGTCACGGTAATTTGCGCCGAACTCGGCCATTTTGCTCGCAGGCAGCGACTGCGGGATTCCGTAGGCGCCGGTCTTCGCGTTCTCGGCGTACCACAGCCATCTGGATTCGCGGGTCCACAGCTTGTCGAGGCATGTCCAGTCGTAGCTGGTCCAGCCGCGCTGTGCGGCCGCGCCGGATGCGTAGGCTTTGGCCTGCGCGGCGGTCGGGTGCCATAGGCGTCCCTGCGAGCTGCTGCCGGAGTTGCCGGAGTTGCCGGAGTTGCCGTTGCCGCCGTTGCCGCCGTTGTTTCCGGAGTTTCCCGAGTTTCCCGAGTTGCCGGAGTTTCCCGAGTTGCCGCTATTGCCTGAGTTCCCTGAGTTCCCGGAATTGCCGTTGTTGCCCGAATTCCCGTTGTTCTTGTCGTTGTTTTTGTCATTGTTCGACGTATCATCCGACTTGTTTGCGCCGGACGTGCTGCCATTCGAGGAGTTGCCATCCGACTTGCCGGTATTCGACTTGTTGCCTGACTTGCCGGCGTTGTCACTGCCTTTATCGGCTTGCCCCTTGCTGGTGTCGGAAGGTTCGGCGGCCTTCTCCGGGCCTACGGCGACGATGGTGTCGAGGGAGATTTTGGTGGTCGTCTCCGAAATCAGCGTTCGCGTCTCTGCGATGCCATCGACATACGTGACGTTATAGACCTGCTTCTTCTCGCCGTCTTCCCCCTGTTGGCGGACCACGGATGTTCCTGGCTTCAACGACTTATCAACAATCGTCTGCGAACCATGGGGAATGGCGACGGTCGTCGTCTCCTGCCCGTGGGTGACGCGCTGAACGCGCAGCACGGTCTTGTCTCCGTCCTTCTCGACACTGACGCGGTCTTCCTTGTTGAGGCTGATGCCTTTGGAATCGAGAATCGACGCGGCGGGAAGCTTGCCATTCGGCGCGACCGACGTTTTGCCGTCGGCGATGACCGTCACCGGGCCGGACTCGTTGATGACGAGGCCGCCGGTGAGCTGGCTGTAGATGTTGTCGATGTCCACGGTGACTTTCGCGGCCTCGTTCTCGTTCTGCTGGAAAAACCCGAGCAGCTGGGAGGCGCTGGTCGCCACGGTCCAGAACGGCACGCGCTGTCCGTCGATGCTGATGGTCGTCTGATATGCGCTGCGGACCGTGACCACGTCATGATTGCTGAGGATGTCGCCGCTGGTGGATTGCACCAGATCATGGGATTTGACGTCGACGCCCCGCTCTTCAAGCAGGCGCGTCACGCTCATGGCATACGTGGTGACGGTCTGGGTGTCGCCGTTGATGCTGAGTGCGATGGTCTTGCGTGCGGCGACGCCGAATGCGACCGTTGAGGCAAGAGCCACGGCGACGGCGCAGATCGCCACCCGAATGCGACGCAATCGAACAAAACGTCGTGGTGTCCACCGCCTGGCCATATGTCATCCTTCCATGAGCTACGGCTAGCATTGTAACCAATCACGATGATGCTTCGCTGGGCATCGCACGACCGTCACCCATACTCCCACATTTGGTACTTTTTTGCCCTGCCCGAAGGGCTGTCGCGGAGCTACTGGGGTGGTCACATATATCAAGATAAAGAAGAAGGGGGCGGGAGAGAAGGGGATTGTCCCGCCCCCCTGTGGGCAGAGCTAATTGGGGGACGCTCTGCCTTCCAGAAGCCATAAGTTGGGGGAAGGCTTCTGGCACTTACACAAGGTAAGACTATATGTAAACACAGCTTACTACATGTCGACCGTGCATCGCACATGACACGCGGTATGCTGTGCCGCGAGCCTCCTGTCGGGATCGAACCGACGACCTGCCGCTTACAAGGCGGCCGCTCTGGCCATCTGAGCTAAGGAGGCGGACCCCATTCGCACAATGCGGACAGGTGTCATCGAACGATTGACCAGCTTACCAGTTTCACCGCGCTGGTCAATTCAGAATGTCGCAAACCCGTGTTGCGGTTCCTCCGGCCGGGGTCGAAGATCACAGCGCGACACGGGTCTACGTGGGTGTCATCGTTCATTTGCGGGGCATGACGGGTCATTCGTCATTCGCCGGTCGTCAGCGAGATCGGCTTGCCCGATTCGCCGATCGACGGCATCGTGCCCTTCTGGCCGACTTCGTCTTCCTTCAGGCCCAGCGACGCGATGATGCCGGTCTTGTTGTTCATGCCGGCGAGTGACAGCTGGTTGCGATCCCAGTAATTGCCGTTGATGGTGATGGTCGGCGTGCTCATGACACCCTTGTTCGAACCGGACACCTGCCACAGTTCGGGGCGCTTCGGGGTGTACAGGTTGATGGCATCCAGCCATTTCCTGTATTCGCCGTTGAACGCCTTGTCGGCCACGGACTGCGGTACGCCGGCGTCAATCGCCTGCTGCTTGAGCGCCTTGTTCTTGACCGACTTGTATTCGCTGGCCTCACCGGGCTGGAAGTCCTCGGCGTAGATGTTCGAGATGAACTTGAGCAGGTGATCGGGGTTGTCGTCATTGCTGGCGATGTACAGGATGGCGCCGGTGGCGCGGCTGGAATATTCGTCGGTCGAGTATTCGTCCATGAACGACATCGGGTGGATCTCCAGGTTGATCTGGCCCGCGTCCACCAGCGAGATCAGCGTGGGATCGGTCTGGCGGTTGAACTCGCCGCAGCCGGGGCACAGCGGATCCATGTACACGGCGACGGTGGGGGCGCCGGACACCTTCTTGCCGTAGCCTTCGCTGGAGATGAGGATGCCGCCCTTGTCGTCGGCCGCCGATGGCTTGGTCTCGACCTTTTGCAGCTGCTGGTATGCCTGCTCCTCGGTGGTGCTCTTCGCCACGTCGTTCTTGTGAATGGCTCCATAGATGGCGAAGCCGGCGATTGCCACCAGCACGACGATGATGGCGACGACCACTGCGCCGATGATGGTTTGCTGCTTGCGCTCCTTGGCCGCTTGCTCCGCCTTCTCCTGCGCCGCCTTCTCTTCGGCGGCGCGACGGCTTGCCCTGGTGTTGCGCTTCGCGTTCTGATTCTTTTGTGCCACAGTTATCCCTTTCCTGCCGGTTTGTTGCCCATAGTAGTAGAAGGGTTCGCTTTTCCGGCGGCGGGTTGCGCCGTTCGCCGCATGATGGAACGTGACAATGGCTACAAACCGGGCATTGCCGTCGCTCGGCATGCAGCTGGGATGGGGATGTTATGCGACGTTGGAGGGCAGCGGCCACCAGTTGATGCCCTGTCCGAGACCGAGCAGCGTGCACGCTGAGAGTGTAATCACCGCCCATGCGATCCATACGGCGAATTCACGCCCGGAATGTTGGGCGGATATCGCGGGAGCGGTTTCGTTGTCGGACGATTCGGGGAGCATGCCTGCGCCGCTGGAGCCCGCGGGCCGGTTGAGACCGAGCAGGGTGCCGGTGCCAAGTCGCAGCATGGTCGGTGCGGGCGCCAGCATACCGATGATCCAGCTGATCGCCGCGCAGATGGCCAGAGCCAGACCCGACGGGGACACGGGGGAGGCGGCGATGATGGGTACCACAATGGTGATGCCGCCTATGGCGAACCGCGTGTTTACGACCGGCAGACTGAAGATCAGCGTCGCGAGGGTGGATCCCAGCGCCAGCGTCGCGACGGCGAGCAGCCCGCGCCCTATTGCCGCAGGCAACCCCCTGAGGGCGTGCCATGGCAGCGTGATGATGCGCATCGCGGTGTCGCCGGCGCTGTGTGTGCCGCCGCGTCTGTATTCGCGTTGCAGCTGGGCGTCTGTCGAATAGCCTACCGTCAGCAGCAGCCAGCACAGCAGCGTGGCTGCGACCATTGCCGCCAACGGCATGCTCGCGGCCATTGCGGCTATGGGCGCGGCCCATGCGGCGAGCAGCGGCGTGCCTTGACGCAGATAGGTCTGGCGCTTGATGCCTGCCGGGTTCATGGCCATCGGCGGCATGGCCTGCGCTGTCGGCATGGCTTGCATGGACGGCTGGAATTGCGCGGCTGGCTGGAGCTGTGCGGGCTGGCCGGGTTGCATTGCGGTCGTCGGCGTTGCGGCTTCATCAGGGTCGGCGAAGATCTGCTGGGGGCTCAGCGGCGGCATGGTCATGGTGGGGATTTGCTGGCGCCCCGACCACACTGGATCATCCATCGCCAGGGTTGCCGCGGTGTCGGCGGATGATGACGGCTCGATTACGGCCGTTGCTCCGGTCATGTCCGCATCGTCCGTGGGTAGGGCCGTCGTCGGCTGCGGTTGCATGGGCATGGTTCGTCCGACGCTGACCGTGGAATCGAATGGCATGGTGGAGGCGGGCAGAACCGATGTCGGCTGTGGGCGCAACGATTCGGTCGCTTCGGTGCCGACCGGCATGGTCGGCGGCATAGGTGGGGTGAGGCGGGACATCGGCGCCGTCCGGTCGTTGCCGGGTGCCTGAGAAGACGCGATATTTCCCGGTAGCGGTGCTCCCCGGAGCGGTACGGTTCCGTCCGAGGTTCCGGCATCTGCTCCTGTCCCGATTGATGGTATCCGTCGAAGACTGGCGGATGCAGCGTCAGCGGCTTGGCTGGCGTTTGGGAGCCTCGGAATCGGCGGAACCGTCGCATACGGTGAGGGCGCCGATTGTCCGATGATCCGCTGCAAAGCGGGCCGAACGCCGGGCATCGCGGTTTGCCTTGGCATTCCTGCCTTGGTGACGGCTGCAGTCGGCTTCTCACCTGATTCGGCCGGCTCATGCGGGCTCCATAACAGACGCGGGTTGCGCAGACCGGTATGGTCAAAAGGGCGCATCACATCCGTCTGACCGGATTGCGCGGCGTCATCGTCGTACTGCTGCCAGGCGCCGGGGTTGAACGCGTCCACGGTGATCGCCTGCAGCAGTTGCTCCGGAGTGCAGCGCTTGCTGCGATCCGGGTTCAGCGCCGCACGGAACGCCGTCATGGTGGTGGCGGGAAGACCTGTGAGGTTCGCGTTGCCGGACGCCTCGCGTTCCAGCACCGCCATCATCGGCTTGGTGCCGAAAACGGGCTCCCCGGTTGCCGCGAATGCCAGCACCGACGACACGGACCACCAGTCCGTGATCTCATCGGATTCGGTTCCCTCGATAATCTCCGGCGCGATGAACCCCGGCGTTCCCATCACCAGGCCGGTGCGCGTCACATGGCTTTCGCCTTCGCCCATGGCGATGCCGAAATCCACCAGAACCGGGCCGGTCGCCGAAACCATCACATTGGTCGGCTTGATGTCTCGATGCACGATGCCCGCCGCATGAACCGCCTTGACTGCGTCCATCAGCTTGGATGCCAGTCGTTCCAGGTCATCGGCGACGTATGGCCCATTCGCGGCGACGTCGTCGCGCAGGTTTTTGCCCTCGATCAGCTCGGTGACGATGAACGCCAGCGAATCATCCAACTCCATGTCCACGATGCCGCACACGCCGGGATGATTGACTTTCTTCAACGCCATCGCCTCTCGGCGCAACCGCTCACGTGCCGTGATCTGATCGCGCGCGGACGCCGTCGAACGGTCATCGGCGAGCGAATCGCGCAATATCTTCATCGCGTATTCCTCGCCACCGTCATCATGCACGCGCCAGACCGATCCCATGGCTCCGGATCCCAGCCGCGACATCAGCGTGTAGCCGCCGACCAACGCTCCGGGCTCCAAATTCAACGCATCGCTCATACCCTCCTATCCTACTCACCGCCCTGTGCCCGTTCTCTCTACCCCTGATATCGTTTGCGTTCCTAAGTTCGCGCCGAAACGTCGATTGTGCGCACTTAGAAACGCAAATGGGCCGGTTTGCGTTCTTAAGTTCGCGCACTTGTCGTTTCGGCGCGCACTTAAGAACGCAAATGTGTCGTCACAGCCGTTGATGCCGCCGCGACGCGCCGAGTTATCCACAATCGCCTAGCCTTCGACCACATACCCCGGATTCGCTTGCGCAGCGGCGGTCCATATTGTCATCATCAACATATGAGACAGCACAAGCATCTAGACGATCTGATGAACCGGGCGGAAATGGACGGGCGATGCTGTTCCGCGTCCAGCCCGGCGGAACGACAGGCGATGCTGCGGCGAACTCGTTGCGGCGATGTCGTGCGGCCATTTCGCAGCGTGTACGCGCGTCGTGAATACTGGGATGGTCTGAATCCCATTGAGCAAGCGTCACATGTCATTCGCGAAATGGCGAGACGGCATCCCGAGCGCGTATTCGCCGGACTGAGCGCGGCGGTCATCTACGGGTTCGAGCACTCATGGACGCTGCATGACGAGCCATACGTGTACATCGCGACTGACGGATTCACCAAGTCACGTCGGTCGTACCACCGGCTGCGGCGCATCTCGGTGCGTAGATCCGATATACGGGAGGACTGCCATGTGGTCCGTTTGTACCGGCCTCGCGGTGATGGAGCAGCACAGGACGGGTCGAATACCTGGAGTCAGGTGAGCAAGTTGGCTGACCGGATCGCCCACGAACGGGCATTGCGTGACAATGTATGTATCGGCGAGGTACGTGTGACCAGTCCGGCAAGAACCTTGGTGGACTGCGCGCTCTTGTATCCGTTCGAGCACGTGCTGTCGATGTTCGATTCCGCGTTGCGCCGGGGGCTCGTGACCCGCGAGGAGATCGTCGCCGTCTGTGATGGTCTGCGAGTGGATTGTGGGCCGGTATTTCGTCTGCTGCATTATGCGGATGCTCGCAGCGAGAACGGAGGGGAGTCGTTCTGCCGGGCTGTATCCATCGAAGAAGGGTTTGTTCCTCCGCAATTGCAGCATACGTTTTACAGCCGCGTGACCGGCAAGGAGGCGGGCCGGGTCGATTTCATCTGGCATACGGAAGATGGCCGCGTCATCGTGCTGGAGTTTGACGGTATGCAGAAATACATCGATCCAGAGATGACGTCGAACCGGGATGTTCGGCAGGTGGTCCGTGACGAAAGGCAGCGCGAACAGGATCTGAAAGAGGCCGGAGTGAGCGTTGTGATACGGACGAATTACATCGAAGTGGTCCAGCGCGCGCCGTTCGTCATGAAGCTGATGCAGGCCGGTGTGCCGCGTGCTGGGGCGCACCCGATATTCGAGCATGCCGATTGAGCCGGAAGCGCCGTTGCGTTCCTAAGTTCGCGCCGGAACGACAAGTGCGCGAACATACGGACGCAAATGGCCCTGTTTGCGTCCCTATGTGCGCACGGTCGTCGTTTCGGCGCGCACTTAGGAACGCAAAAAGAGGAGAGGACTTGGGGAGGGGAGAGGCGGGAGATGGATGGGAGGAGGGGGACTGAGATGAGGCCGGAGTAAGGATAATGCCGGCTGCGGGATGCCGGTTGAAGGCCCGTCGATGTTACGTCCGCGTTTCAGACGCGCGTGTTGACGTGTTCCAGCGGACGTGTATAGTAGTACGTGGCTCAACGAAGAGAGTCTTCAATGAACCGAAGGAAAAAGAACGCTGCGGTTTGATGTTGCCAGTGCAGGGACTGATGATCAAGGCATAGTAATCCCTTTACAACGGATCGTGAGGCACGTACCTGCCTCTGAAAGGATGAATATCATGGCAGAAGTCGTATTCGACCACGTCACTCGTATCTACCCGGGCAACGATAAGCCCTCTGTGGATGATTTGAACCTTGACATTAAGGACGGCGAGTTCCTGGTGCTGGTCGGCCCGTCTGGCTGCGGTAAGTCTACGACCCTGCGTATGCTCGCTGGCCTTGAAGAGGTCAACAAGGGCCGCATCCTCATCGGTGGCAAGGACGTCACCACGATGCAGCCGAAGGATCGCGACATCGCAATGGTGTTCCAGAACTACGCTCTGTATCCGCATATGACTGTCGCCGATAACATGGGCTTCGCTCTGAAGATCGCTGGCACCCCGAAGGACGAGATCCGCAAGCGTGTCGAGAAGGCCGCTGAGATCCTCGACCTGACCGAGTACCTCGATCGTAAGCCGAAGGCTCTGTCTGGTGGTCAGCGTCAGCGTGTGGCCATGGGCCGTGCAATCGTCCGTGAGCCGAAGGTCTTCCTCATGGATGAGCCGCTGTCCAACCTCGACGCCAAGCTCCGTGTGCAGACCCGTACCCAGATCGCCGCTCTGCAGCGTCAGCTGGGTGTCACCACCCTGTACGTGACCCACGATCAGACCGAGGCTCTGACCATGGGCGACCGTATCGCCGTCATCAAGCTCGGCGTTCTGCAGCAGGTCGGCGCTCCGACCGAGCTGTACGATCGTCCGGCCAACGTCTTCGTCGCTGGCTTCATCGGCTCCCCGTCGATGAACATCAACACCCACCCGGTGGTCAACGGCAAGGCAAAGATCGGCGAGGACACCGTGGATCTGCCGACTGAGGCCGTCAACAAGCTCACCGCCGAAGACAATGGCCAGATTGTGGTCGGCTTCCGTCCGGAAGACGCCTCCCTGGCTGCTCCGGATGAGGCTAACGCCTTCTCCCTCAAGGTCATGAACGTTGAGGATCTGGGCTCCGACGGCTACATCTACGGCAACATCATCACCGATGGCTCCGCTGCTGAGGCGTCCACCATGATGTCCGATCAGAACAAGCTCACCACGATCCGCGTGAACCCGCGTGCTCTTCCGAAGGTCGGCGATACCGTCAAGATCAAGATCGACCCGTCCAAGATGCACCTGTTCGCTCCGTCCACCGAGCTGCGTCTGAACTGAGACGATAACGAGTAACCAACCGTCGGGCGTTCCTTATGGAACGCTTGGCGGGTGGTTGAACCAATACTTGGCGGATGTGCAAACGTCCGTCAACCATTAAACGAGACATTCTCTTTCCTCTCTTATTGTCTCGTTGGAAAAGCCCCGCGTTGGTGCGGGGCTTTTCTTTTCCCGCTGTTCTCATCGTGACACTCGTAGTCCCTTTGCCGCCTGCCGTGGGTAGGTCAGCGGGTAAATTGAAGAGCTATGGAATCACATGAATTGCCACAGATGGATCCCCGTGTGCTTAAGGCCACTTCCGTGAGGGCCGAGGACCCCGCAGCGCAGAGCCCGGAGCCGCAGGCGTTGAAGATCACCGCGGCGAGCTCGAATCCGAAGATGTTCACGCTGCCGTGGGAGAAGCCGCTGGCAACATGGCCTGAGGACCTGCTGGTCAACCTGCCGCGAGGCATCTCCAGGCACGTGGTGCGTTTCGTGCACGTGGGCGACGAAGTCTACGCCATGAAGGAAATCACACGCAACGTGGCGGAACGCGAATACGAGCTGCTGCGCCGACTGCAGAAGCTGGAACTGCCTACCGTGCAGCCGATCGCCGTGGTCACCGGCCGCCATAATGCGCAAGGTGAGCCGCTGGAAGCCATCCTGGTCACCAAGCATCTGAAATTCTCGCTGCCGTACCGCGCGCTGTTCGCCCGCAACCTGCGTCCCGACACCGCCGAACGACTCATCGACGCGCTTGCCGTGCTGATGGTGCGTCTGCACCTGGCCGGCTTCTATTGGGGCGATGTGTCCCTGTCTAACGTGCTGTTCCTGCGTGACGCCGACGCTTTCTCCGCGTTCCTGGTGGATGCCGAAACCGGCGATCTGCAGGTGAACCTCACCGAAGGCCAGCGTGAATACGATGTGGATTTGGCCCGTACGAACATCATCGGCGAACTGATGGATCTGTCTTCCGGCGCATTGCTGCCGAGCAACGTGGACGAAATCGAAATCGGAAACCGCCTGGTGGACCGCTACCATTCGCTGTGGAGCGCGCTGACCGACACCGACAAGTTCAGCCCGGACGAGATGTGGAAGATCGAAAAGCGCGTCAATAAGCTCAACGAACTGGGCTTCGACGTGGACGAGCTGGAAATGAAGACCGCCGAGGACGGCAAGCGCGTGCTGGTGCGTCCGCGCGTGGTGGACGCCGGCTACGCCAACCGCAAGCTGCTGCGACTGACCGGTCTTGACGTGCAGGAGAACCAGGCCCGCCGTCTGCTCAACGATCTGGACGCCTACCGCACCTCCACGTGGCGTGATGGCGAGGATCTCGAAATCGTGGCCACCGACTGGATGCGCGAGGTGTTCGAGCCGACCGTGCGCATGATTCCGCGCGAATACCGCTCCCAGATCGAGCCGGCGCAGTTCTTCCATGAGGTACTCGACCATCGTTGGTTCCTTGCGGAGAAGGCCGGCCACGACGTGTCCATGACCGAAGCCGTGAAGAGCTATGTGGAGAACGTGCTGCCGCAGTACAAGCTCGATTCGAAGGATGTCGACGCGCTGAACGCCGAGGCCGATTCCGGCGTGATCGATGACGAATACACTTACGGCACCGACGAGGACGGCTACAACCCGGACGATGATCCGGACGCTGCGGTGTGGAGCCATTAGCCGTTAATGGCATATGAAAAAGCTCAAGCCATAAGGCTTGAGCTTTTTCATAAATATCGTAATAAACGATTACTTGGCTGCTGCGGCCTCGCGACGGGCGCGTGCCACGGCATACAACGTGATGCCCGCTGCCACGGAGGCGTTCAGCGATTCGACCATATTCGACATCGGAATGCCGGCGATGGAATCGCACGCCTCGCGTACCAGACGGCTCAGGCCGTTGCCTTCCGAGCCGAGCACAACCACCAGCGGATCGGTTTCGAAGCCGGTTTCGCCGACGAGCGCGTCGCCGCCGCCGTCAAGACCGACGCTGTAGTAGCCGCGTTCCTTCAGGCTTTCGATCGCCTTGGTCAGGTTCACCACGCGAGCCACCGGCATATGCGCTGCGGCGCCCGCGGACACCTTCCATGCGGCGGCGGTGACCGAAGCGGAACGACGTTCCGGCAGAATCACGCCGTTCGCGCCGAATGCGGCCGCGGAACGGATGACCGCGCCGAGGTTCTGCGGATCGGTGACGCCGTCGAGCGCGATGAACAGCGGACGTGCCGCGATGCGCGCGCTTTCCGAATCGGCTGCTTCCATGGCACGCGCCTTCTTATCGGCGCGGTCCACGAGCTCTGCCAGCGAGGAATACTGGAACGGTTGCGCCTTCAGCACCACGCCCTGATGGTTCGACGAGCGTGCGATACGGTCCATTTCGAGCCTGTCGGCTTCCAGCAGATGCAGTCCGTGGATGCCGGCGAGACGCACGATTTCGCGCGTGCGATCGTCATGCTCGATACGTGCCGCCACATACAGCGTGGTTGCCGGCACGCCACAACGCAGCGCCTCAAGCACCGCGTTACGACCGATGACCAGATCGTCGGATTCCGACGTGAACTTCGCCGCTCGACGGCGTGCGGCCAGTCGTGGATCGGCCATCTTGCGGCGATCCGCCGCCTTCTTCGCCTTGTAAGCCTTGTGATATACGCGATCTTCGGCCTTGGGGGTCGGCCCCTTGCCCTTCAGCGCGTTACGATGCTTTCCGCCCGACCCCTTGGTCGGTCCTTTTTTCATTGCTCCCATAACCGTCTATTGTCCCAGCACCCCGGGAAAAGTGCCTCGGGAAAAGCGCTTCAGAAAAGCGGCTCGGCTGCAGGCGGTCGGCCAAGTATGATGAAAAGAATGGAAAAGAAGAGAGAGTTTTTCGGACTGCCCATCATGTTCTGGGGCCTGTGGGTCACGCTGCTTATTTTGTGGATGGGCCGTTTCGTCACCTCGTTTCTTTCCATGTATCTCGTGTCCGACATGCACGTGAGTGCGGGCGTTGCCGGCACGATCGTCTCCATGTATGGCTTCGGCGGCATTTTCGGCTGCCTGTACGGGGGTGCGCTGTCCGATCGGTTCGGCCGGCCGGCGATGATCGTCATCGGCAACCTCGGTTCCGCCGTGATGCTGGTGTTGCTGGCGTTTATCGGCAATCCATGGATTATGGCGATTGCGCTGCTGATTTACGGCGCGATTTCCTCCATGCCAACGCCCGCGGTCGCGGCCTACGTTTCCGACGTGGTGCCGTTCCGCAAGCAGAAGCGCGCGTATTCGCTGCAAACATGGGCTGCGAATTTCGGCTTCGCTATCGGCCCGATCATCGCCAACCAGCTTGTCAAAATCTCCTATTCGCTGATGTTCTATGCGGAAGCGGCTGTGTTGGTATTCGCTACGTTGCTGATGATGGCATTCTTCAAAGAGGCCGGGCTGGGCGTGCACGGTGTCGGACGGTCTGTGAAACGCTCCGTGGAACGTTCCGTGGAACAACCTGTGGAACGTTCTGGCACTGCGCAAACGGCTCAATCGCAGCAATCGAAATTCTCCATTTGGCGCAGCTATCGTCGTGCCTGCACCGACAAAGCGCTCATGTCGATGGTGGTGCTGATGTTCCTGTACACGCTGGCGTATTACCAGATCGTCAGCGGACTTCCGATTTCGATGACGCAGATTGGGCTTGGTACGGACGAATATTCCAGCCTGCTGACCATCAACGGAGGCATTCTGTGTTTGCTGCAGATTCCTGCGATCGCGCTGTTCCAGCGGATGAGCAACACCCGTGTGCTGGTGCTGGGCATGTCCATTACCGCGGTTGGCTATGCGTTCCAAATCGGCGCCGATTCGTGGGTGACGTTCGCGATTGCGACCGTGCTGTGGACGCTCGGCGAGCTTGGCACATTCCCGATTGCCGCTACGACGGTGGCGAATATCGCGCCGAAGGATGTACGCGGCACGTATCAGGGCTTGTACAACCTGGTGTGGTCGCTATCCAACGCGTTTTCGCCGCTTGTCGGAGGCTGGATTTTGAACGCGTTCGGCAGTCACGTGCTGTGGACCTGCTGCACGGTGATGTTCGTAATTGTGGCGATCGGCTTCTACGTGACGCGCGGCCCCCGCGAACGCGCCGCAGCCCGCAATCTTGCGATGGAGGAACTGTAGCGGTTGCGCTGCGCAGGTGGCGTGCGGTAGATACGCCACCGAACTTGCCAGACAACTTAACATAACTTAACAGCAACTTCGCATCTGTTAAGTTCGCTGGTAAGTTGCTGTTAAGTTCGTGCGAAGTTAACGGAAAGCGATGTATTGGCGTGATTGTGTGGCACAAATAATGGACATTGCCGGCAAGACAGGGGTGCATGTGCGCGTATGAAAAAGCGGGAGGCCGCGATTCGGTTGGAATCGCGG
>ERZ1106919.1319-NODE-1319-length-16456-cov-6.382477_pt1 | contig 16456 bp, 13 predicted proteins | sample MGYA00403654_ERZ1106919 | MGnify/ENA primary metagenome ERZ1106919 (study PRJEB35170, sample SAMEA104062450) | human gut metagenome | biome: human gut; feature: human-associated habitat; material: faeces | place: Denmark | collected 2012-10-08 ... | reverse complement strand
TGCGCGCGGCAATAAAAAAAGGAGCCTCTTTCGAGGCTCCTTTTCAGATGGCATCAGCCATTATATCCAAAGAAATTATTGAAGAAATCCCAAGGATTGGAGTAGTAGCCGTTGCCGCCGTTGCCGTACCCGCCATTGCCGTACCCGCCGTTACCATTGTAGCTGTTGTCGGTGCTCTGGTCGGAATTGTTCGTTTCCGCCGATTCGGGAACAGCGTCGAAGGTGAGGGGGACTTCGATCGTTTCGCCGCCGCGGTACACGGTCAGCGTCACGGTGTCGCCAGCGGTGTAGGCCTTCTTGGCGGCGACGAGGTCTTCATAGGATGCAATATCCTTGTCGTCCATCTTCGTGATGACATCGCCGAGCTTGAGCCCCGCCTTGTCGGCGGCGCTGTCCGGGTCAACGGAGCAGACGAAGACGCCCTCGGTCACGTCGTAGCGATACTGCTGCGCCATCTGCGCGTTCATCGTCTGCGGGGTGATGCCCATGTAGGCCTTGCTCGTCACATAGCCGTTGGTCATGATGTCCTTGACGAGGGAGAGCACATCGTTGATGGGGATGGCGAAGCCGATGCCCTCAACGGTGGTGTTGGAATAGCTCGAATACTTGGCGGACACGATGCCGATGACCTCGCCGTAGCTGTTGAAGAGCGGGCCGCCGGAGTTGCCGGGGTTGATGGAGCAGTCGACCTGGATCATGTTGAACGGTGTACCGTCCACATTGACCGCGCGGTTCACGCAGGAGACGATGCCCTCGCTCATCGAGAACGTCAGCTCGCCGAGGGGATTGCCCACAGCGGCAACGGATTCGCCGATGGCGACCTTGCTCGAATCGCCCAGCACCACGGGCGTCGCGCCCGTCACGTCGATCTTGAGAACGGCGATGTCGTAGTCCTCATCGCTGCCGATGACGGTCGCGTCATACGTTTCGCCGTTGTAGAGCGTCACCTTCACGCTGCTCGCATCAGAGATGACGTGGTGGTTCGTCAGGATGTAGCCGTCCTGCGTGATGAAAAAGCCCGTGCCGCTCGCCGCGGTCTCCACGGTCTGGCCGAAGTAGTTGGTCGTGGCGGAAACGTTGATGGACACCACGCTGTTGACGTTAGAGGCATAGACCTCCGACATCGACATCTGCGTCTTGCCGTCGACCTTGACGGTCTGCACCTGCGCGACCTCGCGGTCGCTGACCTGAACGCTCGTCTTGTTCACCTTGGTCGCAGCGCCGCTCACGCCTGCGCCGATGAAGCCGCCGACGAGCGCGCACACCAGCGCCAGCGCCACGATCTTGCCGGAAAGACCGCTGCCGCCCTTTTTCTTCGGGCTGCCGCCGGGATTCTTATCCCACGGGTCCTCGGCGTAGTTCTTCGTGTCGATCGGGGCGTTGGGGTTCTGCTCGTCGCCCTTGCGATAGCTGTAATGATACAGGTTGTTTTCGTCTTCGTACATAATGATGACCTCCTATGGAATGAGCCCCTTGTTTGCGGCCTCTTGACTTTCGATGGTGCTATCATAGGGCATATTTATGTATATTTCTTGAACGCTATTTGACGATTTCTTAAATTCCCGATGACTTTTTTAAGAATCTGTGATAATCGCGCGATTCCCCTTGCGCTTTCCTTTCCGTCATAATAAAATGAAACGCAACTTGAGAAAAAGGAGGCGGCGCACATGCTTCGCATCGACAATCTGAAGCTCCCCGTGGGGGTAAAGGAAGACAAGCTGCGCGCGGCCTGCGCGCACGCGCTGCGCGTGAGCGAGGAGGCGCTCGTCTCTGTCAAGCTCCTGCGCCGCTCCATCGACGCGCGCGAGGGCGTGAAGCTCGTCTGCTCTGCCGCGGTCGAGGTCAAAAACGAATCCGGCGTTTTACGGCGCTGCAAGAATAAGAATGTGCAGCCCTACGCGCCGAAGAAATATACGCCGCCCGCGCCTGTTTCAGCGCCGGAGGTCTCCCCTGTCGTTATCGGCGCGGGGCCCGCGGGCCTTTTCTGCGCGCTGCTGCTGGCCCGCTGCGGCGCAAGACCCATTTTATTAGAGCGCGGGCGCGCGGTCGAGCAGCGAAAGCGCGACGTCGAGCACTTCTGGCGCACGGGCGAGCTTGATCTGACCTCGAACGTGCAATTTGGCGAAGGCGGCGCGGGCGCATTTTCCGACGGCAAGCTCAACACCGGCACAAAGGACCTGCGCCACGGCTATATTTTAGAGGAGTTCGTCCGCTTCGGCGCGAGCGAGGATATTTTAGTCGACGCCAAGCCTCATGTCGGCACCGACAAATTATATGTGGTGCTGCAAAATCTCCGCCGCGAGATCATCGACCGCGGCGGCGAGGTGAGGTTTTCCCACAAGGTTGTGGATATCGAGCAGAACAGCGGCAGCGTCACGGCGCTGCGCGTGAGCGCCCCCGAGGGGGAGTACACGCTGCCCACAAAGCACGTCGTGCTCGCGCCCGGCCACAGCGCGCGCGATACGTTCGAAATGCTGCAAAAGCGCGGCGTGCCGATGGAGCCCAAGCCCTTTGCCGTCGGCGTGCGCATCGAGCACCGCCAGCGCGACATGGACTTAGCGCAATATAAGGAGGCAGCGGGCCGCTACGGCCTCCCACCCACGTCGTACAAGCTCTCCTGCCACACGGAAAAGGGACGCGGCGTGTTCTCGTTCTGCGTCTGCCCCGGCGGCGAGGTCGTCGCCGCCGCGTCGGAAGAAAAGCGCGTCGTGACGAACGGCATGAGCGAATTTGCGCGCGACGGAGAGAACATCAACGGCGGACTTTTGGTCTCCGTTACGCCGGAGGATTTCCCGTCCGGCGATACCCTCGCGGGCGTCGCATTCCAGCGGGAGCTGGAGGACGCGGCCTATCGCCTTGGCGGTGGAAATTACGCCGCCCCCGCCCAGCGGGTCGAAGATTTCCTCAAGCATCGCCCGTCAACGGGAGCGGGAAAGGTCGTGCCGACCTATCTTCCCTCCGTCCGTTGGTGCGACCTGCACGACTGTCTCCCGCCCTTTGTGTGCGAGGCGCTCGAGCAGGGTCTTCCGATGCTGGGGCGGAAATTAAGGGGCTTCGATGCGCCCGACGCCATTTTGACGGCGGTGGAGACGCGCTCTTCGTCGCCTGTGCGTATCGTGCGCGATAACAGTAGTTTTCGATCCGCCCTGCGCGGTCTATATCCCTGCGGCGAGGGCGCGGGCTACGCCGGCGGCATCATGAGTGCCGCGGCCGACGGCCTGCGCGTCGCAGAAATGATTTTGGAGGAATTGAACCATGAATGAAAAAATCGGCGTCATCATCGACTTCCTGACTCCGGCATACGAAAAGACGCTGCGCGACACCGCCGCGCGCTGCGGCTACGACATCGTCTTCTTCCCCTCGTCCAAGGCGGCGGAGGGCAATGTGGACGACTGCACGATCCTCTACGGCCATCCGTCCCAGCGCGTCATCGCGGGCGCACGCAATCTCAAGTGGTACGCGAGCTGCTGGGCGGGCGTGGACCACTTCTGCCGCGACGACCTGTATCAGAATCCCGACTGCCTGCTGACGAACGCCTCGGGTGCTTACGGCACGACGATCGCCGAGCATTCCGTCATGGTCTCGCTGATGCTGCTGCGCCGCCAGATGGAATACACCGAGATCATCCGCGAGGGCGGCTGGCGCGTGCTCCCGGGCGGCATCCACTCGCTCCACGGCGCGCGCGTCACGTGCCTCGGCACGGGCGACATCGGCACGGAGTTTGCCCGCCGCGTGCGCGCGTTCCATCCCGCGAGCCTGACCGGCGTCAGCCGCAGCGGCCGCGCGAACGCGGACTTCGACGCCGTCCATCCCGTCACGGAGCTCGATCAGCTCCTGCCGGAGACCGATCTTCTCTTCATGTCTCTCCCATCCGTGAGCGACACGGTGAACATTCTGAACGCAGACCGCATGGCGCTGCTCCCGAAAGGCGCTTATGTCGTCAACGTCGGCCGCGGCACGGCCATCGATCAGGACGCGCTCATTGCAGCGCTGGATTCCGACCACCTCGCCGGTGCGGCGCTCGATGTCGTCGTGCCCGAACCGCTGCCCGCGGATCATCCGCTGCGCAAGGCCAAGAACCTCCTGCTCACGCCGCACGTCGCGGGCAACATGACGCTCGGCTACACCTGCGAGCGCAACGTGCAGCTCTTCTGCGAAAATCTGGAAAATTACGCCGCGGGCCGCCCGATGCATCACCTCGTCGACCGCAGAAAGGGCTATTAAACCGCGTCGCGTTCCGCCGCTTTGCGGCGGTCGCAGCACATAAAAAGGCAGCAATATGAAAAATTCCCGCATCAAAAACGGTATCATGCGCATTGCGCAGGGTATCATCATCGGCGCGGGCGCGATTTTGCCGGGCATCTCCGGCGGCGTGCTCGCAGTCGTATTCGGCATCTACCGCCCCGCGATGGAGCTGCTCACGCACCCCAGGCGCGCGCTTCAACGCTACTGGCGGATGCTGCTCGCCGTCGGCATCGGCTGGGCGATCGGCTTTTTGGGCGGCGGCAGCGTGATCCTTGCGCTGTTTCACCAGTCGGAAACCGTCGCCACGTGCCTCTTCATCGGGCTCATCCTCGGCACGCTGCCCGACCTCTGGCACGAGGCGGGTACGCAGGGGCGCGGCAACGGCTCGTACATCTCGCTGATCGTCAGCTTCCTCGCCCTGTTCGGCGCGCTGATGGCCGTCAAGTTCAGTTCATTTGCCGAGATGCCCGCAAACTTCTGGGGCTTTCTCTTCTGCGGCGTGCTGTGGGGCTTCAGCTTCATCATCCCGGGGATGACGTCGTCGTCCATCCTGATGGCGGTCGGCCTTCTCACGCCGCTGATCGACGGCATTGCGCAGCTTGATTTTACCGTGCTTATCCCATGGGGGCTTGGCATGGTCGGCGTGATGGCGCTCTTTGCCCGTATCGTGAGCAGGCTTTTCGACACGCACTACTCGATCGCCTGTCACGCTGTCATCGGCATCGTGCTTGCCTCCACGATCATCATCATTCCGACGGGCTTTGCCTCGACAGCGGAGATGGTCTGGAGCGTCGCGTGCGCCATCCTCGGCGCGGTGCTCGCGTATTTTGGCAGCAAGCTCCAGCCGCAGAAAGACGCGGAGATCGAGGCGAAATAAAAGCAGATACAAAAAGCTGACGGTCAAAAGATCGTCAGCTTTTTACGGTGTCATCATTTGTGAGCGCTTCGCTTTTGCGCTTGCGCTTGTAGTGGTACATCATCCGGTCGGCGCGTTTGATCGCATCCTCTACGCTGCCGAGCACCGGATTGAAGCACGCATAGCCGACCGACACGTGCGGCAGGTGCTCGTTTTTCACTCGCCGTGCCGTCAGCTCGCGCAGGAATTCCGAAAGATACTTTTCCGCCGCCGTGTCGGAGATCTGCGCGATGACGCAGAATTCGTCGCCGCCGATGCGGTAGCAGTAGCCGACCTTGGAGAACACGGCGTAGATCGTGCTGCCGACCTCGGCAAGCACCGCGTCGCCCACGCCATGGCCAAAGGTGTCGTTGACGGACTTGAACTCGTCCACGTCGAGATAGTAGATGACTGCGTGCCCGCGCAACGAGGCGAGACGGCTCTCATAGCTGCGGCGGTTCAGAAGATGAGTCAGCGTGTCGATTTTCTGCGTGAGCTCGGAATACAGGATGTAAACCATCAGAACATCGACCGCTGAGCACGCCCACATGATGCGCACTTCGGCACCGTACTGGAGGAACAGCCCACAGAAGAAAAAGACCGGCAGGATGATAACGAGCGCTCGATACAGGCCATAATGGTGCGAACTCTCGCTCAGCAGCTGACCAATGAACAGCAGAACGCCGCTGGCATAGGCCGGCACGTAGACCCAGTAAAACGTTTCGTGATGATAAACGTTTTGTGCGTCGACCGAGAAGATGAAGCCGAAGAAAGCCGACAGCACCTCGAGCCCCGCGTGGACGCCGATGAGGGAATAAATGAGCTTTTTATGCTTGAGCGGCGTCATCAGGTCGCTGCAAAGCACCGTGATGATCGGCGCTGTGGACAGCTCGATGGTCTTGACAAGGATGTGCAGCGTCCGCAGCGACGGATCGGCTCCGTCCATCCAAACGCCGAACCATTCCGATACCATGCATGCGATCACCAGTACGGAGATCGTGTAAACCGTCTGCTTTTTGTCATGCTCCATCAGATCATTGCCGCTCACGAGCATGTCCATGATAATCATAATAAAGACCGAAAGGAAGATGGTAGCCGAGTAGAAATCCGACATGGCGCGAACCTTCCTTTCTGATAGTTATATTCTTACTATATCACAGTTGAGAAAAACTGCAACTGAAAAACGTCGAATCCTGTCGTTTTTCCAAAATTCACACAGAATTTGCCAGCAATTCGCTGTACTGCGCAAGGCTCTGCGTGGCGAGTTGCTGCATCGTCGACCAGTCCGCCGCGCCCGCACTTCCCTGCACCGCCACGGTGCGAAAACCCGCGTCCTTCGCGTTTTGGATCGCCGCAAGCGAGCCGGAAAAGACGATCGTATCGTCCTTTTGCGAGTGCAGGCGCTTCATCGCGCGCTCGAACATCGTGCCGCTGTCCGCCTTGCAGAGCGCGACGGATTCTGTCAGCACGAAGCGGAAATAAGAGTGAAGCCCCGCCTTTTCGAGCGCTTTTTGCGCGTCCTCCGCGCTGAGCGCCGTCACCGCGCCGAGCCACACGCCCTCCATCTTAAAAAGTGAAAGCGCCTTGTCGAGTCCCTCGCGCGCCGCGCCGTCGGGGGTGAAAAGGGTATCGCCCAGTGTAAAGATTGCGCTTTGCAGCCGCATATTCGGTTCCTCCTGCGTTTGAATGATGATTGCCTCTTATTATAATGCGCCCCGCCGTCATTTGCAATCGCGGCGAAGAAGAATATCCTATGCAGCACGGTTCTGTATAAATTTGCGAATACATTCACAAAAGGATCTGAAAGACGGGGGCTTGACGCACTGCTTTGTGAAAAATGATGAACAAAAATACAGATTCAACGCTGAAATTTGGCATGATTAGGCATGAATATTCTCTTGACTATGTATTTTTATTGAGTTACACTAAACCCATCAACTTTCCGCCGCTGTGTGTGGCGGCATAAGACCACTCTGGAGGACGAAAACCATGAAACATTATCCAAACTCTGTCAGCAAAGCGCTCGCGCTGCTGATGGCCCTGGTAATGACGCTCTCGCTCGCGGTCACGTCCGCGTTCGCCGTCAGCTACCAGGACATGAACCCCAAGGACGATGCGCTGCTGGGAACGAAATTCCCGGTCGACGCGACCATCACCCTTGTCACCGATGAAAACGGCAAGGACGTGTCCCTCTCCATCCCCGTGTCCGGCATGACAAAGGATGCGCTCGCCGCGGCCGTCAGCGCCGGTACCGTCTCGCTCTCGCTGGAGCGTGACGACTCCCGCCCCTATGTCAACGAGGAGCTGTTCCCCTACGCTTACGCGGGTGGGGATCTTGACAGCTGGATGACCGAGGGCAAGGACGAGCACCAGTTCACAGACATCAAGCTGACGGCGAATGAGAAAAACGGCAAGGCCGTGCTCGATGTGAGCTTCCACGTGAATAACTACTTCTACTCCACCAACCGCAGAACCGGCGTGACCAGCGTCGACTACAGCGTGCCCCATGTGAACGGCGGCTACTACATCGACCTGTGCGGCTACTTTGACCTCGTCGCCAAAAACAGCGGCAAGGCGATCGGCTCCGCACCTGTCAAGGTTGCGCCGTATGAGAACTTCAACACCATGTGGGAGATCTACAAGGAGCTTGATACGATCGTGGCAAACGGCACGAAAAACGGTCTCTACGTGGAAGAATTTTCCATGGGCCAGTCCACCGCGGGCCGTGATATGCCCTACCTGATCGTGGCCGACTCCAAGGCGAGCGTGAGCAAGTGGCTCGCCCTGACCGAGCAGGCCGAGACCGATCCCGATGCCGTGCTCGCCCAGATCAAGTCCGGCGCGCTCGACGATATCCGCGTGCCCGTGATGTATTCCAACATCCACTCCAACGAGGTCGCCGCCACCGACGGCGTACTCGACTTCGCCAAGATGATCACGAGCGAAAAGACCATCGACTACAAGACGCTCACCGGCTTCACCGCCGCGGGCGAAAAAGAGCTCAAGGAGGAGATGGGCCCTGTCGGCGCGGAGGGCAGCGTCGCCATCCCCGACCTCGTCAAGGACAAGGCCAGCTACTTAGGTTACCTGACGGTCGATAACAACGGCAAGTCCGGCAAGGTCGACCTTGAAAAGTATTACACCGTGAAGAGCAACACTGTAAACGTCAAGAACGAGCTGCTGTCCGACGTGTTCTTCATCCTCGTCCCCGAGGAGAACGTCGACGGCCGTACTTACCTGACGAGACATTCCACCAATGGCTATGACCTCAACCGCGACAACTCCTTCCAGACCACGAGCGAGACGGCCAACATGCAGCAGCTCATCGGCACGTTCAACCCCATGTCGCTTGCTGAGTTCCACGGCCGTGTGCAGGCCTTCCAGTGCGAGCCCTGCGATCCCCCGCACGAGCCGAACTTCGAGTATGACCTGCTCGCCAACCACCTCATCACCGGCGGCGAGGCGCTCGGCATCGCGGCGGTCGCCAACAACGATGGCTACAACAGCTATGTGATCCCTCAGCGCGATTACCTGAGCTACACCGGCAGCGGCACGGAGACCTACTGGGAAGACCCGTGGGACGATATGTCCACGAGCTACACTCCACAGTTTGCCATGCTGCAGGGCACCGTTGCCTATACCGTTGAGCTGCCCGCCTACAACGACGATACCGCGCAGGCGGCGCAGTACGGTATCCTCGGCAACGCCGCCTATGTTGCCGCCGAAAAGATCTCCTATCTTGAATCCCAGGTCACCATCTATCAGCGCGGCGTGCACAACCTGAACTCCGACGCTTACAGCATGGTCGGCCAGTGGTTGTGCGACCAGAACGACGTCGAGGGCGCGGAGATGGACGTCTTCCGTCCCGAGTACAACGGTAAGGGGCAGAACGGCAACTTCTATCCCGAGTGCTACATCATCCCGCTCGACGGCAAGAACCAGACCAACCTCCAGGCCGCGGCCGACATGATGGAGTGGCTCACGAGAAACGACGTCAAGGTCAACGTGACTGAAAAGGAATTCACCTATGACGGCGTTACCTACCCCGCCGGTACGATGATCGTCTCGATGTATCAGGCCAAGCGTTCTGTCGCCAACGGCGCGCTGTATGACGGCACGCTCATCAACAGCTGGACGATCCTCTACTCCGAGGGTATCACCTCCTTCAATGAAACGCGCGGCTTCGACATGGTCACCGTGGCCGAGCCCGCCGCCTACAAGAGCATCTCCGCCGTCTGCGGCGACGCGATGGACCACGATGACGCGCTCGCTTACACCAAGGCGCTGACCTCTTACTTCGCGGGCGAGAAGGATAAGGACGTCATCCTCTCCAACGCCTCCGAGGATTCCACCGCCGCCGTCAACGAGCTCTTAAAGGCCGGCAAGACCGTCGGCATGGTCACGAGCGGCGACCACATGGGCGATTTCATCTGCTCCTACGCCGCTTATCAGACCGTCGCGGGCAAGTATCTGCTCTCTGCCATGGGCGTCGACAAGACGAGCGTGAAGGCGAAGATCATCACCAAGTCCCCGACCGTCTACATCTCCGGCACGCCCGCTGAAAGCGAGAAGGGCTTTGTCTACACGCCGCAGATCAGCCAGAGCGCAAGCTGGAACTACGACACCGCCGCGATGAACCTCATGGGCTTCACCACGACCTCCGACGTGACCAAGGCGGACGCCGCCGCAGGTGCGACGAAGCTCGACGCCGCCGCAAAGACCGCCGTGAAAAACGGCCTGCCGTACATCGGTTACAGCTATTCCGCAGCGTCCTCCGCCTCTGACCTCATCGCCGGTGTGGAATACACCGAGCTGGACGGCGCGATGGACTGCCTGACGCCTGTCGTCTATCCCAATAAGACCCTTGTGAACGCGAGCTACATTGCTGACGGCGACGGCATTCTCTATGCCTACGGCCTCGGCTACTTCTCCCAGATCCCCGCTGGCGCAGCGGTGCTCGTCAAGAGCGACAAGACCAGAACGCCGACCGAGGGCTTCGTTCCCACGAATACGGCCGAGCGCGCAGCCGGCTTCAAGGCCTACATGAACGGCGGCGTGCAGGGCTTTGCCTACAAGGAAAACGGCATGAACGTTGTCCTCTTCGCCAACTCCCTCACCCACAAGGTCCACCAGAGAGACGAGTATGCGTACATCAGCAACTTCCTCTTCTCCTCCGTCCTGAGCGACAAGAACTACGACGGCTCTGCGTCCCTGCCCTTTACCGACGTCGCCGACGACGCCTATTACGCCGACGCCGTTGCCTGGGCCGTTGCCAACAACGTCACCTCCGGCGTGAGCGCCACGAGCTTTGTCCCCAACGCGAGCTGCACGCGCGGCCAGATGGTCACCTTCCTGTGGAGAGCCGCCGGTTCCCCCGAGCCCAAGTCCACGACCACCGCGTTCACCGATGTCAAGAGCGGCGCGTACTATGAAAAGGCCGTTGCGTGGGCGGTGGAAAACAACGTGACCACCGGCACGAGCAGCACGACCTTCTCCCCGGATGCTTCCGTCACGCGCGCACAGGCCGTCACCTTCCAGTGGAGAGCGAACGCCAGCCCGGCTGCGGCCAGCGCGAGCAGCTTCACCGACGTCGCCGCGAGCGCCTACTACGCCTCCGCCGTCAACTGGGCGGTCGAGAACAATGTGACCAACGGCACGAGCACGGCCACGTTCTCCCCGAACGCCGACTGCACGCGCGCCCAGATCGTCACGTTCCTCTATCGCGCGATGGCAAAGTAAGCAGTCTCCAAAAACGAAAAATACGCTGTGGATGATTCCACAGCGTATTTTTTGTTGCTTGGATTGCGATTCGTTGTCAATTTTCGCGCAGGACCTCGCACAGCGCCGCGTGCAGGGCGGTCAAGTCGATGGGCTTTGATAAATGCCGCGACACGCCGCAGGCGCGCTCGCGCTCTAAGTCCTGCGCCAGTGCGTTGGCCGTCATCGTCACGATCGGAATGGCGGAGAGTTGGGGGTCATGCAACGCGCGGATGTGCCGCGCCGCCTCGTAGCCGTCCATCACCGGCATCTGCAAGTCCATGAGGACGAGGTCGAAATGATCGGGAACATGCGCGCAGAGCTTGTCGAGCGCCTGCGCGCCGTTGTATGCGTCCTCTGCCTCGCAGCTCGCGCTCTCTAAAAACGAGCGCGCGATGGCGCGGTTGATCGCGTTGTCCTCCACGAGCAGGACGCGCCTGCCGCGCAGCGGTGTCACGGTACTTTTCACTCTCCATCCCTCCGAAACGTTGTTGGTCTGCCGTTCCTACGGGTCCTCTCAAGGTTTTATTGTAACAGATATCTCCAAAATATCAACTAATATGTATAATAAATATTTCTAATGGAAAACTTGCGCCGTGTAAACTATATAGGGCAAAGGAGGCGCGCGGCGTATGTTGGATTTCTCGCAAAGGCTGAAACAGCTCCGCAGGGACAGGCACCTGACGCAGGCGCAGGTGGCAAAGCGCATCGGCGTGACCGCGGCGATGGTCTCGTCGTATGAGACGGATATCCGCCTGCCGTCCTACGAGGTCATGGTGCGTCTGGCGGACCTGTTCGGCGTCACAGTGGACTACCTGCTCTGCCGCCAGGACAAGCGCTTTCTCGACATCTCCGATTTGAGCGAGGAGGAGGCCGCGCTCGTGTGCGGCATGGTGGAGCTGCTGAAGAAAAAAGACGGAAAGAAGTAGAAGAGACGCTTTTGCAGTGAGCGTCTCTTTTTTGCTGCCATCAGAGCTCTTGGCGCCGCTTCCCCGTTGCAATATCGGGGGAAAACCGGTATAATGGCGGTGAGAAATAGCCGACACGGTCGGCAGTATGAGGAGGACGAGACCATGTTCAGACCTGTTCGCAAAAAGGCAAACGAGATCAGCGTGGAGGAGGCGAAAAAGCTCCTGCACGAGGCTCGCCGCGGCGTGCTGGCCGTCAGCGGAGACGACGGCTACCCCTACGCGGTGCCCATCAACTACCTGTACGACGAGGACGCGCAGGAGATCATTTTCCATGGCTCCAAGGTCGGCCACAAGGTGGATGCGCTCAAGAGAAGCGACAAGGTCTGCTTCACTGTGTACGGCGACGAGACCGTCGAAACGGACGAGGCCTGGGCCCCGTTTTTGAAGAGCGCCGTCGTCTTCGGCCGCTGCCGCCTCGTCGCGGACCGCGGCGAGAGCGACGCGCTGTGCAAAAAGTTCGCGATGAAATACTACCCCACCGAGAAAATGGTTGACGACGAAGTCGCCGCCTCCGGCAAGGCCGTCCAGATGTTCCGCATCAGCATCGACCACATCAGCGGCAAAAAGGTGCAGGAGAGGTAATGAAAAAAGAGACGCGAAAGCGTCTCTTTTTCATTGCGATAAAATACTATCAATTTGCTGAGAAAATATAAGGAAAGCACTGTAAAGCAAAAAACTATCATTTTTTGATAACAAGAAAAAACCCTTGAAATCATAGCGATTTCAAGGGTTTGGTGGAGACTGCTGGACTCGAACCAGTGACCTCCTGCGTGTGAAGCAGGCGCTCTAACCAGCTGAGCTAAGCCTCCAAGTTGGTGACCCGTACGGGATTCGAACCCATGTTACAGCCGTGAAAGGGCCGTGTCTTAACCACTTGACCAACGGGCCATATGAGACACGGGATGCTTTCGCATCCCGTGCTACATGGTAGCGGCACCTGGATTTGAACCGGGGACACTGCGGGTATGAACCGCATGCTCTAGCCAGCTGAGCTATGCCGCCAAATATTCCTGCTCGACAGGACAGAAGCTACTATACCAAATGAGGAGGCCTTTTGTCAATAGTTTGTCCAAAAATTTTTGCGATTTTCCAAAATCGGGGAGAGGGGCGCGCCCTCTCCCCCGCTTTTCATCGGCGAACGACGTTTTTTCCCTCCGACCAGACGGAGACGATGTTGTGCCGGTGCATCATGTAGATCGCGCGCTCGAAGCGCTCGCGCACCGTGAGCGGGTGCGCGGCTTCGGTGAAGTCGGCATCGTCGAGCACAATGGCGTGGAGCTTGTCGCCGGGGACAAAGCCGCCGTGCCCGCCGAAATACTCATGCCCCGCGCTGGAGCCGAGGTAGTAGCCATCCTCGACGGTCAGAAATTCGTCCTTCCCGTCGGTCTGCATGTGGCGGAACTTCGACGCGCGGATGGACATGGTGATGACCTTGTTCATTGCCAGCAGCGCGCCGCCTGCGATATCCGACCCGAGCGTGACGAGGTTGCCCTCGCGCAGCAGCGTCCGCACGGGCGCGACGCCCGAGCAGATGTTGATATTCGACCCCGCGCAGTGCGCCGTGACGACGCCATGCTCGCGCATCGCCTCGCGCTCGCGCTCGTCGGAGTGGACGCAGTGCGCCATGACGGTGTGGTCCTTCCACAGCCCCGCGCGGTCGTAGCTCTCCCAATACTGCGCACAGTCGGGGCAGAGCTCTTTGACCCACGCGATCTCACCCTTATTTTCAGACAGGTGCGATTGGACGTACAGCCCGCGCTCCGCGGCGAGCTTGCCGAGCCAGCTCATCAGCTCGTCGGTGCACGATGGGGTGAAGCGCGGCGTCAGGATGGGCTTGACGGTCTTAAAGCGCCCGCACGCATCCAGCCAGCGCAGCGTTTCGCGCTTGGACTGCTCGGTCGTTTCCTGAAGCTCGGGGCTGCCGTTGCGGTCCATGTTGACCTTGCCGACATAGCCCGTGACGCCCGCCTTTTCGAGCTCTTCCATCAAAATGAGCGTCGCGTCCGTGTGGAGGGAGGAAAACATGCAAACGCGCGTCGTGCCGCTCGTGATGAGGTCGCTCGCGAGCTTTTTGTAAATGCGGCGGGCGTAGTCGCTGTCTTCAAAGCGCGCCTCGGTCTTGAACGTGTAGGTGTTGAGCCAGTCGATCAGCGGCAGGTCCATGCCCATGCCGAGCATGGGGTACTGCGGCGCGTGCAGGTGCATGTCGACGAAGGACGGCATGATGAGGCTATCGCCGTAGTCGATGACTTCCGCGTCGGCGCTTTGCGGCACGGCCTTTTCAACGCTTTGGATGCTGCCGTCGTCATGCAGGACGAGGCAGCCGTGCTCGACGATCTCGAGCTTGCCGAGCGCCAGTGCGGAAACGAGATTGCCCTTGAGGATCTTCATATCAGTCACTCCTGTTTTAGCTTTGTGCAAAAGAAAAAGCGCCCCGCCCGGGGACTTCTCCCCCGGCTGAGCACCCATAGCAGAGCCTTTCGGCGGCTCCGTAGAAACTTTCGCGCCATGTAAGCGAAACTATATGAGTTTTTCTCCGCTGCCATCACCATACCACGCAAAAGCGAAAATTGCAAGCGAAAAGCGGCGGGCGCGCTATGTCATATCGGCGCGGGTGCGCACATAGGATTGTCCCAAGAGGTGAAACGCGATGCAAAAGAAACGGACAGGACGGATGCTGTGTTCGCTCGCGCTCTCGGCGGTGACGCTCTGGGGTGTGAGCGTCACGGCGCCGGCGAAGGACGCGCGCGACGCGCTCCGCTCGCTCAAGGACGAAACGCTGGGCGTGATGCTGCTGAGATATGAGCGCGGCGACGGCGGGGAGGACTTTCTCAGCCTGCGAACGTCGCTCGCGCTGCACGCGACGCCGCTTCTGCGCGAGGGCGAGGAAAACATCGCGCAGGCATGGTCGGCAGAACTCGAGCAAAAACCCGACGACAGCAGCGGCGAAACGGGCGACGCGCAGGACAGCGAGGGCACGGTGCTCACGCAGGAGGAGACGCCGGACGAGATCGCCGTGACGGAAAACGGCTCGCCCGCCCGCACGCTCAAGGCGTCCGACCCCTCGGGCTATACGGTATTTGGCAATGTGTACATCAACAACGGCTCGGATGCCGCGCTCGACGCCTCGATGCTCTCGGGCGATTATGCAGCAAAGCTCGGTGCGGAGGGGCCGCAGGTGCTCATCATCCACACCCACGGCTCGGAGAGCTACACCATGCCGCCGGGGCAGGAATACAACGTGTCCGACACGTTCCGCACGCTGGACACGAACTGCAACATGATCCGCATCGGCGACGAAATGGCGCAGGTGCTGACCGACGCGGGCATCAGCGTCGTGCACGACCGCTCGCTCTACGACTATCCGAGCTATTCGGGCGCGTACAACCGCTCGCTCGCGTCAATCGAGAGCTATCTGCAAAAGTACCCCTCGATTTCGTTCGTGCTCGATGTGCACCGCGACGCGGTGCAGGACGCGAACGGCCAGCAGTTCAAGCTGCTGTGCGGCGAAGATAAAAACGCCGCACAGCTCGAATTCGTCATCGGGTCGAACGGCGGAGGCCTGAGTCACGATCTCTGGCGCGAGAACTTAAAGCTCGCCTGCGCCGTGCAGGAAACCCTGTACAAAGACTATCCGACCCTCATGCGCCCCGTCACCGTGCGCAACTCCCGCTACAACCAGCACATGACGACGGGCTCGCTCCTTGTTGAGGTCGGCACGGCGGGCAATTCGCTCAAAGAAGCCGTCAACGCCGCGCGGCTTTTTGCCGCGGGCTTTGCCAAAACGATACAAAACGGGACGTAACGGCGCTCTCGCCGCCAAAATAGACGGAAAGAGGCAAAAAAAGCACAAATTCTTGTCAAAGTTGCCGTGTTGCATTCTGCACAAAAATCCTGTTAAATGGAAGTTACCATTTCAATCGAAAAATTTCGTCAGAAATTATTTTTTCAGGAGGGGTAATTCCATGGAGCTTCTTCAGGAGCGCATCCGCCGCGAGGGCAGAGTCCTGCCCGGCAACATCGTCAAGGTCGACGGTTTCCTCAACCACCGCGTCGACACCCGTCTGCTCGAGGACATTGCGGACGAGTTCGCCAAGTATTTCGACACCAGCAAGATCACTGTCGTTCTGACGGCGGAGGCCAGCGGCATCGCGCTTGCGACCATCTGCGCGCAGAAGTACGGCGTCCCCATGCTCTTTGCCAAGAAGGCCAAGAGCGACAACATCGAAAGCGGCCTGTACCAGAGCGAGGTCTTCTCCTACACCTACAAGAAGAGAGTCACGCTGCTCGTCTCTCAGGAGTGGCTGAACGCGGACGACCACGTGCTCATCATCGACGACTTCATGGCCAACGGCTTCGCCGTGCAGGGCCTTGTCGATATCGTCAACGAGGCGGGCGCGAAGCTCGAAGGCATCGGCATCGCCGTGGAAAAGGGCTTCCAGGGCGGCGGTGACCGCTTCCGCGCGAGCGGTATCCCCTACAAGGCGCTCGCCGTCATCGAAAAGGCGGACGAGAACGGATTTGTCTTCCGCGAGGAATAAGTTCTTCAAAAAAGAGAGGCTGGCCATTTGGCCAGCCTCTCTTTTTT
>ERZ1106919.1315-NODE-1315-length-16485-cov-2.821120_pt1 | contig 16485 bp, 10 predicted proteins | sample MGYA00403654_ERZ1106919 | MGnify/ENA primary metagenome ERZ1106919 (study PRJEB35170, sample SAMEA104062450) | human gut metagenome | biome: human gut; feature: human-associated habitat; material: faeces | place: Denmark | collected 2012-10-08 ... | reverse complement strand
AGAGTCCCGACATACCTATGCCCGACGTTGACAACCCACTGCCCGAATACTGGGGCGGAGATACTTACGGAGGCTTTATTCCCGAAGGCCCCAAGCCGGCAGAAAAGCCCAAGCCGGTATCCAAACCGTCTGCCAAATCCAAGCACACTTCCATAAAGGCTTCCCCTCCCTCCCCGGCATCCCGTCCGCAGGAATCCGATGAAGTAACGTCCGAATACGGCATCCACTCGGCAGAAGAAGCGAGGAAAGCCATCATCTGGTCAGAAATACTTCAACGGAAATATTAAAGACAGTCGATAATTGCAGAACCAATTACGAGCCCCTTCAGAATCTTTACACGAAAAAATAACTATTTATATTATGGCACTCAATTACATTTCGGCAGCAGAAGCTGCGAGCCTGATTAAACATGGCTACAACATCGGCTTGAGCGGATTTACCCCCGCAGGAACAGCCAAAGCCGTTACGGCTGAATTAGCAAAAATCGCGGAAGCAGAACATGCAAAAGGAAACCCGTTCCAGATAGGTATCTTCACCGGTGCTTCTACCGGAGATTCCTGCGACGGTATCCTTTCACGCGCCAAAGCTATCCGCTACCGTGCTCCTTACACCACCAACGCCGATTTCCGTAAAGCCGTGAACAACGGTGAAATAGCCTACAACGACATCCACCTTTCACAGATGGCTCAGGAAGTCCGTTACGGTTTCATGGGAAAAGTGAATGTTGCCATCATCGAGGCATGCGAGGTTACTCCCGACGGTAAAATCTACCTGACGGCAGCCGGCGGTATCGCTCCGACTGTCTGCCGCCTGGCCGACCAGATTATCGTGGAACTGAATGCCGCCCACAGCAAGAGTGCCATGGGTCTGCACGACGTCTACGAACCCCTAGACCCTCCTTACCGCCGCGAAATCCCCATTTACAAGCCGAGCGACCGTATCGGCCTGCCCTACATCCAGGTAGACCCGAAAAAGATTGTCGGCGTAGTGGAGACCAACTGGCCGGACGAGGCACGTTCGTTTGCCGCCGCCGACCCGCTGACCGACAAAATCGGACAGAACGTGGCCGACTTCCTTGCCGCCGACATGAAACGCGGAATCATTCCGCCTACCTTCCTGCCGCTGCAATCCGGTGTGGGCAACATTGCCAATGCCGTATTGGGTGCTTTGGGACGTGACAAGACCATCCCCGCTTTTGAAATGTACACAGAAGTCATCCAGAACTCTGTTATCGGACTTATCCGCGAAGGCCGCGTGAAATTCGGCAGCGCCTGCTCACTGACCGTAACGAACGACTGTCTGGAAGGTATCTACCAGGATATGGACTTCTTCCGCGACAAACTGGTGCTCCGTCCGTCGGAAATCTCCAACAGCCCGGAAGTGGTGCGCCGGCTCGGTATCATCTCCATCAATACCGCCATCGAAGCCGACATCTACGGCAACGTGAACTCCACGCACATCGGCGGTACGAAGATGATGAACGGTATCGGTGGAAGCGGTGACTTCACCCGCAATGCCTATATCTCCATCTTCACCTGTCCGTCCGTTGCCAAGGAAGGTAAAATCTCGGCTATCGTGCCGATGGTTTCGCACATGGACCACACGGAGCATGACGTCAACATCATCATCACCGAACAAGGTGTGGCCGACCTCCGCGGCAAGAGTCCGAAAGAACGTGCACAAGCCATCATCGAAAACTGTGTCCATCCGGACTACAAGAACATTCTGTGGGATTACCTGAAACTGACCGACGGCAAGTCACAGACTCCCCATGCCCTGCACGCCGCACTGGCTATGCACGCTGAGCTGGCCAAAAGTGGAGACATGAAGAATGTAGACTGGGCACAGTATAAATAAACCGCTCCCTCAAAGGCGGAGAGAAACCGCCCGAAAGATATGCCGCGTTGCATGTATATTTCCGGTTTGCTGGATCTATATATGCAACACGTTGCATATATAGATGGAACACGCTGCATCTATAGATTCAACAACAAGCTATTTCAGTACCTACTACATCCCTGCATCAATTCCTGGCAAAACCTCCTTCTTACCGGTAAACTCACTATCTTTTGCTTCAGTTTCCTTTTCAGTTTCTTCAATCGATCTCTCACCGAGCCAACACTTATCGTTCGCATTGAATGAAAAACTGCAATAATTTGTCTAGAGAAATACTTGCCTCCATTTGATCCCTCCTATTCATTGAAAACGGGCTGCCTGGAATCACTTCCCGGACAGCCCTTCCTTCACATTTAAAGTGAAGATGCAGAGAGAGTAGTATGATGACACTCTATTCCTGACCTCCCCCTAACGCCTTGTAGAGGTTAATCAGGCTTTGTATTTCAGAAAATCGGTTTGCCGTCTGTGCCAGTTGTGCGTTGAGCAATGTCTGCCGGGCGGTAAGCACCTCCAGATAGGTGGTGTTGCCATGCTCCATCAGCAGGGAAGTGCTGCGGGCAGCTGTCTGCAAGGAAGCTACCTGCTTGTCCAGCAGTTCGCTTTTGGATAGGCTTGTCTGCCAGGCAGTCAAGGCATCGTTCACCTCGCTGCCTGCATTCAGCAATGTCTGCTGGAAGGCAAGGGAAGCCTCCTCCTGCTGGGCACGGGCTATGCGGTACTGTGCAATGACCTGCCCGCGGGCAAAGAGCGGCTGCGTCAGCGAACCCACTGCCGAAGCCAGGAACTTGCCGGGATTCACAATCATTGAACCGGCAGAATTGGTCCAGCCCGCACTCCCGCCCAGCGTGATGGAGGGATAGAAGGCAGAGCGCGCCGCATTGGTGCCGTAGAACGCCGCTTCCAGTGTCCGCTCAGCCGAGCGGACATCAGGACGGCAGGAAAGCATCTGAACAGGAATCCCTATAGAAAAGCCCACAGGGAACTGCTGCTCTGCCAGCACACCGCGCTCGTAATGACGGGGCGTCTCTGCCAGCAACAGCGCAAGGCTGTTCTCCACCTGGTTTATCTGTTCTTCCAAATCAAGCACGGAAGTCTGCACCTGATAGTACGTGGCCTCCATCTGCGACACGGCGGACTCGTTCGCCATGCCCGCATTCATCAGGGCACGGGTGGAAGCAACGGTTTCCCACCACGTCTCTTCGGTCTGCCTGGAGATGGCAAGCTGCTGGTCCAGCATCAGCAGGGTATAGTAAGTATTGGCTATCCCGGCAATGAGCTGGGTACGCACGGCCTGGCGATAGTCCTGACTCTGCGCATAGAGCGCCTTCGACTGTTTCTTGGCATTGCGCATGCGACCGAAAACATCCAGCTCCCAACTGGCAGTGACGGGCAGCGAATAGGTCTGTGTGGCCTTGCGGCTGTCAAAGCTGCTCACCGTGCCCTGCGGCGCAAGGGCAAAGGAGGGCAGGAAGGCAAGCTTTGCGGACAGCAGGGTAGCTTCGGCTTCCTCCACGCGGAGCTGTGCCGACTGGTAGTCGGTATTGTTCTGCAACCCTTGTTCGATGAGTGCCTGCAGATGTGGGTCGGTGAAAAGCTCGTGCCAGTCCATGCCGCCCAGGCCAAGGTCCAGGCTGTCTTCGGGAGCCACCGGAGAACCGTCGGTGCTCTCCGTAAAAGTGGCTATTTCTTCCCCGTAGAGGCCGTCGGGGACCTCGGTAGCGGGTTTGTATTTGGTGTACACGCCGCAACTGCTGAACAGCAAACCGGCGGCGGACAATAGGATGATATGTTTCTTCATTGTTCCAATCTGTTTTTATTTTATTTTCCTCAATCTTTCGCCCGTTCTGCCTCACTCTTCTGCTTTTCAAGCAATACCTGCATATCGGCTTCTTCCTCCATTGGCGGACGAACCTTCTCCTGTAAGTACTCGAAGATGATGTAGAACACCGGAACGACGAAAAGCAGCGCTAGCGTTCCGATGAGCATGCCGCCTACTACGCCCGTACCCAGCGAAGAGTTACCGTTGGCGCCCGCACCACTCGAGAACATCAGCGGAAGCATACCGAATATCATCGTCAGCACCGTCATCAGGATAGGACGCAAACGGACCTGGGCGGCCGAATAAGCTGATTCCACAATGCCCATTCCCTTGCGGCGCCGCTCGATGGCATACTCCGTAATCAGGATGGCCGTCTTGGCGAGCAAGCCAATCAGCATAATCACACCCGTCTGCAAATAGATGTTGTTCTCCAATCCCAGAACCTTGGCAAAGAGGAATGAACCCATCAGCCCGAACGGTACGGAGAAGATGACCGCAAACGGTATCAGGAAACTCTCATAAAGACATGCCAGGATGAGATAGATAAGGAAGATACAGATGGCATAAATAAAGACAGTCTGCGCACCACCAGTATTGGCTTCCTCACGTGCCATACCTCCGTACTCGTAACCGTAGCCCAGCGGCAATGTCTGTTCTGCCACTTCCGCAATCACTTTCTGCACTTCACCGGACGAATATCCTTCCGCCGGATTCACATTAGCGGCGATAGCGCTGTACAGATTGAAACGGTTTGCCGTCTCCGGACCGAGCACCTTATTCAACGTCACGAACTGGCTGACCGGAGCCATCTCCGTACCGTTGCGCACAAACATATTACCCAGTGCTTGTTCGTCCAGACGATATTCGGGCGATGCCTGCATCATGACGCGGTACACCTTGCCAAACTGATTGTAGTTGGAAATATAGGCACCGCCGCAATAGCTGCCCAATGCGTCGAGCACCGCACCCGGCGAGATACCCGCACGCTTGCACTTGGCAGCATCCACATCTACCGATACCTGCGGGAAATTCATGGCATAAGAGGTATACGCCATAGCCACTTCGGGACGCTGGTTCAACGCACCCAGAAACTGTATCACTGCCTCGTAGAACGTAGCCATGTCACCACCCGTTCTGTCCTGTAGGTTCAGCTCCAGGGAGTTACCCATACCATAGCCCGGAATCATACCCGGCTGGAAGCTGAATATCTGTGCCTCCTTCACACCGTAGAACTGTGCATTGAGACGGGCCACCACAGCGTCGGACGTGTGTTCGCTCCCCTTCCGCTCGCCCCAGTCCTTCAGACGGATGATGATGGTACCGTAGGAAGTGCCCTGACCGGACATCAATCCGTATCCTGCCACCTTGGAATAGTGTTCTATCTCGGGAGTGTTTTTCAGGATGTCCTCCAGCTTGTTCATCACCTTCGTGGTTTCTTCCAGCGTGCTTCCCGGAGACGTGCTGACGTTCACCATGATGACACCCTGGTCCTCCTGCGGCACAAGCCCCGTCTTGGTGGTACTCATCAGGTAAACCAGCAATACGACGGTAGCCGCCAATGAAGTCCACACCATCCAGCGGTGGTGGATGAAGAACATCACACCTTTCTTATATTTGCCCAGCACGGCGTTGAACGAGGCATTGTATGCCGCACGCACCCGTCCGTTGATGCTCTTCGCACTCTTCGTACCGTCCGACGGACGCATCATGATGGCACACAAGGCGGGACAAAGCGTCAATGCCGAAATCATGGAGATGCCCACCGCCGTTGCCATCGTGACACCGAACTGCGTATAGAACACGCCCGAAGTACCGCCCATAAACGTCACGGGGATAAATACCGCCATGAACACGCAGGTACAAGAGATGATGGCCATCGTCACATCGCCCATCGCATCCTTCGTGGCAAGGTAAGGGGACTTGTATCCGGCATCGAACTTGGACTGCACCGCCTCCACCACCACGATGGCATCGTCCACCACCGTACCGATGGCAAGCACCAACGCAAACAGCGTCAAGATATTGAGACTGAACCCCGCAGCCACCAGGCAGGCAAACGTGCCGACCAGCGACACGATAATGGAAATGGAGGGTATAAGCGTACTCTTGAAGTCCTGCAGGAAGAAATACACCACCAGAATTACCAGTATAATGGCAATGACCAGTGTCTCCACCACATTGTGTATGGAAGCGAAGAGGAAGTCGTTGGAACTCATCATCGTCACAAATTCCGTCCCTTCGGGCAGGCTCTTCCTCATCTCGTCTATCTGTGCGGTAATCTGCTTGTTGACGGCGGTTGCGTTGGAGCCTGCCGTCTGGAACATCATGAAAAGTACCGCCGGCTTGCTGTCCATCTCACTGCGGAAACTATAGGTCAGCGTACCCAGCTCCACATCCGCCACGTCCTTCAGACGGAGCACGGAACCGTCACTCTGCGAGCGTACCACCGTGTTCTGGAATTCCTCCACACTCTTCAGACGTCCGCGATACTTCATCGTAAACTGGAACACGTTCTTTGAATTCTCGCCCAGCGAACCGGTAGGCGCTTCGATGTTCTGCTCGCCCAATACGGCGGTCACATCCGAAGGGACCAGTCCATACTGCGCCATCCGTTCCGGTTTCAGCCAGATGCGCATACTGTAGGTATCACCCAGCTCCATTACGTCACCCACACCTTCGATACGTTTGATTTGCGGAATCACGTTGATGTCGAGGTAATTGGCAAGGAACGTCTGGTCGTAGCGCCCGTCGGTGCTCACCAAAGCGCCGATTTGCAGGAAGCTGGTCTGCCGCTTCTGGGTAGTCACACCGATTTTCGTCACTTCGGCGGGCAGCAGTCCCTGCGCCTTGGATACGCGGTTCTGTACGTTCACCGCAGCCATGTCGGGGTCCGTGCCCTGCTTGAAATAGACTTGTATGGTGGCAGAACCGGCATTGGTGGCGGTAGAACTGATGTACATCATGTTCTCCACACCGTTGATGCTCTCCTCCAACGGCATGATGACACTGTTCAGCACGGCTTCGGCATCGGCGCCGGTGTAGTTGGCACTGACATATACCGTAGGAGGCGCAATGTCAGGATATTGTTCCACCGGCAGCGTAAAGAGCGAAATGAGCCCTATCACCAGAATCAGTACGGAGATGGAGATAGCCATCACCGGCCGTTTTATAAATATATTTCCTTTCATCTTAATGGGTCATTGATAGTTGATAAAATAGCAATCATCATTTCACTTGCGTTCCTTCGCGCAGCAGTCCGGCACCTGTGGAAACAATCTCGTCACCCACTTTCAGTCCGTCCAGCACCACGTATTCGCGTCCGTCATTTATTCCTGCCACGGTAATCAGGGTAGAGACGGCCTTGCCATCCACTACCTTGTATACCAATGTCTTGTCCTGCAACTGTACGGTGGCTTCTTGCGGAATCACAATGCAGTTCTTATACGTGGCAGGCACCACCACCGTGCCCGATGCCCCGCTATGGAGCAGGCGCGATTCGTTGGGGAAGACCACGCGTGCCACTACCGTACCCGTCTGGCGGTCGATGACACCACTGATGGACTCGATGGTACCTTTCTTGTCGTAGACGGAATTGTCGTTCAGACGCAGCTCTGCCGCCGGCATGTTCTTCAGCGCCTCGTCCATGCTGCCGTACTGGCGTGTCAGGGCGAGCAACTGGTTCTCGGTCATGGAAAAGTAAACGTACATGTCGCTGTTGTCACTGACCGTTGTCAGCGGTTGCGGCAAGCTGGGGCTGACCAATGCCCCTGCACGGTAGGGCAATGCCCCCACCACCCCGTCGCTGGGACTCTTCACTTCCGTATAAGAGAGGTTGTTGCGTGCGCTTATCTCCTGGGCCTCGGCCTGCGAGAGTTGCGCCTTGGCGGTAAGGTAGCTGTTTTCGGCAGTCTTCAGGCTGAATTCCGAAACCACTTTCTGCGCATACAATTCCTTGTTGCTGTTATAAGTCAGTTCGGCAGTAGCCAGTGCGGCACGTGCCGCTTCCACATTGGCAACGGCCGTTTTGAGTGCAGCCTTGTAGGGAACCTGGTCGATGATGAAAAGCAGTTGTCCCCGGCGCACCTTCTGCCCCTCGGTCACACAAAGCTTCTCGATGGTGCCCGACACTTGCGGATAAATATCTATGTCCTGCCGTCCGCGTATCGTTGCTGAGTACGAAGTGGAAAGCTCTTTGTCCGTCGCCTCCACTTTCATGGTAGCATAAGAAGGTTTCATTCCGGAAGCATCCGATGCCTGCTTGCAAGATGCCAAACACATTGTACAACCGACAATCCCTATCAGCCGTATCCATTTCCTGTTCAATGTAATCATACTTTTTCTCATTGTCTTTTTGTTAAAACTGGTGGCAAAAGTAGGAGAAAGGAACAACGCCATAATGACCAATTACACTCCAAAGATGTTCCTTTTTCGACATTCATCTTTTTTAAGGCTAATGAATTGTCTATAAATGACATATAGAACAAGAAAGCCGCATAATGGAACATCCCATATTTCCCATTATTCACCAACTTTGCAAAACGAAAAAGGAAGAATATGGAGAAAGGGAACATAAAAATCGTAGAAATCGCGGACTTTAAAAACAGCGAACATGTCCTTGACTATGTAGACAATGACTTTGTCATAATCAACAGTCTGGAGGGAAGCCCCTACAATGAAGATACAATAAGATTGGGATGCTTCCTTATCGCTATCTGTCTAGAAGGCTGCATCCAGTTGGACGTCAACTACAAAACCTACCAACTGGAAGCAGGCGACTTACTGCTCGGCCTTCCCAATACCATTATCAGCCACGCGATGGTAAGCCCGAAGCACAAGATAAGGCTTGCCGCATTCTCCACACAGTTCCTACAACGCGTGGTCAAGATGGAGAAGGATACATGGAATACCGTTATGCATATCCACAACAATCCCATAAAGTCTGTCGGGGAGGAAGGGGACAAGGAAATCTTCAAATTCTACCGAGAACTGCTTATGGCAAAGATAAACGACGAGCCTCATCACTATCACAGGGAAGTGATGCAATACTTGTTTTCTGCCATTTTCTGTGAGATGTTGGGACACCTCAACAAAGAAGTGAACCCTTCAGAAATGACAGTCGATACAAAAGAAAGCATCAAACAGTCCGACTATATCCTGCGTAAGTTTATAGAGATGTTGTCCAAAGACAACGGCATACACCGTTCTGTAGGATATTATGCCGATGCACTCTGCTATAGTCCCAAACACTTTTCGAAGGTCATCAAGCAGGCATGCGGACGTACACCGCTTGACTTGATTAACGAAAGTGCCATCGAGCACATCAAGTACCGGCTGAAGCATTCGGACAAGTCCATCAAGGAGATTGCAGAAGAATTTAATTTCCCCAACCAGTCTTTCTTCGGGAAGTATGTGAAGTCTTATCTGGGTATGTCTCCGGCACGCTACCGCAATACGAAAGAGGAATGATTTCCCCTACTCTTGGGGCTCACTCCGTAAAGGTCTGCATTAGGAAGCTAAACCTTAACTTTACGACGCTAAAGGTCAACTTTACGATGGCTAAACCTCAACGTATCACTTCATCACACACCGCATCCTGGAAAGCGCGTGCTTCCCTGCCCGACAGTGCATTCTGGTTCATGATGGCAAAGGCTATCTCGTGTCCGTTGCGGGCTTTAAGGTAGCCGGCCAGGCAGTTGATGGCGGTAAAGGAACCCGTCTTGGCATGTACATTTCTGTGGGAAAGGGTGCCTTTCTTCATGCGGAACTCCAGTGTACCGTCCACGCCGCCAATGGGCAAAGCCTTATAAAGTTTCTGGAAAACATCCGTACGCGAGTAGGCATATCGCAGGAAAGAAACCAAGAGTTCCGGTGAAATGTAGTTGTAATTGGAAAGGCCGCAACCATCTGCCAGATTATACCTATCGGGGTTATATCCCATCTCTTTTATCAGCATGCGGATGGCGGAAAGCCCGTCCTCGGCAGAGACACGCTTCTTTCCGCTGCTCTGCACACCCAACCGGCAGAGCATGGCTTCGGCATTGAGATTATCGCTCTCCTTCATTATCTGTTTCACCACATCCTGCACGGAAGTTTCGTAGGAAGCCATCCGTACGGAGAGGCTGTCTTGCCGGAACTCACCGAAGAGGTAAGAGACTTCCGCTTCTGCCGCCGGAATGCACCGGATGCCTCGTGCCTGCAACCGTTCCATAAAGGTATGCATGAAGAAGTCCTGCGAAGAAAATATATTGACCGTACCTGCACGGCGGGCATCGACGTTGCCCGTCACGGTGATGTTGTTCCCGTTCACCAGCCAGTCGCGCGACACACGGAAACGTCCGGCAGAAGGGGTACGGCTTTGGGTCTTGTTCGTCAGTGTATAATAGGAAGAGGCGGGAGTGCATTCAAGGCGTGCGCTGTCGCCCCGTTCGCCGGGTGTGGCGGTAACCTTCACCACTCCTTTATTCAGCATCAGCGGTGAGAGGTAGGGCTGGAAGGAATAGGGAGTATCATCCCACAACCAGCCGCTGCCCCAGTACAAGGAGTCTTTCATGGAGACATCTCCATACACCTTGCCTTTGATGACAGAGAAGGGGAAACGGGCCACGGTAGCCACCAGGGAATCCAATGCCTCTTCATCAAACTCCGGGTCGTAACCGCCTATCACATACATATCCCCCTGCAAGGTATCGCGCTCAATGGTTCCCTGATACCACACTTCCGTACGGAACGGCTCGTCGGCTTCGGGACGGGAAAGGGCGGTAATGGTGGTCAGCAGCTTCATGGTGGAAGCGGGACGGGAAAGCTTGTCCGCCTGATAGCCGTACAAGGGCTTTCCGGCAGTCAGGTCATAGACCGAAATGGCCACATTAGAGCCTGCGGGAAGTTTGTGTTCTATCAACGCATCAATCCGCGCAGAGAGCGGCTTCACCGGAGTTACCGTCTCTTGGGGCCATAATGGGAGCAGGCAGACGGATAAAATTAACAGCAACAATATCCTTTTCATAAATATATTTATCTTTAAAGGCAAAAGTACGACAATCTTACAAATGAACAACAACGAGGTAGTCTTTTCATAAATTATATCCAGCCATCCATCTTAATATTCCTTTAAAAATACTACTTTTGCATAGATTGCATAGGCAAAATCTCCCAGTTACTATCACTCTAAAATTGATGTACCATGAAACTACAACTTACAATTGCCAGCTTTACAATATGCCTCCTTTTCTCCCCCATGCTTCGGGCACAAGAATCTCCGCGCATTGTCAGTTATGACTTAACCGTACAGATTGATGTACCGAACCGACAAGTCGAAGTTGGCTGTTCGTTTGAAGTCGATTTCCATGACAGTGACTCAATCTCGTTGGTACTATGGCGCCATGCCCGTATCGACACACTACGCCACAGCAGCCGGGAGATAACCTACCGTTTCGATACGCTTGCCCCAGCACCTGCCCAATTCATTCCCGACGGACGGACCTTGACCCTCTACCGGCCGGCAGGAGCCGATGACCGCTGCCGCATAAATACCCGTTACACACTCTACATGCAGGAAGTGCAGGGCCCTGCAAAATCATTCAATGACCATTGGATTGAACTTGGTTACTATACGGGATGGTATCCTGTCTGCAACGGTAACCGGGCAGATTATTCGCACTTACGAATCGGCATCACTGACGGTTATACGGTGAGCGGCTCAGGTATTATTTCCCATACAGAAGAAGGGATGTGGGAAATGGAGCAACCTTGGGAGAATTTCGACAATGTTATCCTGGCTTCACCCATGCTGAAAAGCCGCCGCATCAATGATAACGGAACTACCATTGAACTTATCTATACAGACTTCCCGGATGCCGGTGCAGACTCGGCACTTCAATGTTGCTACAATGCCTTGAAATTCTTCCGACGCCTTTATAAAATTGCGGGAGATGAGGATATTTACATGAAATTCCTGCTTTCAGCTTCCGGCACCTCAGGAGGGTACAGCCGTAAAAATTTCATTATGCTCAGTTCCCGAACATTCAATGAATATGTACTCAAGAACACCGCCCACGAAATCGGCCACTTCTGGTGGAACAAGGCTCCGGTGGAATCTTGGCACGACTGGCTGAACGAATCTTTTGCCGAATTCAGTGCTTTGCAATACATACGCCACGCCCGCGGCGAAAAAGCCTATGCCGCTTACATCGACGCCTACCGTAAGGAAACACGCCATATCCGTCCTATCTGGGGTATTGACCGCAACGACCGCGAAGCGCATCTTGCCCTCTATAGGAAAGGGTCAGTACTACTCGCCGACCTGCTTGTCCGAGTGGGTGAAGAACCTTTCTTCAACTTTCTGGCAGGTGTCATCCAAGCCCATATAACATCGGCTTTCCTGGATTTTGCGGAAAGCCGATTGGGACGTAAAAACCGGGACTGGATTGAAAAGCGGTTAAAAGAATAAACACCTGATTATTCTTCAACTGTTCCTTTCGCCACCGGCTTCTCAAAATGAGTGCCGCACTTCCTGCATACATACTCCCAATGCTCAGTGCCCGGAGGTGCGGCCGACAATGCCGCAATAACAGCAGCCACCACAGCACGCACCCGATGGCTCTTCTTCAGCACAAACTTAATCTCATCCGAACCGCAATGGGGGCAGTACCTCAACTGTTCCGGAATCATCTGGTTCCGTTCAAGCAGACGGAGGGCATTGTCATATTCGTCCTCATAGACAAATATATCCACTCCCGTGACATCACGGACATATCCGCGCATCACGGAAGACATGTTTTCATTATGCAAAACAGACGCAATGCCCTCATTCTTCAAGGCACCCTGAATAACATGTGCCTGAAAGGCATCGTCGCAGGTGATTAGCTTTACGGTTTTCATCTTTTATGTTTATATGAAACAATAGTCATGGGTTCTACAATGCCTCCTTGAATATCTCTCCCACCGTGGGGTGCGGAAAGACAATCTTCTTCCATTCATCGGCAGTAAGTTTCAGTTCAATAGCCATGCCTGCCAGCGTGATGATTTCCGAAGCGGGATTACCCAAGACATGTGCCCCCAATACGGTATCGTCACTGCCCAACAGTAACTTGCAGACGCCATTCACTCCTTCATTCTCTGCTACAAAGCGACCACTGTACGCCATCGGCAGCTTCACGGCACGATAGGCAACGCCTCTCTTCTGCAGGGATTCTTCTGTCTCGCCCACACCGGCTATTTCGGGATTGGTATATACCACGCCGGGGATGGCACGGTAGCTCATGGCATCCTTCTTGCCAATGATGGAATGTATGGCTACTTCTGCCTCGCGGACGGCTGTATGCGCCAGCAAGGAATATCCCGTCAAGTCGCCGCAAGCATATACTCCGGGAACTGAAGTCTGCATCTGTCCGTTGACAAAGACATTTCCGCGCTCCGTTCTTTCCAAGCCCAGATTCTCCAATCCGAAGCCTTTCATTACCGGACGGCGCCCGACACTCATCAGAAGCCGTTCGGCAACGACGGAACCGGGACCGTCGGCTGTTTCATAATTCACCTGGATAAGGGAAGAAGCTTCGGCAGTATCCGGCATGACAGACACTACTTTTGCACTCAGCATGAACTTGATTCCCCGCTTAGCGTACTCTGCACGGAGCATACCCGCCAGCTCTCGGTCCATACCGCCTCCCAGTATCTCGTCCAGCATCTCGACGACGGTTACCTGCACTCCCAGGCTGTTGAAGAAAGAAGCGAACTCCATACCGATGACACCGCCGCCGATGATGGCAAGCGAAGCGGGCAGTTCCTTGTTATCCAGTGCATCACGATGAGTCCAATAGGACACTTTGTCTATGCCGGGAATGGCAGGGACAAAGGTTTCGGAACCGGTGCAGAGCAGCAGGTTATCGCATTCGTAGGTTTCTCCGCCGCACTCCACATGATTCTTGTCCGTCACTGTGGCCCCTCCGCTGACAATCGTCACACCATGGGCAGTCAGCTTTCCTTTGATTCCCAATACCAGCTTGCGTACTACCTTCTGCTTGCGGGCAATAATCTTGGGCAAATCAAACGATACTTCGGGCACACTGACCGCATACTTTGCAGCATGGCGGGCTCCGTCATAGGTCTTGGCCGAATACAACAAGGTCTTGGTAGGGATACACCCTTCATTCAGGCACACTCCACCGAGACTCTGCTTCTCAAATAGTACGACACTCAATCCTACTTTTCCGGCAGCTTCGGCAGCAGTATATCCCGCAGGACCTCCACCGATAATGGCAACTTGGTATTTCATGGAATTAATGGTTAGTGGTTAATGATTAGCGATAATTTGTGCGCAAGTTAATAAAACCCGTATTATCCGACAAAAAAGAACACTTCTTTCTTTCGGAGAATACAGCGTAAAGAGGAAATAATTATCTTTGTCGGGCAGCATTTACAAAGAATGCCACGTCCAATGGACATAATCAAATAATAACCAACATGAAAACGACTGACTTATTCCAATCCATCCTTTTGTTCGCTCTTTTCCTTTGCGGCCTGACGGCTTGCAATGATAGCGATGAAATCCGCCTCTCGCCCTTTCAGGAAACTACCGTGAAGGGCGAAGCCTCTACCCTGCAGATAGACCTAACACGCGGCGACTGGCGCATAACCTCCATCACCACCCCATGGGGAGACCTCATGATGGATGGCAACAAGCTCCCACAACTGGAAGGTACGGGAAGCCTGCATTATAAATGGTGGGACTTGGAACGGGACACCGACAGCCATCTCATCCTGCACTTTAAAGACAACTTTGACTTAGGTGAATCCCGTAGCCTCATCATCAACCTTGAGATGAAAACGGGACTCTACAAGGAACAAATCATCATACACCAAGAACCGTGCACTAACTTCTATCAGATAGAGTCCATCGAATACAGCGTGGAAGAAGGTGACGGAGTGAAAGAAGCCGGAACAGGACCTGATAAGAGTACCTATAAAAATGAAAATCTGGGAAACACAACCGACAAGCATGACTACTATCCATTCATCAATAAATGGACAGAATACGCATTCATACCCGATGGGCACTCTGATGAAACCTTCAAAAGCATAGACCCGGAGAAACGTAGCATCTATCTGCCCAACCACATAGAAGACGGAAAAATAATCATGGGACAACAACTGTTATTCTTCATCAACCAAGGCAAGTATTACAAAGAAGACGAACTGAGATATAAACATTTTGAAGTAGACATAGTAGGTATGAAATGGAACATATACACTTCAACCATCTACTACAAACGGCTTCAAGTGACATTCACCGCCACTCTTTCACGTCCCGGTAGCGATACAAAGAAGGTACTCAAGGGTAAATTCATGCAGAGATACCCTTATGACTGCTCGGAAATACATCACGAAGTAAAGGATTCTTTAGAAGATTAGAGTCCGGTGTCTGTCAGACAAGACTCCACCTCCTCCCTGCTCAATGCCGGAGCTTGCCCATCGGCAAGCTTACGGCATACCAGCCGACCGGCCGCCAGCGCTTCCACCTTTGTTGCAAATGGCAGGCGACCGCTCAAAGCAGGTATAAAAGGTTGATATATCAGGGTATCGGCTCCATGCAGCACCACGTAGCCGTAACCGCCTTCCACCTCCATCACCCGGCATTTCAACTCATTGCCACCGCCGGCAGTATGACCCGAACAGCAAGAAAGGCATACCGCCATCACAGCCGGTACACCTATCTTTATCATAATAAACATCAGCTTCATAAGTTCCGTTCAGTTATGGGGCGAATCAGACTTCCTCTTCCTCATCGGGTAGAAGTTCGTACACATCATCAAAGTAGCTGGTACCACTTGTTCCTGTCAGCACAAAACCACGTTCGCCGGTAGAGAAACCAACGGCAGCCCTGCGCGAAGAAGCACCGGAAGGATAATTATGTACATCTGTAATGGGGGGAAAGTCGTCATCGGAATCGCCGTACCATAAGTCCTTGTCAGGGTCGTACAGCCAGTAGTCGCTGCTCAAGGAAGTGCTGTTACGTATTCCCGTAGCCACAAATCCCCTTCCACCGATGACGAAGGATACGGCTTCGGACCGTGTGATGGCGTAGTCATCGTCATAGTCATTGTCGGAGTCCGTATCGGCAATGTCACGCAACTGGGTCCAGTTGCTTCCGTCGAACTTCCAGAAATCCACCAGATCGGTACTGTTGTTTCGCCCGCAACAGATGTAGGCCACCTCATCGATGACGAATGCCGTACCGAAGTAGCGCTTCTCGCCTCCATACCCGCTCACCGCTTCCCATTGCGAACCTTCGGCGCCATTGGGGTTGAAACGGTAGAAGTCCATCTTGTAGGCACTCTCGCTGCCGGTAGCGTCGCTGTTGCAGCCCGTACCGACATAGCCATATCCGCCTATACTGAAAGCCAGGGCACCATCGCGTACTCCACCTTTGAAGTCGTCTTTCCGTGTCCAGGTATCCGTGGCAGGGTCATACTCCCAGGTATCTGCTACACAGTAGGACGAGGAGCCGTCCTTTACGGAACCGGTCGTAATGTATCCCTTGCCATTCACGGCAAAGCCCACGGCAGCCTTGCGCCCGGCAACGGGCATGTCGGCACACTGCGTCCAGCTGTTCCGGCTCATGTCATACTCCCAAAGGTCGTTCAGGTAATCCTTGTTCGCTCCGTAGAAGCCGCCACACAAATATCCATAATTGCCGATGGTGAAGCCGGAGGCATAAGCGCGGTACACACCGTTATAGCTGGCTTTCTTCATCCACTGCCCCTGAGTGTATTCAT
>ERZ1106919.1301-NODE-1301-length-16613-cov-3.241575_pt1 | contig 16613 bp, 17 predicted proteins | sample MGYA00403654_ERZ1106919 | MGnify/ENA primary metagenome ERZ1106919 (study PRJEB35170, sample SAMEA104062450) | human gut metagenome | biome: human gut; feature: human-associated habitat; material: faeces | place: Denmark | collected 2012-10-08 ... | reverse complement strand
TCTATATCTCACCCCCTTAGCCTAAAACTTTTAAAACTTCTGTATCTTCATTTACGGCTTTGGCTGCAACTACATTACCTGTCTTTTCGGTAATCTTATAGCACTTAATTCCTTTTCCGCCACGATGCTGTACGGTAAATTCATCTATATCCGTTCTCTTGCCCATTCCGTACTCTGATACGATAAGCATATGCGTTCCCTGGGTATTTAACTGCATTGCGACTACTTCATCATCATATGAAAGATTCATACCTATAACACCCATAGATACTCGTCCTGTCGTTCTTACATCATTTTCATCAAATCTGATACACTGACCATGCTTTGTGACAAGGAAGATGTCCTTTGTATTGTCAGTGACTTTAACTTCTATCAGATCATCGTCATCCCTGAGGTTTATCGCCTGAAGTCCTGATTTTCTAATATTGGCATATTCCATTATGGATGTTTTCTTTACAATACCTTTCTTTGTTGCCATAAAGAGATATTTATTTTCGTCATAATCACGGAGCGTTATAACCGCTGTTATCTTCTCTTCTGGCATTAGCTGAATAAGGTTGATTATTGCTGTTCCTCTCGCCGTACGGCCACATTCAGGTATCTGATACACCTTAAGCCTATACATTCTTCCTTTGTTTGTAAAGAATAATACATCTGAATGAGTTGAAGTTATTAAAACATTTTCTACAAAATCATCTTCTTTTGTAGTCATTGCTTGAATACCTCTTCCCCCTCTTCTTTGAGCTGAATATGTATCAGCAGAAATTCTCTTAATATATCCTGAATTAGTTAATGTAATAACAACATCTTCTTCTTGAATTAAATCTTCTATGTCTATTTCATTAACTACTTTTTGAATTTCAGTTCTTCTTTCATCATTGTATTTGCTCTTTATTTCTCTAAGCTCTTCCTTGATTACTCCAAGAAGCTTCATTTCATCAGCTAATATACTATTTAAATATTCAATGTATTGCATAATTTCATTAAGTTCTTCTTCTATCTTATCTCTTTCAAGACCTGTTAATCTTCTTAATCTCATTTCTAAGATTGCTTGAGCTTGTTTTTCACTTAATTGGAATCTTTCCATTAATGTGCTTTTTGCAATATCACTTGTTTTTGAATTTCTAATAATATGAATTACATCATCAATATTATCAAGAGCTATTTTTAACCCTTCTAATATGTGTGCTCTAGCTTCTGCTTTATTTAATTCAAATACAGTTCTTCTAGTAACCACTTCTTTTTGGAATGCTATATAATGAGTTAATACTTCCTTAAGATTTAATATTTTTGGTTCATTATCTACTAATGCTAGCATGATAACTCCAAAAGTATCTTGCATCTTTGTATGTTTAAATAATAAATTTAAAATTACATTTGGATTAGCATCTCTCTTAAGTTCTATTACTATTCTCATACCTTCTCTATCAGATTCATCTCTTAAATCTGATATTCCAGTAATCTTCTTATCTTTAACTAAGTCAGCAATATTTTCTATAAGCTTAGCTTTATTAACTTGATAAGGAATTTCAGTAACAACTATTCTGTTTCTTCCATTTTCCTCTTCAATTTCAGTTTTTGATCTAACGACAATCTTTCCTTTTCCTGTTTCATAAGCTGCTCTTATACCAGCCTTACCCATAACTATTGCACCAGTTGGGAAATCAGGTCCCTGTATTGCTGTCATAAGTTCTAAAACAGTAGTCTCTGGATTATCTATTAGCATTATTGTTCCATCAATAATCTCTCCTAAGTTATGTGGAGGTATATTAGTTGCCATACCTACCGCTATACCTGATGAACCATTTACTAAAAGGTTTGGATATCTTGAAGGTAATACTACTGGTTCTTTTTCCTCACCATCAAAGTTTGGCATAAAATCAACAGTTTCTTTTCTAATGTCTCTTAACATTTCCACTGCTATCTTATTCATCTTTGCTTCTGTATATCTCATTGCCGCTGCACTATCACCGTCTACAGAACCAAAGTTTCCATGTCCATCAACTAATGTATATCTTAAAGAGAAATCTTGCGCCATTCTTACTAATGCATCGTAAACTGAGGAATCACCATGTGGGTGATACTTACCTAAAACTTCCCCAACTATTCTGGCACATTTTCTGTATCCTTTTTGAGGCTCTAAGCCTAATTCTTGCATTGAGTAAAGTATTCTTCTATGAACTGGCTTAAGACCATCTCTTACATCAGGAAGTGCTCTACCAACTATAACACTCATAGCATAGTCGATATAACATTTTTTCATCTCACTATTTATATCAACATGGATATATTTTCCCTCATTTAAATTCATGTACTTCACCTCGTATTAGTACTAAATATCTAAGTTACTAACTTTCTTAGCATTTTTTTGTATAAACTCTCTTCTTGGTTCAACTTTATCTCCCATTAAGATAGTGAATATTTCATCAGCTGCAATAGCATCTTCTACTGTAGCTTTTAAAAGTATTCTTTCTTCTGGATTCATTGTAGTATCCCATAATTGGTTTGCATTCATTTCACCAAGACCTTTGTATCTTTGTATATCAACTGAACTATCTTTACCGCCCATTTCATTTAAAGCACTTTCTAACTCTTCATCACTATATGCATAAACTTCTTTTTTACCTTTGCTTATCTTGTAAAGAGGTGGTTGTGCTATAAATACATGCCCTTCATCAATAAGAGGTCTCATATATCTGTAGAAGAACGTTAGTAGTAATGTTCTAATATGTGCACCATCCACATCGGCATCAGTCATGATTATGATTCTGTTATATCTAAGCTTTGATACATCAAAATCTTTTCCAATACCAGCACCAAAAGCTGTAACCATTGATCTTATTGAATCTGCATTTAGTATTCTATCTAATCTTTGTTTCTCAACGTTTAAGATCTTTCCTCTAAGTGGTAGTATCGCTTGGAATTTTCTATTTCTTCCTTGCTTTGCTGAACCACCAGCTGAATCCCCTTCCACTATATAGATTTCACATTCCATTGGATCTTTAGAAGAGCAATCTGCTAATTTACCTGGTAATGTTGATCTTTCAAGCACAGATTTTCTTGTAAGCTCTCTGGCTTTTCTAGCTGCATCTCTAGCTCTAGCTGCCATTAATGCCTTATCTATTATTATTTTTCCTACAGCTGGATTTTCTTCTAAGAAAGTACCTACTCCTTCAGTAACAATTGAGTCAACTACACCTCTTACTTCAGAGTTTCCAAGCTTAGTTTTTGTTTGTCCTTCAAATTGCGGTTCAGATATTTTCACAGAAACTACTGCTGTAAGACCTTCTCTTACATCATCTCCTGAAAGATTCTTATCGCTTTCTTTTATGTGACCAAACTTCTTAGCATAGTCATTGATAACTCTTGTTATTGCTGTCTTAAAACCAACTAAGTGAGTTCCACCTTCTATTGTATCTATGTTATTGGCAAATGAATAAAGATTTTCTGTATATCCATCATTGTATTGAAGTGACACTTCAGCTATGATTCCATCTTTTTCTCCTTCAACATAGATTGGTTCTGGATGTAATACATCTTTATTTCTATTTAAATAATTTACAAATTCCTTTATACCACCTTCGTAGTAATAAGTTTCAACATTTTCTTGTCCTTCTCTCTTATCTGCTAAAGTGATACGAATTCCTTTATTAAGAAAAGCAAGCTCTCTTAATCTACTTTGTAGTATTTCAAACTCAAATTCTGTTGTCTCAAATATTTCATGATCTGGTTTAAACCAAGTCTTTGTACCATGACCGTCACTTTCACCTATTTGAGTAACATCACCTAAGATATTTCCTCTTGAATATTTTTGTTGCCATACTTTACCTTCTCTTGTTACTGTAACTTCACAAGCTTCTGATAATGCATTAACAACTGATGCCCCAACACCGTGAAGCCCTCCGGATACTTTGTATCCTCCTCCACCAAATTTTCCACCAGCATGTAACACTGTCATGATAACTTCAATAGTTGATCTTCCCATTTTAGGATGTATTCCTACAGGCATACCTCTACCGTTATCTACTACAGTAATAGAATTATCTTCATTTATCGTAACTTCGATATGGCTACAGAATCCTGCTAATGCCTCATCAATACTATTATCAACAATTTCATAAACTAAATGATGAAGTCCTCTTGAGCTTGTAGTCCCTATGTACATACCCGGTCTTTTTCTTACCGCTTCTAAACCTTCTAAAACCTGAATCTGACTTTCATCATAACTTTGCTTGTTTTCTGTCAAGACATATTCCTCCTTAATCTTTGATATATATAAACTAAAGGCTAAATATCGGACTTAAGGATTATAATCAATATTTGTTCTCTTTGTTAATGTTGACGATGAAATTGGTGATAAATAAACCTTGCTCATCTTATTAACTTCAGCTATAACAAATGATTTTGGACTCTCCTTAGAAATCTTTTCAACAAATCCATCTTCTTCAGCCATTCTTAAAAAAGATATGGTATCTGAACTATACATAGAATTATGTATATCAAATATTCCTATTACATCTTTTATTGGTACTACTACATTTTCTCCCAAATGTAAAAACATACTATTTCCTCCTTGTAAGTAAGATTCAAATACTTTATTTAATCCAACTTATTTTCCTAAAAACAGAGTTTCCTTACGAGTTTACTATTTCTCCATTCTTAACTTTAAAGACTTTTGCCTTTTCGTCTAAATATTCATATAAATCTTCTATACCAGTACATGTAATAACAGTTTGTATCTGTCCTATTGTACTTAAAATATATTTTTTTCTATTAAAATCTAGTTCTGATAATACATCATCTAAAAGTAAAACTGGAAATTCTCCTGTAAGCTCTTTTATTATTTCTAGTGATGAAAATTTCATAGTTAATACTGCTGTTCTCTGTTGCCCTTGGGATCCATAACTCTTAGTATCAATATCGTTTATATAGACAAAAAAATCATCCCTATGTGGACCAATGGATGTTGTTCCTCTATCGCAATCCTTACTTCTATTCTTTTCTAATAGTGTGTAAAAATTTTCTTTAATATTTTCTAAGTCCTTTATAGTACTAATATACTTAAAATTTATCTTTTCTTTTCCCGATGTGATATCAGAGTGTATTTTTTCAGCATACTTATTTAGACTCTCAATGTATTTAATTCTCTCTCTAATTATATTATATCCAAATTCAACCAATTGCATATCATATATTTCTAGCATTTCACTACTGGTACTTCTATTTCTTAGCAATATATTCCTTTCGTTAAGAACTTTATTATACTGAACTAGATTATAATAATACTTTGGATTTAGCTGACATAATTCCATATCAATAAATTTTCGTCTTACTCCTGGAGAATCTTTTATTATTCTAAGATCCTCCGGAGAAAACATCACAACATTGAAATTTCCAAATAATTCGCCTATTTTTTTTATTTTTATTTTATTAATCCTTATGGATTTCTTTCCGTCCTTAAGAATGCTTATATCTATCCTTTTATCAAGTCTTTCTCTGCCTACATCAACACTTATAAATGCATGTTCACCATTCCAATTAATAAGCTCTTTATCTTTTGATGTTCTATGAGATTTTGCAAAAGCACAGTAATATATAGCTTCTAGTATATTAGTTTTTCCTTGAGCATTATCTCCCATGAACACATTAACATTAGGACATAATTTAATATCTAATGCATTATAATTTCTATAATTAAGCATTTGTAGTCTTTTAATAAACATCTTAAACACCCATAATATTATAACATATATAAACTTTTAATAGTTAATTTTAAAATAGCATTTATACTACTTTAAAAGTTTCACCATTAAATTCTACAATGTCACCTCTATATAATTTTTTTCCTCTTTGAGTACAAACTTCACCGTTTACTTTTACTAATTCATCTAAAACATACATTTTAGCTTCTGAACCTAATGATGCTGCCCCACAGAATTTTAAGAATGAATCTAATTTTATAAATTCAGTTTGAATTTTAACTTCCATAGTTTTATCTTTCTTGCATATATATACGTTTATTATGCAAGTTCCTCCTATCTTACTAATCTAACAGGTAAAACTAAATATTTTGAATTATTCATATTTTTTCCTTTTATTACGCAAGGAGTTATACCTGATGTCATTTCCATAACAATTTCTTCTTCTTCCATATTCTTAAGAACATCTAATAAATATCTTGAGTTAAATGCAATTTGAACTTCTTCTCCTTGCAGATTGATTGCAACTTCCTCTCTTACTTTTCCCAATTGAGAATTAGAAGTGATAATTAAAATGTCTTCTTGCACATCTAATTTGATTAAGTTGCTATTTCCATCTTTAGCCATTAAAGATGCTCTTTCAATACCATTTTGAAGTTCTTGCTTTTTAACATTAACAATTAGCTTATGTTCTTGAGGTAAAAGTGAGTTGTAATTTACAAATTTACCTTCTAGTAATCTTGAAATCACTTTTGTAGTTTTTAAATTAAATAAAATGTGATTATTTGTGAAGGTAATTTCAACTAAATCTGAATTATCTTCTAAAATTTTAGATACCTCATTTAAAGTTTTTCCAGGAATTACGACTTCTATGTCATTATCTATATCTAAAAGTTCATTTCTGATGGCTAATCTATATCCATCTAATGCTACTAAATTTAATTGTTTATCTTTTACTTCAAAAAGAATTCCTTGAAGTATTGGTCTTGCTTCATCTTGAGCAATAGCAAATGAAGTACCTTTAATCATATTTTTTAATAAATTTTGTGGAACTTCAACTTTTAAATCTTCGTTTATTGTTGGTAACATTGGATAATCACTTGGATTCATGTAAACCAAGTTAAATACTGATTTTTCACAAGTAACTTGTATTAAATCATTATCAGCTATTTCTATTTTTACATCTGAGTTTGGTAGTTTTCTAATAATCTCACCAAATAATCTAGCATCTAAGACTATTTTTCCAGCTGTAGTAACTGTAGCTTCTACTTTAGTTTCAATACTTACATCCATGTCTGATCCAATAAGTGTTAAACCTTTATCATTAGCCTCTATGTAAATACCTTCTAAAATTGGCATTGTAGTTTTTCCAGTTATAGCCTTAGTTACTATAGAAATACCTTCTTGTAATTTTTGTTTTGAACATATGAAATTCATAAGACAACCTCCTAAAGTTATGCACAGTTATGCACATAGATTTATAGACAATATATATAGATAATATAATATAATTATTAATAATAATAGTAGTAGGGCGTGTGGATATGTGGATAACTATTGTAAACACTGATTTTTTCTATGTTTATAAGAAAAAAATACTGTGGATAAGTTGGTGACAAATTTGAACACTTATCCACAATATCCACACACTAATAATTTTAAAAAAGATATCCACCGGTTATTCACAGGTTATTATCAACAGGTGTGAATAACTTTATTTTTGAGTTATTTTTTTAGTTATGTCATCTATTGTACGTTGTAGGCTTTCATCGCTTTTTAAGCCTTCTGAAATCTTTTCATACGCATGAATAACCGTTGTATGATCACGTCCTCCAAACTCTTCGCCTATCTTTGGAAGTGACATATCTGTAAGCTTTCTGCTTAAATACATGGCTATTTGTCTTGGGTATGCAATATTTCTTGTTCTTCTTTGAGATTTTAAATCTTCTACTCTTAAATTAAAGTAAGCTGCTATTACATCTTGAATAAGATCAATAGTGATATTTTTATTTTGCTTATTTGAAATAATATCTTTTAATGCTTCAGTTGCTAAATCAACGGTAATTTCTCTATTTGTTAGAGAAGAGTACGCAACTATTCTTATTAGTGCACCTTCTAACTCTCTTATATTAGATTTAATTTTTGTAGCAATATAAACCATAACTTCATTAGGAACGTTTAATTTTTCCACATCAGCTTTTTTCTTTAATATAGCCATTCTAGTTTCAAAATCAGGCGCCTGTATATCAGCTATTAGACCCCACTCAAATCTAGAACGAAGTCTATCTTCAAGTGTTGGAATTTCCTTTGGCGGCCTATCAGATGATAGAATTATTTGCTTATTAGCATCATGTAGAGTATTAAATGTATGGAAGAATTCTTCTTGAGTTCTTTCCTTACCAGCAATAAATTGAATATCATCAATTAAAAGAACATCCACACTTCTATACTTAGTTCTGAATTCCTCGTTCTTATCATCCTTGATAGAATTGATAAGTTCATTAGTGAATTTTTCAGAAGAAACGTAAACTACTTTAGCATTTGGATTTCCTTGAAGTATGTAATGACCTATTGCATGCATTAAGTGGGTTTTTCCAAGTCCAACGCCTCCATAAATGAACAGGGGATTATAAGCTTTTGCTGGAGATTCTGCAACTGCTAAAGATGCAGCATGAGCAAATCTATTACTGTTACCGATAACAAAAGAATCAAAGGTATATTTAGGATTTAATGTACTTGACATTTCATCGCTTACAGTAATACTCATTGAATCTTTATGGTTTTGCTCACTTGAATCTGTTGGCTTATCAGAATTGGCTTCTTGGATTTCCGATTCAGTAAGAAATTCAACATTATACTGCTTAGAACAAGCTGAATATATTGAGTTTATTACTAAATCTTTATATCTTTTTTCTAATATATCTTGAGTGAAGACATTAGGAACACTGATTTTAATAGTATTTGATGAAATTGATATAGGCTCACAACTTTTGATCCAGGTATTAAAACTAACTTCAGACATCTCGCCTTTAATAATATTTAGGGTATTTTCCCATAATTTTTTTAAATCAGTTTCCATCTAGCTTATCCTCCAAAAAAAATTATAAACAATTTAGTCACAGGTTAGTCACAAAGTTATCAACAGAGACAAGCTGCTGTTAATAAAGTGAATAAAAGTTATTCACATGTTGACAAATATGTAGATAACATAATTATAATATATTTATCCACAGATATGATATATGTAATTTTAAACAATAAAAAAAGTGTATAAAGCCAGTAAATTCGACAATACTACATACTGTATAACAAAATATCAAAAAATTTTGAACAAGTTATACACAAAGATATCCACAATTGTGGATAAGTTGAGTTATTCACAAACTTATTCACACTTATGTTAATAATATCATATATACATGTGGGTTTTCAATAAGTTATCCACAATTTTTAAAACTGTGCATAACTTTATCAACAAGTCCACGGAATTTAATTCATATTGACACGAAAAAGGTAAGTATATATAATAATAAGGTAAATTTTAATTTAAGAAGATATAGTTTTTACTATAGAAATTTAGCTTAAAGGGGGTGCATTGTTAATGTTCATGACATACCAACCAAAAAAGAGACAAAGAAAAAAAGAACACGGATTCAGAAAGAGAATGTCTACTGCATCAGGAAGAAACGTTCTTAGAAGAAGAAGACAAAAAGGTAGAAAAAAATTAACAGCATAAGGGCCGCAGATGTGGCCTTTTTCTGCATATGCAGATAGTTAAGGAGCGTATAATATTACTTATGATATATAAATTAAGAAAAAACGCAGAATTTAGACTTGTTTATAAAAAAGGAAAATCTTATGCTAACAACTTATTGGTACTATACGTTTTTCCTAATAAAAAAAATAAGGATGATAATAATATTCCTTATAATAAATTAGGTATATCCGTTAGTAAAAAAGTAGGTAATAGCGTAGTTAGAAGTAGAAGCAAGAGATTAATATATGAAGCTTACAGATTAAATTATCATGAACTTAAGCCAGGATATGATTATGTATTTGTAGCCAGAAGCGCTATAAAGGATAAAAAATATTCTGATGTGGAAGGAGCTATGAAAAATTTATCTAAAAAGGCAGGAATATATTTATAATGAAAAAAGTGCTTTTGCAAATAATAAATTTATATCAAAAATATTACTCTCCCACAAGGCCAGCTAGATGTATTTTTGTACCATCTTGTTCGCAATATGCTGTGGAAGCCATAGAAAAATATGGCTCCATAAAGGGGAGTTATATGGCTATCAAAAGAATTTTAAGGTGTAATCCTTTTAACAAAAACGGGGGATATGATCCTGTAAAATAAGGAGGTTATTTTCAATGTGGAGTGCTATAGTTAATGGAATGACTGCAATCTTCAGTGCGTTACATTCTTTTATAGTATCTTTAGGGATACCAGAAAACAAGGAAGGTCTTTCTTATGTATTAGCAATTTTTATATTTACATTAATAATAAGATTGCTGATTTTACCACTAAATATTAAGTCTACTAAGTCAAATGCAAAAATGCAGGAAATACAACCTGAATTAAAGAAAATTCAGGCAAAATATGCCAATGATCCTCAAAAAATGCAATTAGAGACTTCAAAACTAATGAAAGAAAATAATGTAAGTATGTTTGGAGGATGTCTTCCTGCATTATTACCATTACCTATATTATTTGCTTTATATTATGTATTTAGAAATATACAGCCAACTGATGGTGCTGATTTATCTTTCTTATTCATAAATAACGTATTTGCTATGCCAACAAGTATGTTTAATGTAACTTCAATAATACTTGGTATACTTGCTGCATTAAGTACTTATATACCATCATTATTATTAAGTAAGTCAATGTCTACTAATTCAGAAGATAGCCCAATGAACATGGGAACAATGAACATAGTTATGGCAGGTATGATGGGCTTCATGGCACTTCAATTCCAACCAATACTAGTTATTTACTGGATAATTGGAGGACTTATTCAATTAGTTCAAACATATTTTATTAATTATTTGCCAGCTAAGAAAAAAGCTGACGAAAAAGCTAAACTAGAAGCAGAAAAAAAGGTATATGCACCAAAGTCTAAAAAGAAAAAGAAATAAGTTAATACTTATAGGTGGTGAATAGACTATGAAAACAATAGAAGTCAATGGTAGAACTGTTGATGAAGCTTTAGAAACTGCTTTAAAGGAATTAAAGGTTGATAAAGATAAAGTAACTGTAGAGGTAATTGATGAAGGTAGTAGAGGTTTTTTAAATCTTATAGGTGCAAAACCAGCTAGAATAAACTGTTAAGAGAAATGCTGCAGAAGATGTCAGGGTATTTTTACATGATGTGTTAGAAGCCATGGGAGTAAATGCAAAATTAGATATTAAAGAAGAAAAGGGAGTACTATCTATCAATATCAGTGGTGATAAGATGGGATTAGTTATTGGATATAGGGGGGAAACCTTAGATTCATTGCAATATCTTACTTCTTTAGTTATTAATAAGAACCATGAAGATGAATATATTAGAGTTTCTTTAGATACAGAGAATTATAGACAGAAAAGAGAAGAAACTTTAATAAAGGTTGCACAAAAGACAGCATATAAGGTTAGAAAATCTGGAAGAGCTTATAAATTAGAACCAATGAATCCATATGAAAGAAGAATAATTCATTCTGCTTTACAGGATTATAATGATATAAATACTTATAGTGAAGGTGAAGAGCCATTTAGAAGAGTAGTTGTAAGTATTAAAAGATAGTGGAAAAAGGTGTCAAAATGACACCTTTTTTCACTTTTTGTTTTTTGACTTATATAAAATAGTCTTGTAAAATGAATATTAGCTAATTTAGGGTATAATAACTAATAAAATATATTCTAAGGAGGATATATAAATGCGAGATTTTGATACAATATGTGCTATTGCCACACCTATTGGTGAAGGTGGTATTGCAATAATAAGAGTTTCAGGTGAAAATGCGTTAGAAATAGTATCTAAGGTATTTAGAGCTAAAAGTGGAACAGATATAAAAGAAATGAAATCATACACTATGAAATATGGACATATTTATGATGGTGATGACCTTATAGATGAAGTAATAATAAGTTATATGAAAGGACCTAGAAGCTTTACAGCAGAAGATGTAGTTGAAATAAACTGCCATGGTGGAGTAGTTTCAACAAATAAGGTTCTAGAAAGCATAATAAAAGCTGGTGCAAGGATTGCAGAACCAGGAGAGTTTACTAAGAGAGCTTTCTTAAATGGAAGAATTGATTTATCACAAGCAGAAGCTGTTATGGATCTTATAAGGGCTAAGACAGATTTATCTATGAAGTCTGCCTTAATGCAAAGTTCAGGATATTTATCAAGACATATAAATAAATTAAGAGAATATATGCTAAATGTAATGGCTTTAGTTGAATTTGCGGTAGATTTTACTGAGGATGATGAAGAAATAGATCCAAGTATCCCTAAAAATGTTGAAAAGAGCTTAAAGAGCGGTATAGAAGAAATGAAAGTGCTGCTTAAGGGAGCAGATGCAGGTAAGATTATCAGAGAAGGATTAAGCTTAGCCATTGTAGGTAAGCCTAATGTAGGAAAGTCTTCTTTATTAAATGCATTGCTTAGAGAAAAGAGAGCAATAGTTACTGATATAGCTGGTACAACTAGAGATATCATAGAAGAGTACATAAATTTAGATGGAGTTCCAGTAAAAATCATAGATACAGCAGGTATCAGAGAGACAGAAGATGTTGTAGAAAAGATTGGTGTAGAAAGATCTAGAGAAAAGTTAGAAGAAGCTGACTTAATATTATTGGTAATGGATTCATCAAGAGAAATAAGTGATGAAGATAAGGAAATAATTGAGCAAGTTAAAGGAAAGAAAACAGTTTTAATATTAAATAAAATTGACCTAGAACAAAAACTTGATGAAAAATATATTAAAGATTTTGAAAATATAATCAGAATATCTGCCAAGGAAGAAATAGGATTAGATGAGCTAAAGCAAAATATAAAAGATTTATTCTTTAGCGGATCTATTGAAACGGAAAGTCTTATCATTTCTAATTCAAGACATAAGCAGGCATTGATAAGAGCATTGGAAAATGCAGAAGAAGCATTGGTAAGAGTACAAAGAAATGAATATTTAGATTTAATTTCAATATATGTAATGTCTTCTTTAAAAGCATTGAACGAAATAACAGGTAATGAATTAGAAGAAGATTTGGTTAATAAAATTTTTGGCGATTTCTGTGTAGGAAAGTAGGAGAAATAAGAAATGAAACACAAATACAAATATGATGCAGGAGAATATGATGTAATTGTTGTTGGAGCAGGTCATGCAGGGTGTGAAGCATCACTTGCTTCAGCAAGAATGGGATTAAAAACATTAGTATGTACTATTAATTTAGACTCTATAGGATTAATGCCTTGTAATCCTAACATAGGAGGAACAGCTAAAGGTCACTTAGTTAGAGAGGTTGATGCTTTAGGTGGAGAAATGGGGATAAACATCGATCATACATTTATCCAATCAAGAATGCTTAATACATCAAAGGGGCCAGCAGTACACTCTTTAAGAGCACAAGCTGATAGAAAGAAATATCAAGAAAGAATGAAATCTGTCTTAGAAAATCAAGAAAACTTAGATGTAAGACAGTTAGAAGTAATAGATATTGAAGTTGAAGATGGAAAAGTAGTTGGTGTCTTAACTAGAAATGGTGCCTTCTTCAAATGTAAAGCTGTAGTACTTACTACAGGAACATATTTAAGAGCTAAGATAATTATCGGTGAAACTACATATAATAGTGGACCAAATGGATTAGCAGCAGCCAATGAATTAACACAAAGTTTAATGGATTTAGGAATTTCTACAAGAAGATTTAAAACTGGAACTCCAGCAAGAGTTAATATGAGATCTATTGATTTTTCTAAAATGGTAGAACAACCAGGTGATGATAAAATTGTGCCATTTTCATTTATGCATGATAATGTGGATAGACCACAAGTATCTTGTTGGCTAACTTATACAAATGAAGAAACTCATAATATAATAAGAGATAATATTGATAGATCACCTATGTATAATGGAGCTATTGAGGGGGTAGGCCCAAGATATTGTCCATCTATAGAAGATAAGGTAATGAAGTTCCCAGATAAGAATAGACATCAAATATTTATTGAACCAGAAGGAGAAGATACATTAGAAATGTATGTAGCTGGTATGTCATCATCATTACCAGAAGAAGTACAGATTCAAATGTATAGAACATTAGAAGGATTAGAAAATGTTGAAATAATGAGAACAGCATATGCCATTGAATATGATTCAATAGATCCAACGCAACTTAAATCTACATTAGAATTTAAAGCAATAAGTGGATTATATGGAGCTGGACAATTAAATGGAAGTTCTGGATATGAAGAGGCAGCTGCACAAGGATTAGTTGCAGGGGTAAATGCTGCACTTAAGGTTCAAGGAAAAGATCCAATGATTTTAACTCGTTCTGATGGATATACAGGAGTTTTAATTGATGACTTAGTAACTAAAGGAACTAATGAACCATATAGAATGATGACTTCAAGAGCTGAATATAGATTAATTTTAAGACAAGACAATGCTGACTTTAGATTAACTGAAATAGGAAGAGCTGTAGGATTAGTTTCAGATGCTAGATATGAAAGATTCCAAGAAAGAAAAACAGCTGTTGAAAATGAAATAGAAAGACTTAAAAACTTACAAATAACAAATAAGAAAGAAGTTAATGAATTTTTAGTAAGTTTAGGCTCAGCAGAACTTAAAAAGCCTATAAGTATGTATGAGTTAATTAAGAGACCAGAAGTTGATTATTTCTCATTAGCACCTTTAGATCCAGAAAGACCAGAACTTAAAGAAGATATTGGTGAACAAATGAACATTATTTCTAAGTATGAAGGATATATAGAAGCACAAATGATTCAAGTAAACCAATTTAGAAAATTTGAGAAAAAATTATTGCCTGAAGATATAAATTACAATGATGTTAAGGGTCTTAGAATAGAAGCTATTCAAAAATTAGAAAAGATAAGACCAGTAAGTTTAGGGCAAGCTTCAAGAATCTCAGGAGTTTCTCCAGCTGATATTTCAGTTTTAGTAATTTACTTAGAAAATCAAAGCAAAAAGAAAAATAAGGAGGTCTAATATGAGATTTTTTGAAGAATTAAAAACAGCAGCCAATGATGTAAATCTTGAATTAAGTGAAAAGCAATATGAGCAATTTATTAAATATATGAGACTTGTTCAAGAATGGAATGAAAAAATAAATTTAACAGCTATAACAGAAGATGAAGAATTTATTAAAAAGCATTTCGTTGATTGTATAAAGGCATTTAAGTCTAAAGCCATAGCAGAAGCTCATACGATAATAGATGTAGGTACAGGGGCTGGTTTCCCAGGAATGCCTATAGCTATCATGCATCCAACTGCAAAAATAACTCTTTTAGATTCATTAAATAAGAGAATTAACTTTTTAAATCTTGTGGTTAAAGAGTTAGGATTAACTAATGTTACAACAATTCACTCAAGAGCAGAAGATGGAGCAAGAAATCCAGAGCTTAGAGAAAAATTTGATGTGGCTACTTCTAGAGCAGTAGCAAATATGGCTGTATTATCAGAATTTTGCTTACCATATGTAAAGAAAAATGGGCACTTTGTTGCTTTAAAGGGACCAGCTATAGAAGAAGAATTAGAAAATGGAAAAGCAGCTATTAAAATATTAGGTGGAGAACTTAAAAATATAATAGAAGTATCTATCGAAGGAACAGATTTAAGACATAATATAGTTGAAGTATTAAAAGTTAAGGAATGCAATAAAAAGTACCCTAGAAAAGCAGGAACTGTAAATAAAAATCCATTAAAGTAAAATGTTTTATAAATTCTATAGCACTTTCTTTTTTAGAAAGCGCTATAGAATAATATTTATACCAATAATATAAAAAGGTTAATAAATTATGGGGGTTGGTCATAATGGATATAAAGAAAGAAATAGTAAATATAAATGTACATAATATATTTCCTAATGCATATCAGCCAAGAAAGTTTTTTAATGAAGAAGCATTAGAAGAATTATCACAATCGATTCAAAGTCATGGAATAATACAACCTATCACAGTAAGAAAAATTGGAGATAAGTTTGAATTAGTAGCAGGTGAAAGAAGATGGAGAGCTGCAAGAATGGCTAATTTAGAATCTGTACCTTGTAACATAATAGAAATAACTGATACGCAGTCTGCTGAAATAGCTTTATTAGAAAATCTTCAAAGAGAAGATTTGAATTTTATTGAAGAGGCTGAAGCGTATTATAATTTAATTAATGAACATAATTTTACACAAGATGAATTAGCTAAAAGAATGGGGAAAAAGCAATCAACTATAGCTAATAAGATGAGATTGCTTAAGTTAAGCTCAAAGGTTAGATTAATTTGTCTTGAAAATAGCTTAACAGAAAGACATGCTAGAGCTTTACTTAGTCTTCCAACGGAAGAACTTCAATTGAAGATTATTAAAAAGGCAATTAAGAATTCATTAAATGTAAAGAAGACAGAAGAGCTTATAAATTTAGAATTATTAAAGATTGCTGGGGAAGAAATGAAGAAAAGAAAAAAAGGAAAAGGTGTTCTTCCAGGTAAACTTTATGTAAATACAATTAAACAAGTATTAGGTAAATTTAATATTCCAGCAGAATATAAGTTGCAGGAAAAAGAAGAGTGCATAGAAATAACAGTTTCTATACCTAAAAATCAATAAAAAAATGGACACTAACGTGTCCATTTTTTTATGAAGAACTTAGATAATGATGAATGATGAGTGATGAATGATGAATTTAGGAATAAACTCACAGAGTTT